>VMBT01000722.1_pt1 | contig 19302 bp, 15 predicted proteins | sample 4404301 | NCBI WGS metagenome assembly VMBT01 (sample SAMN12238535, study PRJNA552566) | marine metagenome | isolation source: Coastal seawater | place: USA: coastal Georgia, Sapelo Island | collected 2008-08/2009-08
ATTGAATTCCTTGAACAAAGGCATCATCATCAATTGCACCTTCTGCCCACCAACCTGCATTGTTCTTTATCCAATTTGGAACAGCAGGTTTTGACTCTCCAACAGTAATTGAACCAGTCATCCAAGGATGAAGTGTACAATAGTAATCATAGTGTCCATTTTGTTCAAATTTGAAGGAAAATTTCTCTCCTGCAGGTATTATTCCACTATCAAAAATGCCTGAAGTATCCTCATCAGGAGTTCCAGAAGTAACGGTATGAGCAGAACTATCCTTGTTATCCCATAATACGACTTGATTAGGCTCAATATTCAGGATGGTAGGGAGGTAACAAGAGTCATCATTTTCACATCCAGGTATGGATGTGCCAATGCCAATATCTACAAAATGATCACCAATCAATTCTTCTTTTGGTTCAGATACTTGGAATGAAAATTCTCCAGAAGTATCAAAGTTGTTTACATTTGAAATTCTTACAATTGCAGAACCTGTTTGATCAAAGTTTACTTTAACAGAATCAGTTCCATCATGTGCTTCCAATCCTTGTTTTGATTCTACAATCTTTCCATTAAGAAAAATATCTAGATCATAAACATTTTGTTGAATAATTACATTAGAAATTGGATCATGGAATTCTATGTGCAGTGTAACATCATTACCAGGGTTAATTTTTCCTTTAGGAGATAGTGATAAGTGAAATTTCCAGTCTTCTTCAGAAGACAATTGAATTACTTTGTCACCATCTTCTAGTGATGCATCACTTTTTTGAACATCTCTTTTTTTGCCTGACTCAATACCAAGGATCATTTTATCATTTAGTTCTGGAGGATTTTCATCAATCATTTTTAGTAGTTTTTTTGATGAAAGCAAAAAGTGAACTACAATTTCTTCATCACCAGAACGATCAATCGTGCCAAAATAAGACATGTGATTTACAGTCATTATGATTTCATGGTTCTCAAAAATATCTACTGATTTTGGAATATAATATTCAGCGTGAACAAATGGTATTGATTCAATAAAGTCTTCATCCCAATTAAATGACATTTGTGCAGTTAGTTTTTTGTCACGTTCGTCATAGTGAAAGTTTTCTATTTTATCGAAATAAGTTGCAAACATCAAGTCATGAGTTACATCATCAACATCAATAGAAAATGGAATGAATTCTCCCATCGTAAACAAAATTTGAAATGTTGTTTCAGTTCCAGATACAGGTTCATTGTCAATTGACAACAATGTCATTTGAACATCAACCAAACCTCCTTCCAAAAACAATGGAGCCTCAATAGTTAGAGGAGAGTCATTTGAGGCTAACCAGACACCATTTTGAGTAGTTTCACCCAGAAAATTCACGTTCTGACTAGGCACAATTCGTGTCTGTATTTTGTCATCAGGAGAATATGCCTCAAATTCAACAATCAGATTTCCTTGCCCATCAAAGATCTCAACTCTATGTTCCGCACCTAGAACAACCTCTCCAGTGTCATCGTTTATTGTTATGATATCAAATTCGATGTGATCTTCATTTCCTTCTAAAATTGACGGACTTGTTTCTAATTGCACTTTGAAATAATTTTGATTGATAAAGAGAATATCACTTTCTTCACTACCAGAACCACCACCATATGCTATTTGTATTGAACCAAAAATTAGTAAAAGAGAAAATAATCCAAGAAAGAATTTTTGATTCATGTAAATCAGAACCCAGTAAATTATTTTAAGTTAACAAAGATTCTCAAACTTTGATTAATCCAGAAGCCATCAAGAATTTGATTCCATTTGCAAATTCTACATCAGTTAGATGACCCTCAGACCACCATGCTGCATTATTTCTTACCCACATAGGAATTGATGTGATGTTAGCTTCTTCATCATCAATTGTTTCCTCAGTTGCTGGTACGTTAATGATATTCTCTTGAACTAGATATTCAATACCTTTTGCAAAGTCTGGATCATTGATTTGTCCATCAGACCACCACATTGCATTCTTTTTTACCCAGTTTGGAATGTCAATATCGGCTGAAACAGGAGTGATTGTTGTTCTTGGAGTTTCAACAAATAATTCTGAATCATCAGAAACCATATGAACACCAGTATCAAGTACTAATGCTCTGGCAACAATTTCCATAGTGTCAGCCGTAGTGTATGGTCGTGGTAATGTAATGTCTTCATATTCAATGTAAATTGTATCTCCATTTGAAACTCTCAATCTGTTTTGTTCTTGAGAAGAATCACCAGTAGTCATATGGAATTCTCCTGGAAGGTAATTGATGTGATGTGGGTGTTCATATCCTACAAAGTAGTTTGGAGTGTTACCAACCTCAAAAGCACCATGTCTAGGTACAACTTCTTCTAAAATTGCTTCAGGAGCAACTTGGAATGAGAAATTCACTTCTTGACCTGGTTGATCAAAGATGTTAGATATCATAATTTTAGCAGAACCTCTCTCATCAAAGCGGATTGGCTCTACACCTTGTCCATCTACCCAATATTGATCGTTTCTTGATTCAATCAATTCACCATTAAGGAAGATGTCCATGTCATAGGACAATCCCATCTCATGGATGTCAGTTAGTCCATCATGTACCATTAGATTAAAGTTGTAATCTTGATCAATACCAATTACACCACCTGGTTCAGTCCAAAGGTATGTTTTCCATTGTCCATCAGGAGTGTATTTTGTTAATGAGCTGGCAGCTGGTTCAGTCAAGTGGCGTTCATAGACTGCATTCTGAATAGTTGCATGTTCCATATCTTTTACATATTGTACACCAACAAAGATTCCTGCTTTATCTGAGTCTGAATACACTTTAACATAATTTGTGAAAAATTCTCTGTGGTGTTTCCACAAGTCAGTATCTCTAATGAAGAATGTAACTTTTTCATTAACATCATAGGTGTCTTTGTGAAATTCAGCTTGACCTATTTGCCAAGTATAATATGCAGTTCTGTAAACATGTTCATCTTCATTGTATTCCCAATCAACAGTTAATCTTCCATCTTGGGTAGATGTTGCAATCATTACTGCTCTATCATGTGCAGATAATACATCATTCATCACCATTGTCATACCTTGTCCCATCACCATCTGCATCGACATTACTCCATCCATAGTCATTCCAGGTGTTTTTACTGTAGTAAGATAAGTATCATGAACAGTATACATCATTGCTCCTGTTAATTTTACTACTCCCATAAACACACCCGTATCGGGACCAGTTTCTGTAAATTCTACATTGTCTACACGTGCAGCATCAGTATAAACAACAATAGGATTTGAAGAAGTTCCTATTTGTTCAATTTTGTATTCATCTTCATTCCATCCTGGGGCATAAACTAGAACATTGACTCTATCAGTCCAACCAATTCCATCATATCTTTCATGACAATCTTGTAGTTTGAAAGTTTCATTTGCACAGAATTTCATGATAATTCCTGCAGATTTTTTTACATTAGTAAAACCAGTATCAGCATAGACAGTAGACATTGTAATTGTAGATGTTAAAATCATCATGAATGCAAAAATTGCTATTCTGCCTATACTATTTGTCATATAAGATGTAAAGCTTGATTTTGAATATAATGAGAATGGTTCATTCGATAAATGTACCAGCAGATCTTTAGTTTATTTCAATTTGACATGAACTGAAATTTTCATTCCATTTTGAATGTCCTACAAATCTTTTTGATTCAAATTCTTGAAGATCAGTAAAGATTGTACTAGTTTTTCCTACAATGTTTCCTTTAGCATCCACAAATGATATTTCAAGTTCTACATTAGATCGTTTTAGATTATCATTATGATATTGTCCTGAAATTGTTACCAAACCAAAGTCATCACGAAGACATGAAAAATTTTCTACACCTTGAATTGCAGATCTTTCTGGTTCAATAGATTTTGGCACAGTTTGAATTGCACTAGATCCTTGTGAAACATTTTCGTGAATGTCTCCTTGTAGTACATGGTACAATTGAGAGTTTATGTAATCATTTTTGTAATGAGCAATTTTTTTCAAAATTTCACTCATGAACCTAGTTGTAGGCTCGTTTTCATCTAAAATTAAATTAGAATTATCATAATTGTAGTGTTCATTATGTTGATCAAATATTACAACATGTACTATGAAATTGTCATAGATACAAGAAGTTAATGCACCTTCTGTAGTGTAATTAAACATGCATTCAGAATTACTATTTGGGTTTCCAGTAAGATATGCTAAATCAAATACCTTATCTTTATTTTCAAACGAAGTCCAATAGTTATTTAGATCATTTTTGTTGTTAAATTCAGATATTTCCAATGTTAGTGTGGGTACTTTGAATTTGTAGAAAATTGGTTCATATACTCTGGTAATATCATTGAAGATGATTTTTACAGAGTCTACAACACCTTCTTTTTCTTCAAATTCATATTCAGTAGAAAACATTCTCCACTTTGTTTCTTTAGTAATATTCAGAATTTCTTTGTCATTTAACAAATACTTTTCAAGACTTGATTGGAATGTTTGATTATTTGAAAAAATACTTTGTTCAGCATTGTATTCCAAATATCCAACTTCTCTCAAGTAATGTATTGTTCTAAGAAATTGCTGATCATTTATTTTTCCATCAATCCACCATTCTGCTCTATCTTTTACCCAGTATGGAATCAGCTCTGCAGTTTTTTCTTCGTATAATTCTGGGATATCTTGAATTACGGTTTTTGCAGTATTTTTTAGGATTTCTTGGGATTCTATCTCATCAGGCAGGATGTTTTTGTCTAGAACATTTTGAATTAGTGCTAAAAATTCAGAATCAGAGATTTGTCCATTTATCCAGATGGAAGTGGCTTGCTTAATCCAATCAGGGAATACTGCAGGCTCAGAAGTTTCACCAAAAGCTGGACTTTGAAGTGAAATTGCAAGTAAAAGAAGAACAATTCCAAATAATGAAGTAGTTTTGAGATTCATCATTTAGAAACCTCCTTTGCAAATTTTGATAATGCATCTCTAAAGTCAGCATCACTAGAATCATACTTTGCATACTCTACACTTCCACAAAGTAACAACCAATCTCTTACCTTGCCATATGCATCTGACTTTGATTCATTGAGTAGACTAAGTAATTCATGGTTTGTCATTTCTTTGTAGATTTCCATGTTTTGTGAATAATAATATCTGATTGCCTGACTAAGAGCTTCAAAAGCTTCTTTTCTTTGGTTGTTATCAAACAGATTCTGAGATTTGTGTATCATTTGTTGAGTTAATTCTCTATAGTCAGTTTGAGGTTTTGATACAAATAATACTGGTTCTTGAGGTTTTCGTTCAGACAATTTCTTGCGCAAGAGATATCCAAATACTGCCAATGCGACAAATACTGGAATTATCAATAACAATGAAATGTTTTCAAGGCTTTGTGTAGGTGCAGTTATCTGGAATGGATTACTCTGTAATGAGTCACGTACATGTCTTGTGTTTTCGAATTTTGGTTTTTCAAATTTGAAATTATCAAATATGCTTTCTGATTCACTTGTGGGTGAAGAAACTCCAATACCAAGATCAGGTAATTTACCAGGTGGAAGTTGTTCACCAGATAGTATTCCATCAAATAGTTGTGAAGTTTGTTCTGAGAATGCTTCATTCATTCTTTCTTGAATTTGTTCTTTATTGAGTAAGAGATAGTTTGGAGAGTATTCTCTTAGATCAAATTCACCTTCACCGCTTCGTGTGGCTTCATCCATAAGGTGGCGTCCTAATGTGAATTCCTTTGGTGTAAAGATGTCATTTGGAATTGCCTCCAAATTATCCATAGTATAGCCACGCTCAAGCACAAAAAGCTCAAGATTTGAGTTTGGATTATAGTCAAAAGCCTGACCTTTGATTAGATATCTGGAATCTCCAATAGGATCTAACAGGGCTTCAGCAATTTGGACATAGCCGTCTGAAAATCTGTCATAATATTTTATTTTATGTTGAAAACTTTCTTGTCTAAGATCACGTTGTTCAATTAGCATTCCAGCTAAAACTTGACCTTCTTCAGAATCAATTGTGATTTTGTAATCACCCATTGAATACTTGTTACCGGTAATGAATTTGTCATAAATTGGTTTTGCTTCTTTTTCTATTAGTTCTTCATAGTTTGAAACTATTTCAGCCTCTTGTGTTGTAACATTTTTTTCTTCAAGTTGTCCTTCAATTAACCAATCCATTTGAATTTCTGTAGACTCCGCAAATGCAGGATTTACAAGAAGTAGCGGCAAGAGAAGAAAGATTGTGGCAAATTCTTTTTTGAAAAATGAAAACTTATGCGACAATTCTATACCTGCCATAAATTATGTAAGCATCAATCAACAACAATCCAATTGCAGCAGCTATAAACCAATCTCTAATTGTAGAGTACTCCATTTCATAGTCAAGATTAGAACTAAGATTGACAAAAATTTCATTTAGTGTTTGCTCGTCAAGTGATTTGTAATAACTTCCAGAAGTTTGCTGTGCAATTGTAACAAGTGTGCCTTCATCTAGTTCTGCATATTGTGGTTCACCATAGATGTCATCTCTTAGAAAAACAGGTTCGACTGAACCCAATCCAATTGTATGGATTTGGACATTGTTATTTTTTGCATACTCTATTGCCTCTTCAGGTGTTACAAATCCTGAATTGTGAACTCCATCACTAAGTAAGATTACAACACCTTTCTTATCAGGAATTGATGAGGCCATGTCTATTCCAAGTGCAAGTCCATCTCCAATTGCAGTAGCACCTAGTCCCTGCTCTATTGATGAAAGTGCATTAATTGACTTGTCTTTGTCTGGTGTAAGATAAGAAACTGTGGTAGCACCAGACTCAAAGAGAACAACTCCCACATTGTGCTGTGATCCCATTTTCAAAATCAGATTACTAATGGCATTCTTTGCTGCATCTAGGCGTGTAGGCTCGTAATCTGTGGCTGCCATACTCTCTGAACCATCCAAAACTATGCTCAAGTTGATTCCATTTTCAACTGATAATGTTGGAATCTGAGGATTTGCAAGACCAATAATTGCCAATCCAAGAATTCCCATCATCAAAACAAATGGCAAATGCTTTCTTAGGAAATTTTTACCCATCACAGATTTTTTTACAATTTTTAGCGAGCTGAACTTCATGATTGAATCTTTTTTCTCAGAATTGTATTTTGCATAAAGAACATACAATCCAGGGATTATCAAAAGCAAAAATAATGCATAAAGATATTCAAAATGAATTTCCATTTACTTTCGTCTCCTGCTATGAATATAGCGATTAAATGTAACGTCAAATGGTTCTTCATTTGAGAGATTCAAAAAATCAACTCCTAACTTTTTCATTTCATATTCAGTTTCTTCTCTTGTTTTTTTTATGAGATTAGAATATTCTTCTTGGAATTTTTTATCAGATGTATTGACTAGAATTTGTTCTCCAGATTCTGCATCTTCTAGATACACATGACCAATTTGCGGAATCTCTGTTTCACGAATATCTGAAATATTTACTAGAATGACCTGATGTTTTAGTTTTAGATATCGTAATGGTTTTACAAATGAATCTGACATAAAGTCCGAAACAACGAAAACAACGCTTCTTCGTTTTAGATTTTTTTGTAACTCTGATAGTGATCTAAAGATATCAGTTTGAGTACTATTTGGCGTGTATTCTAATAATTTTTTCAAAATTTCCATCATGTGTTTTTTTCCTTTCTTTGCAGGAACAAATTTTTCTAAAGAGTCAGTAAATAGACCCAATCCAACTCTGTCATTGTTCTTTAATGCAGAAAACATTAGAGAAGCTGTTATTTCAAATCCAAGTTCTTTTTTACTTTTAACAAAACCAAAATCGTTACTTGCAGACATGTCCATAACGACATATACGTTGAGTTCTTTTTCTTCGACAAACTCTTTTACAAAAAGATCATTGTATCGTGCTGAAACATTCCAATCGACTCTTCGTGCATCATCACCTGCAGCATATTCTCTGACTTCAGAAAATTCTATACCTCCACCTCGAAATCTGGACCTATAGGCACCTGATTCCATGCCTTCAACTAGATTTTTGGTCTTGATATCGAGGTTTTTGACCTGCTTCAAGAGTTCTGTAAGCTCTGTCATGGTGCCTACCTATGGCGGACTGATTTTTTCTAAAACAAAGTCAATTACCTTATCAGAAGTAATTCCATTTGCTTCTGCCTCAAATGTCAAGATTATTCTGTGACGTAAAACTTCGTGTGCAACTGCTTTGATGTCTTCAGGAATTATGAAACCTCTTCCATTAAGCATGGCATTTGCTTTTGCTGTTCTCATTAACCAGATTGATGCTCTAGGAGATGCTCCAAACTCTATCATGTTTTCTAAATCCAAATCATAGTCTTTTGGATTTCTTGTTGCATTTACAATGTCTGCGATGTATTCTGTAATTACTTTATCAGCATAAATTTTCTCATTGAACTTTTGAATTTCTAAAATTTCTTCAGGACTGATTACTGTTTTTACAGTATTTTCTTGTGATGATGAATTCTTTTCAATTATTTCAAGCTCTTCTTGTTTTGAAGGATAGTCAATTAAAATTTTCAAAGCAAATCTATCAACTTGTGCTTCAGGAAGCTTGTATGTTCCCTCATTTTCAATAGGGTTTTGTGTTGCAAGGACTAGAAATGGTTTTTTTAGTTCAAATGTATCTCCGTGAATACTGACATTTCTCTCCTGCATTGCTTCAAGTAAAGCTGATTGAACCTTTGGTGGTGCACGGTTGATTTCATCAGCAAGTACAAAATTATGAAAGATTGGGCCTTTTTGGGTTACAAATGAACCTGAAGCATTCTTGTAAATTTTTGTTCCCAGAATATCTGCTGGAAGCAAATCTGGTGTAAATTGAATTCTAACGTGATCAACATTGAAAATTTGTGCCATTGTCTTTACCATCAAAGTCTTTGCCAAACCTGGAACACTTTCTAAAAGCACATGGCCATCTGAAATTATTGAAATGAGAATTTTCTGTAAAGCGTCTTGCTGACCAATCACAACTTTGTGCGATTCATCAAAAACTGCATTTAGTTTGTCAGCATATTTCTGAGCTTGCTCACTGAGTTTTTTGATCTCTTCATTTGATACCGAATAGTTTACATGATTCTCCCTAAGTGCCATATCCTAGAATGTCATTTTTGGAATAAATAGAGAACTGGTTCATTCGAGAAATGTACCAGTGGTTCTAGATTAGATTACAATAATTTCTCGTTGAACTAGATTCTCAATTATGTTCAAGAATTGTTCGTCAGTAATTTTTTCTTCATACCACCAAGTTGCAGGATTTTGTACCCATTGTGGAATTTCCCATTGTGACTCAGTAACTACCTCACGTGAAGGAACAGATAGAATTTGTTTTTCAAAAAGAAAATCAATTCCTTCTAAAAATTCTGAATCTGAAATTTGTTGTGTTGCCCACCAATCAGCATTTTGTTTTACCCATACAGGAATTGTTGGAAGTTCTGGTGGCAATCCTTTGTCAAATCCTGAAATTTTCAAAACTCCTTGAGATTGGGGCTTGACATCAAACGCAACATGCCAAAATCCCATTTCATCCATACTTTGAATAAATTCGATTGGTTCATCATTTAGTGTAACAGAAAATTTTTCACTTCCAGAAATTGGAGGAAACTCAAAATTTGCGTATGTTGGAATAGGATAGCTGTTTGTTCCGCTAATAGTTAGAACATTTCCTTTATCATCAAATTTTGCACCATAATAGAATGTACCAGGTGAATCATACCTAAAATCAAAATTCCCTCCATTCTTTTGTGTAGAAATTGGAATTACAGTGGTATCAACTGGTGCAAAACAAGAGTAGAAGCGTACTGGTTCAGATACAGATGGATCAGGATAAATGGCAAAGTCTAGAATTTCTCCAGGTTCAATTTTTTCAATTCGTTCAATGTTGTGAGCAACATCTAAGACGTAATTTTCATAACCATGTACAATTGCATATACTTTGGGATTGTATACTGTATAATTTCCAATATTCTCAATTTTTCCAGTAACATGTCCATCATCATGAGTGATCAAAGTTTTATCATAAATGATTTGAATTGGAATAGGATCTTTTTGAGTTTTAGTGTAACTTAGTTCTGCTTCTAATAGTTCAGGATTTACACCATGAATTTCAGGAAATTTTATTTTAAATGGGATATCAGTCATTGGAGGAATTGGCACGTGAACAAATTGTTTTGTAATTTTTGTATCATCAGTATCAATTACAGAAATTGTGATTGTTGGGATCAATGCAAAATCATTTTGATTTTTTACATTTCCAACGACAGTGAAAATACCTTGATAGTCATAGTAACCAGTGTATTCACTTTCAGGAATAAAGACATCAGCAAATGCTATTTGTGGAACAAAGAGTATAGTTAAGAGAATTCCAAATAGAAGGGTTTTACAGGATTTACTAGAAAGCGTTGATGATATCTTCGAATCCTGAAGTTGGTTTTTCAAGTAGGCTTGGTCTATAGTCTTCAACTAATTTATCTATCATATCCCTTGCTTTAATATGATATCTTTTTTTGAGTTGAATAAATTTTGTTTCAACTAGTCCATCGTCAACTAATTGTGATAGGTATAGTGAAACAGTTGATGGTGATTTGTTTACCTCCTTTACTAGTTGAGAGAACTCTAGACCATCTTCTTTGATTAATGCTAGTAACAAATCTCGTGGAGTTTGTTTTCGCAATGCTTTGATTACAATTGATTCATCTTCTGTAATTTGTGGAGGATAGAATCTAACTTGTCTTGGACCACGATAAGCTTTGATGATCCCATTTCTTTCTAATTTATCTAGATAATGACTGAGAACTCCATTCTTTAATCCAGATGAACGCATAATTTCACGGAATTGAATTCCTGGGTTCTTGTCGATAATTTCTTGAATTTGTGAATCTCTATCAGTCATTTCTAAACACTCCTAACGCTAGTAATCCCAATGTTGCAAACGTCAATAAATGTCCTATCTCAGAAAGAGGCATAAATTCTAGATCGTAGATGTTTGGCCATGTTGCATCAACTAACAAAACAATTTCAGCTGCAATAAAGTTGGTAAATGCTATAGAGCTAAGCAAAAGTCGTTTTGTTCTTAATCTATAATATGCAAATCCTGCAAGTATTGAAATGAAAACAGCTAGAGTGATTCCTCCAACATGCAAAAAGATGTGAGCGATATGATGACCATGTAATAAATGAGGAGCAATAACAGGTAAAGCCAAAATTGCAACTACCCCTGCAACTACAATTGAGAATAATGTAGACTTTTTTTCAAGTATGGTTTCAGGCCTAAACAAAGTAATGTAATTTGGCCAATTATTCATTTAAAGCGACTGGTTCATTTCTCGAACTAGTATCGATCAAACACGAATGATTCCTTTCTGAATCAGATATTCTAATCCTTGAACAAATGTCTGATCATCTATCTGACCGGCAGCCCACCAAGCGGCATTATTTCTAATCCATGATGGAATTTCTTTGGATTCTGAATCTTCCTGTTGAGTTGGGGGAATTACAACGATTTTGTTTTTAATCAGATACTCTATACCTTGAACAAATGTAGTGTCATCAATTTGCTCTTCAGACCACCACAATGCATTATTTCTAATCCAATCAGGAATTGTAATTTCTTTTTCGTTTGTAACTCTATCAATAACAATTGGAATGGTTGTTCTTGCAAGATCATTATTGTCTAAATTACTAAAATTCAAGTAAACAATTCCTGTGACATCTTGTGGAATAACAAACTCTGCAACATTATGTTCTTCTCTTGAATCAGTACTAATTCCACTTTGTTGGTAAATTACTTTGTTATTTTGTGTAACAGAGAACTGATAATTTGTTGAAACAGGTTTGTTTTTCAAGAAAACATCAGTTACATCAAAGAGAATTTTTGCATCAGAACCAGATTTCAAATTTTCAGGTTCCCAAAATACAAGAATTCTGAATTGTCCGTTCTCAGTAACTGAACTCAAATGAGGATAATCTCTATCAGGAGAAATTACAAAATTCATACCATTCTCATTTGAACCTTTTTCAAGAACTTTGAGTAGTTCTTTTTGGTAAACTATGAAATGAACTGTACGACCATCAGCAAAAAAATCATCAATTGTTGCAACATCATCAGATAGTTGCACTCCATTGACGTACATAGTGAATCCAGATACAAGTAAATCACCAAACGTCTTTGGAATTACTAGTTCTTCATGTACAACTGATGTTTGATTGATGTTAGTATAACTCCATTCAAAAGGCATAGAGTAACTGATTTCTTTTGAATCAGAATCATATTCAAAATCAGAAATTTCATCATAGTAAGTAACCACATCAATTTTCTGGTTTCCAAAATTTGGATCAACAAAATCATGTCTAGAGGTTTGGGCAATAGAGATTCCAGCGTTGAATACTAGCGGTTCATCAAGTGTCTTTGAATAGCCATCTGCAGTAAGTATACTGATATCAAATTTGTACAGTCCTCCTTCACTGAGTTTAGGTCCCTTTACATGAATCAGTCTACTATCTAATCCTAGCAGGGAACCAAAGAGATTACTCTCACTTTCTTCCTCTATTACAATTGAATCAGTTTCTTCTGAAACAAAATTGAATACTAGAAAACCATTATCTGCTTTGAATTCTTGTTCAAAAAGAAATTGGCTTCCTTTCTCAGCTTTTATGTGAAAGGTAACATCACGTAATGTAATTTTTGAATCAAAATCAATCATTGAAATCGAAATTTGCTGATCATCACTTGTTTCAGGATCACTTTGTGACGAAGAGAGTTCCACAGTTACTTGCCTTCCATCAAGATTTACAGGAGGAAATGTCTCGCTTCCTACACCATGACCAAATGCATTATCAAATGCAAATACAAACAAGGGTAGTAAAAGTAAGAGGAATAGATTTTTCAAATTATGTCCACTTGTTTGGATCTTTTTTACGGATTTCTTTTCCATCAATTGTAACTGAATCTTTTTCTTCAAAGACAGTATGCCATTTTCCATTACTTGGGAAAATTTTGTTCATCTCCTCAACTTTATCACTAGTTGGAGCTTTGTTCATCAAAGCACCCCATCTCATGTTAGGAACTTTTGGCATGATGTCGTTGATGTCTTTCATTATACTATCACTTGGCTGAATTTATTTAAAAACCTATGATTGAACTTTCATGATTCCTTCTTTAATCAAGAATTGAATTCCTTGAACAAATGAATCATCATCAATTTGTCCAGCAGCCCACCACTCTGCATTGTTCTTTATCCAAGCAGGAATTTCATTAGAACCTGTACCTTCACCTTGTGATGTTGGTGGGATCTTTAGAATATTCTCTTTAACTAAATACTGAATTCCTTGAACAAATGAATCATCATCAATTTGTCCAGCAGCCCACCACTCTGCATTGTTCTTTATCCAAGCAGGAATTGCTGCAGGTGGTTGTGTTTCTGGTACGGGTGTAGGCTTGCCGAGGCTAGGTCCAAGTTCAATAATTCCTGAACCAATACCTGCATAGGTTTCATCATATGCTAGTCCAGTACCCAAAGCTCTAACATCAATTCTGTATACTCCTTGTGAGGGGACATAGATTTTCTTAATATCAATTCCTTCAGTAGCTACTATTCCTGGCATTTGTGGATCATCTCCCATGAATGACTCAAGGACTTTATCGTTTTCATCAATAAATGATATAACATATCTCATATCTCGAATGAGTTCCCTATTTTCATCAAAGAAAGTAATCTCAAAAGGAACTTCATCACCTGCACCATAATTTCCATCCCAAGAGATGTTTACAGTTGTTGGAACAGGTTCATAGTTAGTAGTATCTACTAGATAAAATTCAGTAGATTGTTTTTCAATTGCATTAAGCGGAACAAGTTTCAAATCCATTTTTGAATTGTTGTAATTTGATTCACCTAATGCTTCGTTAATTCTTTCTAATTCTTGATTAGTAATTAGGAAATGAACAATGTTAGTATCATCATATGTGTATGGATCATTTAGTAATGCTCTTTGATCGACTTCTATACCATTTACATATCCTTTGAATTGCTTACCTTCTGCATATGGTGCAAATGTTTTTGGAACTCTAACTTCTTCATGTACTACTTGAACTAAATCAACATATTCAGGAGTCCAGTCAAATGGCATGTCAAATGAAATAGAGTTGTCTGATTGATCAAATTTGAAATTATCAACTTGATCATAGTAAGTTTTGACAACAACTGGAATGTCGGCATTGGCAGTTTGAATTACAAAGTCTTGATCTTGTGCAATACTTACAAAAGTTTCATAGCTTAACAAATTTGCCAATACTGATTTCGGACTGGTAGCTGCTTCAATATCAACACGGATTTGATACAATCCACCTTCCAGGAAGATTGGACCTGTAATTCCAGGTCTTGCACACATATCCAAGTTATCATCATTACATTCTATTCCCTGAACAAACAAGGCACCAGGAGCAGTAACATGCTCTGAACCATAGTAAACAGTACATTGATGAAGATTTTCTTTATTACAATCAGCTTTTGGAGTTAATTTAACATCTAATCTACCATCCAAATCATAGAACAGGTTTCTAGCCAAAAGTTCACCACTATGCCAAACTTCTACTCTGTATGTTACTTTGTCAAGATTAGTATCAGTCAAAGTATCAAAGAAACGAATCTGCATGTTTGCATTATCAATTTCACCTACAGTAATGTCAGATGGGTTTAGTTGTGTACTAACAGTTACTTCCATATCACCAAAGGAAATAGCAGGAGCTTGATCTCCACCCAAACCATGTCCAAAGACATCAGGGATTAATGCAGGTATTGTGAAAATTCCGATAATTGTGATAAATAATGCAAACTTGTTATACAATGTTGAAATTATGTTAATTCCATATTTAAAGCTGGCATAGCATTTCTATGCGTGAAATTTTTTCAAGAATCAGAGTACAATTTTTATTCATCATTTTTTAAAATATAGTATGAAAATTCTTTTTGCGTTATTACTTGTTCCACTTTTAATCGTTCCAGCATTTGGTGAAACTCAAACACTACCTACAGACAAGAATACTTTGGATGTAAAATTAACTCATAGTGAAATTGTTGTAGGTGACTTGAACAATCTAAGAATAGATTTTCTAAATCCTCAAACAAAAGATATACAAGTACACATTGATTATGAAATAGAAATTTCAAAAGAAGGTGGGGATACTATTTTCCAAACTCCAAATTTGATTCACACATCTGAAGGTTCAGTTAAAGGGTTAAAGGTAGAGTTTCCAGAGGATGGAACTTATTCAATGAAAATTTCAATTGAAGGTATTTTATTCCAACCAATTCCTAAAGAAATAGTTTCTTTTGATATTCTTGTAGGTGAAGCTAATGCACAACCAATTGATGTTCCAGAGGATGATGAAAAAGTAAATGGTGAAAACGGAGGTTGTCTCATTGCAACAGCAACATTTGGTTCAGAACTAGCACCACAAGTACAACAACTTAGGGAGCTTAGAGACAATACAGTTTTGAAAACAAATTCAGGGATTGCATTTATGACAACTTTTAATCAATTCTATTATTCATTCTCGCCAGTTGTTGCAGACTTTGAGAGAGAGCAACCATTATTCAAAGAAGTTATGAAAGTAACACTTACTCCAATGCTTACATCATTATCATTACTAAATCATGTAGAGATTGATTCAGAACAGGAGATGTTAGGATATGGTATTTCCATAATACTACTAAATCTTGGAATGTATGTTGGAATTCCTATATTTGGAATTCTAAAGTTGTGCCAATTTAGAAAAAACTAAGGTTCACTTACTGAAAAGTACGGTGAGGTTTTTATGTATCCGAACAAGTAACCTGTTTAATGAAGACTATAGCAATTTGCTCATTCTTCGTACTATTTGCAATGGTAGCTGGATTAGTTGCAACAACACCAGCAGCATTTGCAGATCATTCTGAGGTCACAATCGTACCAGCAGCAGGTTCTGGTGCACCAGGTTGTGAAGAAACCGCAGATGGATGTTACATTCCAACAACTGCAACAGTTGATGTTGGCGGTGTTGTAATCATGTCAAACACTGACACTGCAGCACACACATACACTTCTGGAACTCCAGCTGATGGACCTGACGGTATCTTTGATACCAGCTTGTTAATGGCAGGAAGTTCATTTGAGTGGAGTCCAACTGAAGTTGGAGAATATCCTTACTTCTGTATGGTACACCCTTGGATGATGGGAACTATCATAGTACAAGAAGTAGGAGCTGCTGAAGACGATCATGGTGACGATCATGGTGATGACCACGGTGATCACATGGATGAAGAAGGTCACTTGACCACAGAAGCATCTGCAACAGGTATGATGTCTGATGGAACAACAGTTTCAGTATGGACAACAGAACCAATGGCAGGTGAGATGATGGAAATCCATGTAGAATTTGTAGATTCTGAACATGTTAACCACGACATCACTGTTACACAAAATGGTGAAACAGTACTAGATGACATGGGTGCACACCACCACGAAGGTTCAGGAATGCACACAACAGCACCACTAAGTTCTTCTGACCCAGTAGACATCACAATTACCTTCCAAGGTTATGGTGTTGACGAAAAGACAGGACCAATTGGTGAAGAAGTAGTATTTACAAACGTTGTTCCAGAATTTGGTACAATTGCAATGATGATACTAGCTGTTGCAATCATAAGCATCGTAGCAGTCACTGCAAAATCTAGAGTAGTTCCAAGATTCTAGGAATTTTCTCTTTTTCTATTTTCTTTTTACTAAAGCAATTATCGCTAAGATTATAGCTACTCCAGCAATTGATAATCCAAATATTGCAAAGTCATATGCAGCACCACCATCAGATGTAACTTCAGTCTCACCTGACTTTAGTTTAGAAACATCTTGTTGCAATGATGAGATTGCATTCTTTAGAGCAGCGACATCTGCAGCACCTTCACTGCTTGAGGGTGGAAAATCTAAGATTGCCGTAGGCTCTACATCTTCAATTGGAATTTTGATATCAACTGGAACACCACGGATTTCACCTTTGAGTTCTACTTGATAAGTTCCAGTTTTAGTTGGAATAATTGGTGAAAAATAGTATCCAGGTCTAGGATCAGAGTTTATGTCAATTTTTTTGGTTGCGCCACCAAACATTACAGTAGTATCAACGCCCTTGAATGCACTTGTAATTCCAGAGTATGTTCCCTCATTTTCTCCACGTTCTATAATTTTGAAGACAATATCATTTCTGATTCCAACAATTGGTGGTTCAATTCCCCAACCTGCTTCGATTTCATATTGCTCTACATGAACAGTAGTATGTGCAAATGATGGGGCAATCATGCCAATAGAGAACAATAAACCAATAATGCCAAAAACTGCGATTTTCACTACTATCATTTTACAATTACACGTTATTATCTTTACGTGAATTGGTACAAAACTCGAATCCGTGAAAACTGTTTAAATTATCAATGTTGCCCTGAAGAGTAAATGCAAAAATTACTAATTGTTTTGTTTATGATATCACTTGTTTCTATTCCATTTGCCTCAGCTCATCCATATACTGAAGAAACTATCCCAAGTCTAACATCTAATGCTCCAGCTGGCACAACTGAAGTAATTGTGTATTTTTCAGAAGCAATTGACATCAACTTTAGTTCACTCAAAGTATTTGATACAAATGGAAATCAGATAGATAACAAAGACACAGCTTACTATGAAGGAGAAGAATCTCTTATTGTTACAACACCACCATTAGAAGATGGGGTCTATACTGTTTCAACTAAAGTTCTCTCCAAAGTAGATGGACACTTGGTTCCTGGTGCATTCTTGTTTGCAGTTGGTGATGTTGTAATTGATCCTTCCTTACTTGGTGTAGAACAACCATCTGAACTCATATTTTTGCCTGAAGCTGGTGCTAGATTCCCAGGATTAGTAGGTCAGACAATTGTTTTGGGAGCAGTAATTGCATCACTAATAATTTGGGGCACACAAAACAAGCAATCCATAAGAGAAGAGTTAGAAAAGATTCAATCCGTACATCACGGAAAATTCATGTCAGTTACAGGAATTGGACTTGTCCTAGTTTTCATTTCAGATATTTTGATGATTGCAGTTCAATCAATCAGATTAGAAGCATCACCAATTGATGCAATACAAACAGACTTTGGAAATATTTGGCTAATCAGAATGATAGTAACAATAATTCTATTGGGAATTTGGTTTGGACTAGACAGAAAGAAAGCACTATCAAAGAAAGGTCAGATTGCAATGCTAGTAATATCACTTGTACTAATTTCTACTACAAGTCTAATTGGACACGGTGCAGCAAGTGGACAAACTGCTCCACTAGTATTAGATTACATACATAATTTGGTTGCAGCAGTATGGATTGGTGGAATTTTCTATTTTGTTTTCACACTCCTTCCAACATTCTCACAATTGAAAGAATCAAGCAAAGAAAAGATGAGTTTGGTACTCATTCCAAGATTCTCTATTGCGTTTATCATTGCAGTTGGAATAGTAATCATTACAGGACCAACACTAATGTGGTTCCTAGAAAGCGATGTTGGATTAATCACTGAATCAGTTTACGGTCAACTAATCATACTCAAAATAGCAATTGCTGCAGTTATGGTAGGATTAGGAGGATTCTTCCAATTCAGAGTACAGAAAAATGCTGAACAGAATTTTTCATCAGGAAATATTTCAGTACACAAAAAACTAAAGAGAACACTCAAAGTTGATGCGACATTAGGAATCATACTTCTCGGAGTAGTTGCGCTATTAGCTAATGGAACATTACCTGCAGGAGAAATCCAAAATGCCGATGCACAAAAAATTGTTTATGGATTTAAAACCATAGAATTTACTGAAAACACAAAATTTGATATTGATATTTCACCATTTTCAAGCGGTTCAAATACAATTCTAGTCAAGGTTAGTGACTTTGAAGGCAATCCGCTTTACGATTCAGATCAACTGAAAGTCAAGGTGTCAAATCCATCAAAGAATATTTCACCAATAGAAGTTCCAATGGAATTAATCAAACAAGAAGATGATAAACCAATAGAATTTCAAGGCGAAGTTACATTTGGATTTTCAGGCGAATGGTTAGTTGAAGTTGAAGCACAAAGAACCGAGAATGCAAACGAATCAAAACTTTTGAATTTACTTGTAAAACCAAGACTGACAGATATTCAAACACAGATTATTGAATTCGATTTACCAGAAGAATCAAAACCACTTTTCCCATTATATGATGGACGAGATACA
>VMBT01000730.1_pt1 | contig 19134 bp, 17 predicted proteins | sample 4404301 | NCBI WGS metagenome assembly VMBT01 (sample SAMN12238535, study PRJNA552566) | marine metagenome | isolation source: Coastal seawater | place: USA: coastal Georgia, Sapelo Island | collected 2008-08/2009-08
TTCAAGAGGGGACTCTTTCAGAAATTTTATCTATCCTAAAAAGAACGTATTGCGGGAACATAGGTTATGAGTTTATGCATATGGGTGATCCTGATGAAAAAGCATGGATTAGAGACAGAATTGAAGGACCAGAAAAAGAAATAAACTTTACTGAAAATGGAAAAAAAGCAATTTTTAAAAAAATTGTTGAGGCAGAAGGGTTTGAAAAATATCTTCATGTAAAATTTGTTGGGACTAAAAGATTTGGTTTAGATGGTGGCGAGTCTCTTATCCCAGCACTTGAGCAAATCATTAAAAGAGGTGGCAGTTTAGGTGCTAAAGAAATAAAAATTGGTGTTGCTCATCGAGGAAGGTTAAATATCCTAGCCAATGTAATGGGTAAGCCACATAAAGCAATATTTAGTGAATTTTTTGGAAGCACAGTAAAAGCAAAAAGAGATTTTGAAGGGGATGTTAAATATCATTTAGGAGCTTCATCAAATCGAGAATTTGACGGAAACTTAGTTCATATAAGCTTAACGGATAATCCTTCTCACCTTGAAGCAGTTAATCCTGTTGTTTTAGGACAAGTTAGAGCTAAACAGTTTTTTCATAAAGATCCTGAAAGAAAAAAAGTAATTCCACTATTATTACATGGTGATGCAGCATTTGCTGGACAAGGTGTAGTTGCTGAATGTTTTGCAATGTCTGGTTTACCAGGTCACAATACAGGTGGTACAATTCATATAATTGTAAACAACCAAATAGGTTTCACAACAGCACCAAGATTTGCTCGTTCTTCACCATATCCAAGTGAAGTTGCTAAAATTGCTCAGGCTCCAATATTTCATGTAAATGGAGACGATCCAGAAGCGGTTGTCCACTGCGCAAAGATAGCTACAGAGTTCAGACAAAAGTTTAATCGAGATGTAGTGATTGATATGTTTTGCTATAGAAGATTTGGTCACAATGAAGGAGACGAACCTTCATTTACTCAACCATTAATGTACCAAACAATAAAAAACCATCCTACTACTCTAAACATATATGCAAAAAAACTTGAGAATGAAAAAATTTTAACTAATGAGGAAGTTAATAAAGAAATCAGTGATTTTAAAAATTTTTTAGAAAACGAATTCAGAGAATCTAAAGATTATAAGCAAGATATGAATTGGTTTGAAGGTGTTTGGTCTAGATTTTCCCCTGCACCTGGTAAAGACAAGCGAGGAATTACCGGAGTTAGCAAAGAAAAAATTATTTCAATTGGAAAAAAAATATCAACTATTCCTGAGGGCTTTACAATACACAAAACGCTAGAAAAATTATTGGAAATTAAACAAAAAATGTTTACTGAAAACGTCCCAATTGATTGGGCAACTGCTGAAGCTCTTGCATTTGGTTCTTTACTAGAAGAAGGTTACTCTGTCAGGCTGTCTGGTCAAGATTGTGGAAGAGGAACATTTAGTCAAAGACATTCAGTATTAAGAAACCAAGTAAGTCATGAAAGATATATTCCTCTAAATCATCTTTCAAAAAATCAAAAACAATATGAGGTTATTGATAGTTTGCTTTCAGAGTTTGCTGTTTTAGGTTTTGAATTTGGATATTCTTTATCTGAGCCTGACACGTTAGTTTTATGGGAGGCTCAATTTGGAGATTTTGCAAATGGAGCTCAAATTATGATTGATCAGTTTATAACTTCTGGTGAAGCGAAATGGGGGAGAGCGAGTGGATTAGTGATGTTATTACCTCATGGCTATGAAGGACAAGGTCCAGAACATTCATCAGCAAGATTGGAACGATATCTTCAAATGTGTGCTCAAGATAATGTCCAAGTAGTTAATTGTACTACCCCTGCAAATTATTTTCATGCATTAAGAAGACAAATGCATAGAGAGTTTAGAAAACCTTTAATTATTATGACACCTAAGTCTTTGCTAAGACACAAGCAATGTGTTTCTTATCTTGATGATTTTACAAAAGAAAATACTTTTCATAGAGTTTTAAGTGATAGAGCTTACAATAAAGATTTTGGACTAATTAAACTTAAAGAAGATAAAAAAATTAAAAAAGTAATCATGTGTTCAGGAAAAATTTATTTTGATCTAATAGATGCAAGAGAAAAAACCAAAAATGATGAAGTAGCAATAATTAGAGTTGAGCAAATTTATCCTTTCCCAGTTAAAAGATTAGGTAGAGAATTAAAAAGGTATTCAAAAGATGCTGAGTTTTATTGGTGCCAAGAGGAACCTATGAACATGGGAGCATGGAACACTGTTAAAAGATATATCGATAGAACTTTAGATATTATTAATTATAAAGGCAAAAGTGTTGATTATATTGGCCGTAGACCTTCAGCTTCAACAGCGACAGGAAATCTTAATAAACACCTTGCGCAACAAAAAGAAATATTAGAAAAGGTCGTAGGGAAAATTAATTAATGTCTAATCAAATAATAGTACCAACACTTGGAGAGTCAGTAACAGAAGCAACAGTCGCTAAATGGTTAAAAAATGAAGGTGACAAAGTTAATGCTGATGAAGCTATTGTAGAATTGGAAACAGATAAAGTTAACGTTGAGGTGCCAGCACCTTCAGCCGGAGTTATTGAAAAAATATCTGTTAAAGAAGGTCAAACGGTTAACGTTGGAACTTTATTAGGCACAATTGGTAAAGCATCAGGCGTTTCAAAACCAAGCCCAATAGTTGAAGAAAAAAAATATACGCCACCTCCAAAGAAGCCAGAAGTTGTAAAAACAGAGAAAGTTGTACCAATTAAAAAAGCTGAACCTTTAGAAGAGCCTTTAATACTAACTGAAGCTCAAGAAGAAAAACCAGCTCAAGTTAAACCACAAAATAAAATAGTTTCACCTGCAGCAAGAAGATTTGCAGCTGAAGCTAAAATAAATCTAAATGAGATCAATGGTTCTGGAAGAAATGGAGTTATTTTAAAAGAAGATTTATTAGGCTTAATGGGATCTAAGCCAGCACCATCAGATAGAAAAGTAACTCATGGTCCAGAAGAACGAATTAAAATGACTCGTCTAAGGATGACGATAGCAAAAAGATTAAAAGAAGCTCAAGATAATGCAGCCATGTTAACTACATTTAATGAAGTTGATATGAGCACAGTTATTTCTATGAGAAATGAATACAAAGATGAGTTTGTTAAAAGGTATGGAACTAAATTAGGTTTCATGTCATTTTTTGTAAAAGCATGTGTGGTTGGTTTAAAAAATTATCCAGTTATTAATGCTGAGATTCAAGGTGATGAAATAATTTATAAAAATTATTATAACATTAGTATTGCAGTAGGCACCGAAAGAGGTTTGGTAGTTCCAGTTCTTAGAAATACAGATGAAATGTCATTCGCAGATATTGAAAAAAATATTACTTTATTAGGAGAAAAAGCTAGAGACGGAAAAATTGTTATAGAAGATTTACAAGGTGGAACTTTTACAATTACGAATGGTGGTATTTATGGTTCTATGCTTTCAACACCAATTTTAAATCCACCTCAATCAGCAGTTCTTGGAATGCACAATATTGTTGAACGACCTATAGTAGTGAATAAAAAAATAGAAATAAGACCAGTAATGTATTTAGCTCTTTCATACGACCACCGTATTATCGATGGTAAGGAAGCTGTTTCGTTTTTGAAAATTGTTAAAGAATGTCTTGAAGATCCAAGAAGATTATTTTTAAATCTATAAAAGTATGGATAATAATTTTGATGTAATAGTAATTGGCGGAGGTCCTGGAGGATATGTCTGCGCGATTAGAGCAGCACAACTTGGTCTTAAAACTGCATGTGTAGAATCTAGAGGAGCACTTGGCGGAACTTGTTTAAACGTTGGATGTATTCCTTCTAAAAGTTTATTAAATTTATCCGAAGCTTATCATAAAGCTCAAAAAGAATACCAATCACACGGTATCGAGTTCACTGGGTTGAAGTTGAACTTAGATAAAATGATGGCTAGTAAAAACAAGTCAGTTCAAGCACTCACTAAAGGTATTGAGTTTTTATTTAAAAAAAACAAGGTAACTTATTTAAAAGGTAAGGGTGTTTTGTTTTCGGAAAATGATGTTGTAGTTTATGAAGGTGAGAAAAAAACATCTTATAAATCAAAAAACATAGTCATTGCGACTGGTTCAGTTCCCTCGTCTTTGCCAGGTATAGATATTGATGAAAAAAATATAATTTCATCAACTGGCGCTTTAGAATTAAAAGAAGTTCCAAAGAATCTTATTGTGATAGGTGCTGGAGTAATCGGTCTAGAAATGGGTTCTGTATGGTCTAGATTAGGCTCAAAAGTGACTGTAGTTGAATACCTTGATCACATAACTCCAGGGATGGATAAAGACGTTTCAAATGAATTTCAAAAAATATTAACAAAACAAGGCTTTGAGTTTAAATTAAATTCTAAAGTTACATCAGTAAGTAATAAAGGCAACCAAGTAGAAGTTACATTTGAAAACAGACAAACTTCAAAAAAAGAAAATTTATTAGCTGATAAAGTCCTAGTTGCTGTAGGAAGAAAACCTTACACAGAAGGTTTAAGTTTAAATAAGCTAGGAGTTAAAAAAGATCAGCAAGGAAGACTGGAAGTAAATGAAAAATTACAAACTTCAGTAAAAAATATTTATGCAATTGGAGATGTGATCAAAGGTCCAATGTTAGCTCATAAAGCTGAAGAAGAAGGAATTGCAGTTGCAGAAATAATAGCTGGTCAAGCAGGCCATGTTAATTATGATGTTATACCAGGAGTTATCTATACTTCACCTGAAGTTGCTGTAATTGGAAAAACCGAAGAGCAATTAAAAGCGGAAAATATAAATTATAAAGTTGGAAAATTTCCTTTTCTTGCTAACTCAAGAGCTAAAGTTAATAACGAAACAGATGGTTTTGTAAAAATTCTTGCTGACAGTAAAACGGATAGAGTTTTAGGTGTGCATATGATTGGACCTCACACAGGAGATATGATTGCTGAAATGGCACTTGCAATGGAATTTGGTGCTAGTTCAGAAGATATAGCTAGAACTTGTCATGCTCATCCTACTCACACTGAAGCTGTTAAAGAAGCAGCATTAGCAATCGAAAAAAGAGCAATTCATTTTTAATTGATATAATATCAATTAGACTCAATAAAATAATGAAAGTACCAGTCTTAGTTCCAAAGATATTTAATTTTCCGTTTACCTATGAGACTGGACAATTAAATAATTTAAAACCAGGTGATTTTGTTAAAGTTCCATTTGGAAAAGCTGAAGAAATAGGAGTTGTTTGGGATAAAATACAACCTTCAGAAAAAAAATTTTCTATTAAAGCAATTACTTCAAAAATCGAAGAAGCAAGCATTAATCAATCCTTAATTAAATTCATAAATTTGTTTTCAGATTACAACTTAGTTTCAAAAGGAATGGTTCTGAAAATGTGTATTGGAGACAAAAAAAATATAAGCAAATTTGAGGATATTGAAGAACAAATATTAAAAAAAACTAATAAAAATTTTGTTTTAAACGAGGGTCAAAAAAAAAGTCTTAGCGAAATAAGTAAGAATAAAGAAAAATTCGGTGTAACTTTATTGCAGGGTATTACTGGATCTGGAAAAACAATAGTTTATTTTTATAGAATTAGAGAGATATTAAAAAAAAATAAACAGGTATTGATACTTTTACCTGAAATTTTTTTAACTAATCAATTTAAAGATCGATTTACAGAATTTTTTGGTTTTGAGCCATCTATTTGGCATTCAAAAATCACTGTTAAAAATAAAAGAAAAATTTGGCAAGGAATTATTAATAAAAAAATAAAATTGGTTATTGGGGCCAGGTCATCACTTTTATTACCATTTAAAGATTTAGGATTAATTGTTTTAGACGAGGAACACGATTCATCCTATAAACAAGACGAAGGTATAATTTACCATGCAAGAGACATGGCTATTTCAAGAGCATCATTTGAACAGATACCCATTTTGCTGGTTTCTGCTGTACCATCTTTGGAGACCTTTAATCACATAAAAAATAAAAAATATAATCATGCATCATTAGTTAAAAGATATAATGATGTTTCATTACCAGAGGCGATTGTAATTAATCTTAATGAAGAAAAAATTGAAAAAGATCATTTTATTAGTTCTAAAACATTAAAGATAGTTAGTGATTATTTAGACAAAAAAGAACAAGTATTATTTTTTTTAAACAGAAGAGGATACGCACCTTTTTTAATATGTAAAAAATGCGGATTTAAACATGTTTGTCCAAACTGCTCTATTTATTTAACTTATCATAAATCAATAAATAAATTAATTTGCCATCACTGTGGTTTAAAATCAAATAAAGAAAAGAGATGTATTGATAAAAAAAATAATTGCGACTTCCGTTTACATGGACCAGGTGTTGAAAAAATTTATGATGAATTAAAATCAATTTTTCCAGATAAAAATATTGAAATTTTTTCAAGTGATTTTCTAAGTAAAAAAGAAAAAACAGAAACTATTATTAAAAAAATTGAAGCAAATAAAATTGATATTATTGTTGGGACTCAGCTAATTTCAAAAGGATTTAATTTTCCAAAACTTAATTGCATAGTTGTTGTAGACGCTGATTTTTCTGGCATGGGTTATGATTTACGAACTACCGAAAAAAATATTCAGCTTTACAATCAATTAAGTGGAAGAGCTGGAAGGTTTTCAAATAATTCAACAATTGTTTATCAAACTTCACATCCTTTTAATGAGACATTAGGCGAGGTATTAGAAAATAATCCTGAGAAGTTTTTAGAAAATGAATTGTTGGTTAGACAAAAAAAAAATTTGCCCCCTTTTTCAAGATTAATCTCTTTGATTTTATCTTCTCAATCAAGCCAAGAAAGTTATAGAGCCGCACAAGAAATAAAAAAAAGATTAATTAAAATAGACAATTTAGAAGTCCTAGGTCCTATAGAGTCTCCTATTTTTAAGATTAAAAAAAGGTTTAGAACAAGGCTGCTATTAAGGACAAAAAAAAACGTTTTAATTCAAAAAAACATTCGAAAAATAATAGACAATTTAACAATATCTAAAAAAATTAAACTTACAGTTGATGTTGACCCTATTAATTTTAGCTAACGACAGTTATGTATCTTGAAGAGCACTACCCCTTATGGTAGGAAATCCCAACTTTTTCACATTATAAACAAGGAGCATTAAATTGAGTTCAAACAAGTCTTTTTCAGCTGAAACAGCTAATCGTTATGCATTAGCTTTATATGAACTCGCTTCGGAAAACTCTGAACTAGAAGCTGTTGAAAAAAATATAAAAGATTTATTAGAAGTTTATAAAAGTAACGTTGATTTAGAAAATTTCATAAAAAATCCTACACAATCTCAATCTAATCAGCTGAAAGTAGTTGGTGAATTATCTAAAAAAATGAGTCTATCTAAAATAACAAATAACTTTTTATCAATTCTAGTAAGCAAAAGAAGAATTTTCTTTTTAAAAACTATATTTCAGAGCTTTTTGTCTCTAGTGGCTAAAAAAAAAGGAGAATTAAAAGCTTCATTAGTATCATCAAAGAATTTGTCTCCAGAAGAACTAAACAATTTAAATAAAGAAATTTCGCAAGTTGTTGGAACCTCTGTAAGCTTTGACTACAAAGTCGATGAGAGTCTTATAGGCGGTTTGCAGATGCAGCTTGGAAGTTTAATGGTAGACACTTCAATTAAAAATAAACTAAAAAAATATCAACAAATAATGTTAGAGGTCTAAAATGCAAATTAATCCGTCAGAAGTTACAAAAATACTAAAAGAACAAATTAAAAATTTTGGAGAAAAAGCAGAAGTTTCTGAAATAGGTAAAGTTTTATCTGTTGGAGACGGTATCGCTAGGGTATTTGGTTTAGACAATGTTCAAGCTGGAGAGATGGTTGAGTTTGAAGATGGATCAAAAGGAATGGCATTAAACTTAGAAAACGAAAACGTTGGTGTTGTAATTTTTGGAGATGATAGAAAAATAACTGAAGGAAGCACAGTTAAAAGAACAGGTGCAATTGTAGATGCTCCGGTTGGAAAAGAATTATTAGGTAGAGTATTGGATGGTCTTGGAAATCCAATTGATGGAAAAGGAAATTTAAGTGATAAAATTGAAAGAAAAAGAGTTGAGGTTAAAGCTCCAGGAATTATTCCAAGAAAATCAGTTAGTGAACCAATGCAAACAGGTCTTAAAGCTATTGATACATTAATTCCAGTAGGAAGAGGACAAAGGGAATTAATTATTGGAGATAGACAAACAGGTAAAACTGCAGTTGCGATTGATACTATTATAAATCAAAAAGCAATTAACGAATCTAATGATGAGAAGAAAAAATTATATTGCATCTATGTAGCAATCGGCCAAAAAAGATCTACGGTTGCTCAAATTGTGAAAACTTTAGAAGACGCAGGAGCAATGAAATATACAACAGTTGTTGCTGCAACTGCTTCGGACTCTGCACCATTGCAGTTTTTAGCTCCTTACACTGGTTGCACTATTGGTGAGTACTTTAGAGATAATGGTATGCATGCATTAATTATTTATGATGATTTATCAAAACAAGCAGTAGCTTATAGACAAATGTCATTATTATTAAGAAGACCTCCTGGACGAGAAGCTTACCCTGGAGACGTTTTTTATTTACATAGTAGATTGCTAGAAAGAGCTGCAAAATTAAATGACGCGAATGGAGGCGGTTCTTTAACTGCTCTGCCTATAATAGAAACTCAGGCAGGAGACGTATCTGCTTACATTCCTACAAATGTAATTTCTATTACAGATGGACAAATATTTTTAGAGACTCAGTTGTTTAACCAAGGTATTAGACCGGCAGTTAACGTAGGTTTATCTGTTTCTAGGGTAGGTTCTGCAGCACAAACTAAGGCCATGAAGAAGGTGGCTGGTTCTATTAAGTTAGAATTAGCTCAGTATCGTGAGATGGCTGCTTTTGCACAGTTTGGTTCTGACCTTGACGCAGCAACGCAAAGGTTACTAAATCGGGGAGCAAAGCTGACTGAATTACTTAAACAGAATCAATACTCACCGCTAACAGTAGCTGAACAAGTTATCTCAGTGTTTACAGGTGTGAGAGGTTACTTGGACGATGTTGATTTAAGTAAAGTTAAAGAGTTTGAAACTGGGATTATTGAAAAAATTAAAAGCGAAAAAAGTGAAATAATTAGCGCTATAGAGTCTTCTGGAAATTTAGAAAAAGATACTGAAGAAGCATTAGCAAAAATTATTCAAGACTTTAAAAATAGTAAAAAATAGAAAATGGCTAGTTTAGACGATTTAAGAAAAAGAATTGCTAGTGTTAAGTCTACGCAAAAGATTACTAAAGCAATGAAAATGGTGGCTGCAGCAAAATTAAGGAAAGCCCAAGAGAGCGCTGAAAAGGGAAGACCTTACAGTGAAAAAATGCACAATATTATTCTAAACTTAACTGATTCTATTAGCGATCCGTCAAATGCACCTAAACTTTTAGTTGGAACTGGTAAAGACGAAACTCATTTATGTGTAGTGATGACGTCTGATAGAGGTTTGTGTGGAGGGTTTAACTCTAATATTTGCAGAAAAGCAAAGAGTTATTTTTCAAGTATTTTATCTGAAGGAAAAAAATTAAAAATTATTACAATTGGTTCAAAAGGCCACGATCAGCTCAAAAGAGAGTTTGGAAAATATATCGTTAAAAAATTAAGCTTTAAAGACAAAAAGAAAATTTCTTTTAACGAAGCAAATGAAGTTGGAAAAATTATAATTGAATTATTTGAAAAAGATGAATTTGATAAATGTGTTTTATTTTATAATAATTTTAAAAACGTAGTTACGCAAATTCCTCAAGCCCAACAGATTATTCCTGCAGAGAAAAAAGAAAAAGAAAAAAATCAAAATGAAAATTTTTATGAATTTGAACCAGATGAAGATGAAATTTTAGAGGATTTATTACCAAAAAATATATCAACACAAGTTTTTAGAGCCTTTTTAGAAAATTCAGCAAGTGAGCAAGGATCTAGAATGACAGCAATGGACAACGCAACACGAAATGCTGGAGATTTAGTAAATAAATTAACAATCGTTTATAATAGAAGCCGTCAAGCTGCTATTACTAAAGAATTAATAGAAATAATATCAGGAGCAGAAAGTCTATAATTATGAGCAAAAATGGAAAAATTACACAAATAATTGGTGCAGTAGTTGACGTAAGTTTTGAGGGTGAGTTACCAGAAATTTACACAGCCTTAGAAGTTAACAATCAAGGAAATAAATTAATTTTAGAAGTAGCACAGCACTTAGGAGAAGGCGGAGTTAGAACAATTGCTATGGACTCTACAGAAGGTTTAAAAAGAGGCGACCAAGTAATTAATACAGGAGCTCCTATAAGTGTACCAGTTGGACCAGAAACTCTTGGAAGAATTATTAATGTAATTGGTGAACCAATAGATGACAGAGGACAAGTTAAGACAAAAGAAAAATGGCCGATACATAGACAAGCTCCTACATTTACAGACCAAGCAACAGAAACAGAAATGCTTGTTACAGGAATTAAAGTTATCGATTTATTAGCACCTTATGCAAAAGGTGGAAAAGTAGGTTTATTCGGTGGTGCCGGCGTAGGTAAAACGGTTACTATTATGGAATTAATTAATAACGTTGCCAAAGCACACGGTGGCTTTTCAGTTTTTGCCGGCGTTGGAGAGCGTACAAGGGAAGGAAATGATCTTTACCATGAGATGATAGAGTCTGGAGTAATTAAACCTGATGGAACAGGTTCAAAAGCTGCATTAGTTTATGGACAGATGAATGAACCTCCTGGAGCTAGAGCTAGAGTTGCTTTAACTGGATTAACAGTGGCTGAATATTTTAGAGATCAAGAAGGTCAAGATGTATTATTATTTATCGATAATATTTTTAGATTTACTCAAGCTGGATCAGAGGTGTCAGCTCTTTTAGGACGTATTCCTTCAGCCGTAGGTTACCAACCAACATTAGCTACAGATATGGGAAATCTTCAAGAAAGAATAACATCTACCAGCAAAGGATCAATCACATCAGTGCAAGCTATTTACGTGCCTGCCGATGACTTAACGGACCCAGCGCCAGCGACATCGTTTGCTCACTTAGATGCAACAACAGTATTATCTAGACAAATTGCTGAATTAGGAATTTATCCAGCTGTGGATCCACTAGACTCTACTTCTAGAATTTTGGACCCTAGAATAGTCGGTGAAGAACATTATAGAGTAGCTAGAGAAGTACAAAAAATATTACAAGCATATAAATCTTTACAAGACATAATTGCAATTTTAGGTATGGATGAATTATCTGAAGAAGATAAGTTAACAGTTGCAAGAGCCAGAAAGATTATGAGATTCTTATCTCAACCTTTCTTTGTAGCGGAAGTATTTACAGGTTCACCAGGAAAATTAGTCGATCTAGAGTCAACCATAAAAGGTTTCGACGCTATCTGTAAGGGTGAGTATGATCATTTACCAGAATCAGCTTTTTATATGGTTGGACCAATTGAAGAAGCTGTAGCTAAAGCTGAAAAAATGGCTCAAGACACTAAGTAATAATGTCAGATATTTTTAATTTAGAAATAATTAGCCCTGATAAAACTTTACTTAAATCAGAAACTAAAGAAGTTACACTACCAGCCTATGAAGGTCTTTTAACAATTTTGAAAGACCATGTTTCATTAGTTACTTTTTTAAGACCAGGTTTTATAGAGGTCGAGGTAAGCGGTAAATCAGAAAAATATTATGTAGAGGATGGTACAGTTGAATTTTTTGATAATAAATTATTAGTTTTATCCTCAACGGTTATTAAATTAGAAAATTTATCAAAGGAAAAAATTAATGAGTTAATTGATGAGTCAAAAACATTTCTACAAAATTCAGAAATCAAAGATAAAGAAAAATATATCTTAACTCATAAGCTAGAAACACTTCAGCAAATCAATTAAGTATTTTATTTAATTCTTCTAATATCTTTTTATAAATATTTTTTTTAAAAGGAACTATTACTTCTGGCAAATCTTTCATATTTAGCCACTTCCATTCAATAAATTCAGGATTTTTTGTATTGATGTTAATTTCATTGTCATCTCCTAAAAATTTAACAAAAAACCATCTTTGTTTTTGTCCTCTATATTTACCTTTCCATATTTTACCTAATAAATCAGGAGGTAAATCGTAAGTAAGCCATTCATTAAACTCTTTAATAATTTTAATGGATTTAATACTTGTTTCTTCATAAAGCTCTCTTTTCATTGCAGTAATATAATCTTCATTTTCATCAACACCACCTTGTGGCATCTGCCAAAAGTTAGCAGGATTATCTTTTCTTTTACCTACAAAAATTTGATTATGAGAGTTTAAAACAACAATTCCAACACCTAGTCTTAATGGTAAGGTGCTTTTAATCATTTATGATTTTAATAATTTAACGGCGTAATCTAATTGATTATCTGTTTCAGTATTAATTCTAAAATTATCTCCTGTTTCCTCAACAAATATATCTGGCATCACTCCTACATCAGAAATTGATTTACCTGATGGTAAATAATATTTTGAAATAGTCAGCCTTATACCACCACCATTTTTAAGGGGTATAATAGATTGCACAGAGCCTTTACCGTAAGAGTGCTCACCTAAAATTGTTGCTCTTTTGTGATCTTTTAGAGCTCCAGATACAATTTCTGAAGCCGAAGCAGAACCATTATTAATAATAACAATGAGCGGTTTACCATGTATCTCGTCACCTTTTCTTGAGAAGAATCTTCTTGTTTCATTTATTCTTCTTCCTTTTGTAGAAACAATTTCTCCATCCTCAAGAAAAAAATCTGTAATACTAATTGCTTGAGTTAAAAGTCCTCCAGGATTATTTCTTAAATCAAGAATATAGCCGTTAAGTTTATTATCTTTCTCAAATTTTTTAATATGCTTAAGTAATTGTTCATCACTGTTTTCATTAAAAGATTTTAATCTTAAGTATCCAACTTCATTTTTAGTTCCTAAAATTTTTGCTTCTACAGATCTCACTTCTATAATGGCTCTTTTAATTTTAAACTCTAGGGCTTTCCTTTCGTTTCTTCTTCTTACTGTGAGTGTAATTTCCGAGCCAACTGGGCCACGCATTAGTTCCACAGCTTCTGTTAAAGTTTTTCCCTGTACTTGTTCGTTATTAATTCGAACTATGTAATCACCTGCTTTAATTCCAGCTTTAGCGGCAGGTGTATCATCAATAGGTGAAATGACTTTTACAACTCCAGACTCCATCCCAATTTCTATACCTAGACCTCCAAATTCACCTTTCGTATCGGTTTGCATACCTTCAAAAGATTTAGGACTCATGTAAGCTGAATAAGGGTCAAGTGATTGTAGAACTCCATTAATCGCTGAGTCCATCACTTCAGCTTGGTCTACTTCATCTACATATTCTTGTTTAATTGTTTGTAAGACCTCACTAAATAAATCAATTTTTTCATATAATTCATTAGTGTTTTTTGATTTTACATAATTTGGGTTACTAACAAATAGTAGAGCAACTAAGAAAGTTGTAATTATTATTTTTTTCATATCAATGCTTTTTCTTTTGGAATTGGTTCTGACCACATTTTTTCTAAATCGTAAAATTCTCTTTTTTCTGGATGAAATAGATGAATAATGATGTCTAGTGCATCTACTAGTTTCCAATCATTACTATCTTTACCTTCTATTCTACAATCATTAAGTCCAATTTTTTTTAATTCTGTTACAAGGTTTTCAGCCAAAGATTGTAGGTGACGCGATGAGGTTCCAGATGCAATAATCATATAATCAGCTATGTATGATTTTTTTTTAAGATCAATTGAAATTATATCTTTTGCTTTATTATTATCTAGGGTTTTTTCTATAAGGTTTTTAATTTCGCTTATCTTCATTAAAAAAGATTTTCTTTTTTTCTAATTTCTGTTGATGAAATATTGATTAATTTATTTTTAATGAATTTAATATTTTTCACTTTTTTAGTTATAACAGATTTTCTAGCTCTTTTATCATAGTCTTTTCTTGAAAAAACTACAATTTTAACTAATTTTACAAGTTCTTTCCAACTTTTCCATTTATGAAATTGTATTAAATTATCTGATCCAATAATTAAAAATAATTCGGCATTTTTATATTTTTTTTTTAAATACTTTATGGTGTTAAAAGTTCTTGAGGATTTAACTCTATTTTCATAGCAATTAACTTTAATTTTACTATTTTTTTTAATCAAACTTTTAGATTTTTTTATTCGTGCAGGTAAAGAAAAGTAAGTTTTACTTTTAAACGGATTTTTTTTTGTAATACACCACAACAAAAGATTTAATTTTAATTTTTTGATTGCAATTTTAGATATTTCTAAATGGCCATAATGAGGAGGATCAAAGCTTCCACCAAACACTCCAATTTTGTACTGATTGGTTTTGAGCATTATGAATTATGATCTAATAGTACCCTTTCCAGAAACAACATATTTGTAGGAAGTAAGTTGTTTAATACCCACAGGACCTCTTGGGGGTAGTTTATTAGTTGAAATTCCAATTTCTCCACCAAAACCAAATTCTCCTCCGTCTGCAAATTGTGTAGAAGCATTATGCATAGCTATTGAACTATTTACACCTTTCAAAAAAATTTCTGCTGTTTTTTTGTTTTGAGTAATAATACTATCAGTGTGCATTGTACCATATTTTAAAATATGATTTTTTGCTTCATTAACACCATTAACAACCTTAATAGATATTTTTGCATCTAGGTATTCAGTTTTCCAATCTTTTTCCTTTGCTGGTTTAAATTTATTACCAAAAATTTTATTTATAGATTTATCAGCTATAATTTCGCACCCCAAAGATGTTAGTTTATTTATTATTGGTAAAGCTAATCTAGTTAGTCGCGCTTTATCAATTAAAAGAGTTTCTACTGCTCCACAAATACTTGTTCTTCTCATTTTTGCATTAGCAACTACTTTAGTTGCCATTGAAATATCAGCGTCTCTATCAACATAAATATGGCATAAGCCTTCTAAATGACCAATTACATGAACTCTTGATAGCTGTTGAACTTTTTTTACAAGTTCTTTACCACCTCTTGGAACTATTACATCAATGTACTGCGCCATATTTGAAAGAAGATAATTGACTATTTTTCTGTCTTTATTCTCTATAAATTGAACGCAGTTCTTATTAATTTTATTGGCCACTAGAGATTTTCTAAATAAATCTGCTAAAATTTTATTTGAATTAAAAGCTTCAGAACCACCTCTTAAAATTGCGCAATTTCCTGATTTAAAACAAAGTGCCGAAACATCAGCAGTTACATTTGGTCTACTTTCATAAATTACTCCAATAACACCTATAGAAGTACTTACCTTTTTTATTTTAAGGCCATTAGGTCTTTTCCAAGACTCTAAAGTTTTATTTATAGGATCTTGAAATTTAATAATCTCATTAATTGAATGTCTTATTCCATCTATTCTTTTATCATTTAGAATTAAACGATCTACCAAATGTTTTCTTTTTACATTCTTCACATCTATAGAGTTTTTTTTGACTATTAGATTTTTATTTTTTTTTATAAGATTATTGTACTCAGCAAGCACTTTATTAATTTTTTTTGAATCTAATTTTTCAAATTCATTTAACGCTTTTCTTGCATTGATACCTATTAGCTGAATTTTGTTCATAAAATTACTATATCGTCTTTGTGTAAAATTTCTGATTTACTTGGATAACCAAGCGACTGTTCAATTTGGCTTGTTTGTAAACCTTTAATTTTATCAATCTCATTTGAAGTAAATGAGGACAATCCTCTTGCAATTTCATTATCGTTTTTGTCAATAATCAAAATATTATCACCTTTATTAAATTTTCCTATTACTTTAGTAATACCTGCAGGTAATAAACTTTTTCCTGATTTAATTGCCGTGCACGCTCCATCGTCGATACATATTTTTGCTGTAGATGACAAAGAACTTATAATCCATTTTTTTCTAGCATCTAATTGAGATATTTTTGGCTCAAACCAAGTAAATAATCTAGATTTATTTAATTTTATGATTGGATTGGAATTTTTGCCATTTCCAATAATCATATTACAACCAGCATTCATACAAATTTTTGCAGCTTCTAATTTAGTTAGCATACCGCCAGACCCGTAAGCGTTAATTTTTTTATCAACTAAAGATAATATTTTATTATCAATTGAGGTGACTTTTCTTATAAGAGACTTTTTGTTTGAAATATTTTCATAAAGACCGTCTACATCTGACAAAATAATGAGCAAATCAGCTCCAATAATTTGTGCTACTCTAGCAGCTAGTCTGTCATTATCTCCGTATTTAATTTCTGATGTTGCAGTCGTATCATTTTCATTTACAACTGGCACAGCACCAATTTTGAAAAGGTTTTCAAAAGTTCTTTTTGCATTTAAGGCTCTTCGTCTTTGTTCAGTGTCATCAGGTGTTATAAGTATTTGACCAATATTAATTTTATTTTTTGCAAATATTTTTTGAAATTCATTAACTAATTGAATCTGTCCTATAGATGCGAGCGCTTGACTCATTTCAAGCTTAATTCTTTTATCTTTAATTTTTAGATATTTTTGTCCTAGTGCTATTGCTCCTGAAGATACAATTACAACTTCTTGCTTATTTTTTTTTAATTGTTTTATGTCTTTGATAAGACTAAGAGCCCATTTTTTCTTAAAATTTCCTTTAGAGTCTACAATTGTAGAGGAGCCTAGCTTAATTACAATTTTTTTTGCGTTATTTATGAACATTTTTTAATAAAATTTTTCTTAGATTTGTTAAATTATTATCAGCAACTACTGAGATAATCTCAAATTTTTTTTTAGTTTTATTTTTAAAAGTCTTTAATTTATTTTTTATATCTTTTTCTTCTAATAAATCAGATTTATTAAATACAATAATTTCTTTTTTTTTGGATAAATCTTCATCGTATTTTTCTAACTCTTTTCTTATTTGTAAGTAATTTTTTACCAAATCATCTTCTGAAACATCTATTAGATGTAATAATATTTTGCATCTTTCTATATGTCTTAAAAATTTATCTCCTAACCCCACACCTTCATGTGCACCTTCTACAAGACCAGGTATATCAGCTAATGTAACTTCTTTGTTATCATAATAAGAAACACCAAGGTTTGGATCCAAAGTAGTAAATGGGTAGTTTGCTATTTTAGGCCTTGCTCTTGTAATAGCCGCAAGGAGACTTGACTTACCTGCGTTTGGTAGACCAATGATGCCTACATCTGCAATCACTTTTAATTGGAGCCATACCCAAAATTCTTCTCCAGTTTTTCCATTTGTTTTTTTAGTAGGTGCTCTATTTGTAGAACTTTTAAATCTAACATTTCCTAAACCATGTCTGCCACCAGCGGCAACCAAATACCTTTCTTTATTTTTTGTAAAATCATAGATAAGAGTATTGTTATCCTCTTCGTAAATTTGTGTACCAACTGGAACTTTAATAACTAAATCTTTACCAGCTGCTCCAGTTTTTTTTCTTTTTGTTCCTGGTTTTCCATCCTCTGCTTTGAAATGCTGCGCATATCTAAAATCAATCAAAGTATTTAAATTTCTTTCAGCTTCAAAAATGATTGAACCACCATCCCCACCATCACCTCCATCGGGTCCTCCAAATTCAATAAATTTTTCTCTTCTAAAACTTGCTGAGCCTGGCCCACCATTACCAGCTTTTATATAAATTTTTGCTTGATCTAAAAATTTCATTTTGGAATAAATATAAATAACTTAAGTTACTTATATGCTTAATTGGGGATTACAGAAACAAAAGTTCTGTTTAATTTAGATTTTTTAAATTTAACTTTACCTTTTACTAAAGAAAATAAAGTGTGGTCTGTACCCATTCCAACATTCTCTCCAGGATGGATTCTTGTTCCTCTTTGTCTAACTATAATATTTCCAGGTACAACACTTTGCTCACCATAGATTTTTACTCCAAGTCTTCGACCCGCACTATCTCGTCCATTTCGCGATGAGCCACCGGCTTTTTTCGTTGCCATATTATATTCCTATTTTTTAACCTCTTTTTTTGCAGTTTGTTTCGTTTCTTTTATTTTTGGTTCTTGAGGTTTAGCTTCTGCAATAACTTTTCCATCTTTAGACAATATTTTTGTAATTTGTATTTTTGAATGCCTTTGTCTATGGCCATTCATTTTTCTTGAATGTTTTCTTCTTCTTTTATGAAAAACTTTTATTGTACGATCTTTTACTAAATCTAATAATTTTGCTTCTACTACCGCACCTTGTATCGTTGGATTACCAACTTCAGTATTTTTATCATCGTTTAATAGCAAGATATTTTTAAACTGAATAATTTTACCTTTTTCAGCATTAAGTTTTTCTATTTCTATAATTTTACTAGCAGACGCTTTATATTGTTTTCCACCAGTTTCAAAAATTGCAAATGACATAAATTCTCTTTTTATTAAAGTACCGCAATATAGCTCTTAAGAAACTCAAGTCAAGACAGTATAGACTAGAAACTATCCTTTAAATCTCTCAGTTTTTTGAAAATATCTAACTCTTTTGCATTTACCATACCAAGAGATTTTTTGACAGACTCTTCATTGCATCTTAAAAAAATATTTGAGTTTAATTCATCTTCAATAGTTGTAGGAATTGTAGGTAATTTATTTTTTATTCTTGAGTCAATCCAATTTTTTTTATTATTTAAAAAATCATTATTTTCATGTTGACAGCAAAATTCTGAATTTTTTTTTGTATATTCATGACCACAATAAATTTTTGTTTCTTTTGGTAGTCGTTTAATTTTATTAAGTGAGTTTAGCATTTCAGAATAAGTTCCTTCAAAAACTCTACCACAACCTAAAGAGAACAAAGTATCTCCAGTAAAAATAATTTTTTCTTTTTCAGAAAAATAGCAGATATGTCCTAATGTATGTCCTGGAACTAAGATAATTTTAAAATTAACCTCTCCAAAACCAAAATCATCATTATTACCTAAAGCTATATCAATACCCGGTATTCTATTTATATCTACTTTTGAACCTATAATTTTACAATTATATTTTTTTTTTAAATCTATATTGCCTCCTGTGTGATCATAGTGGTGATGAG
>VMBT01000733.1_pt1 | contig 19108 bp, 24 predicted proteins | sample 4404301 | NCBI WGS metagenome assembly VMBT01 (sample SAMN12238535, study PRJNA552566) | marine metagenome | isolation source: Coastal seawater | place: USA: coastal Georgia, Sapelo Island | collected 2008-08/2009-08
CTCAGGCTCTCCGCTCGGCGGCGCTGACCTTGGGCCGGCCCGTGCGGGAGCGCACGACTCTCTATGGAGCGGTCAGCTGATGAAGGGCCTGCGCAACAGCTTGGCAGTGACGGCCTTGCTGGTGCTGCTACCAGCCCTGGCTCTATGGCTCTTTCCGCGCGGCTCAGCCCGCGGTCTCGATCGGCTCCTTCTGGAGGCCTCGCTGTTTCAGACCCACCGTTCCCGTCCAGCCGATCCGCCACCGGCCCTGTGGACCCAGCGCCTTGGTCCCCAGGCGGCCCCGCTTTGGTCGGCTCGACCTCAGCTCTGGTGGCAATTCTGGGGAACCCACAGCTCAGCCGGTGCGGTCCTGGTGCTTGAGGTCCCCCCCAAGACGCCCCTGCCTGAGAACGCGCTCCGCTTTGAGCAGCTGACCCTGGTGGCCCCTAACCCCCTGGTGCGCAACGAAATTCAGGCGCAATTGCGCCTCGATCGCCCGTCCCTGCGCGGCCTCGAGCGGCGTTGCGCTCAGCAGCTGCAACGGGGTGATGCGGTCTATTGGAGTGCTGCTGGCCTCTCATCGCTCCTGGGTCCTTTGGCACCCCTGGCCAGCAGCCTGCAGCAGGGATGCCTGGCCCTCAGCAGTGAGGGCAACAGGCTGCTCTGGAGCGGTGAGGCCGATGCAGCCCGCGGCAGCCTGGCGGCGGGCCCCCGCCCGGTTCCCAGAGCTCAGACGCGCGCGCTGGCGCCTCCCACGCTGCTGGCTCTGCAGGGCCCGAAGCTGGAGCTCCTGCTGCGCGGGCTGTTGAGTAGTGGCGCCTTGAAGCAGGCGCTCGCCGAGCGCTACGGCCTCAAGGCCGATGCCCTCAAGCGCTTGTCACAAAGCCCCTTTGCCCTGCGCCTCTCGGCCGTTGAACGGGGCCCCTTCCTGGCGGGCCTTGAGCTGCAGCTGCGGTTGCGGGACGGTCGTTCCTTCTGGACGGCGCGGCTGGCGGCGGTGGAGCAAGCCCTGAAGGATCAAGGTCTGGCTCCAAGCTCGGGTCCGCTTGACCAACGTCTCTGGAGTCGCGATGGGGTGGCCCAAGGCGGCTGGCGCTGGCCTTCAAATCAGCAGCTGCTGCTGTTCCTTGGACCCCCGCCCGCTGCAGCCAACGCTGAGGTCCCTGCCGGACTGACCAGCTGGTCCCTGCAACTCAGGCCTCAGCAGTTGCAAGCCAAGGGTCTGCTTCCCTCGCTGCTTCCACTGGTGGTGCGGCGAGCTGGTCAACTGGAGCTGTCGGGCGAACACCCCAAAGCCGCTGAGGGCCAAACGGCCCTGAGCGGTGAGCTCAAGCTTTAGTTGGTGGCCTCGTGCTCGGCGGCGGCTCGCTCGCGGCGACGGCGCTCGGCGGCCACGGTCTCTTCCATCAGCTCGACCGCTTGGGTCATCTTTTCGATGTTCCCCGCATAAAGGCTCAGGTCCTTGTCGACCCGGGCTTTGATCAAGCCCATGGCTTCACCGATCTCATGGGCGGCGCTGCGCAGGGCCTGAGGATCCATGGCCTCGGCACCCTGCGCCCGCTGCAGCAGGCTCAGCAGGCCAACGGCGACAAGCCGGGAATAGTGGAAATCTTCGCGCTGCACGCCGTGCAGCAGTCCGGCAATTGGCGCAGGTGCGCCTTCGCCCCGGTTGCTTAACCAGCCTTTGACTTCATCCAGGCTGTGGTGGCCCACCTGAGTGGCGGCGTCGGAGGCCATTTGACGGAAGGCCGCTCCGTCGAAGCCGTTGGCGCTGCAGAGGGCCTGGAACAGGGGCTCGCGCTGGGCCTCGGGCTTGTAACCGTTGGAGAAGCTGTCAAACACTTGGGTCAGGCCGACGGCAAAGAGGCCATCGGCGTGGAACCCCTTCTGATGGCTCAGCAGGTGCAGTTCCACCAGGAGTTCGTCCACCAGGCGGCGATAGAGCGGCGCGATGACGTAGGGGAACGCCTGGTGAAAGGCCCGCTTGCTATCGGCAACGGTCAGGCTCGCACCCACGCTCAGACATCCATCAAGTTCACGCGACCCTAGCTCGCTGAGAACGCTGAACAGGGCTCAACCTCAGTAGGATCCGCCCATCTGCAAATGCCGCCCGTGACCATGATCCCGATCGTGATCGAAGAGTCGGGCCGTGGTGAGCGCGCTTTTGATATCTACTCCCGTCTGCTGCGGGAGCGCATCGTCTTCCTGGGCGAACCGGTGACCTCAGAGTCCGCCAATCGGATCGTTGCCCAACTGCTCTTCTTGGAAGCCGAGGATCCCGAGAAGGACATCTTCCTCTACATCAATTCCCCGGGCGGCTCCGTCTACGACGGCCTGGGCATCTTCGACACGATGCAGCACATCAAGCCTGATGTGCAGACCGTCTGCGTTGGTCTGGCTGCCTCGATGGGCGCCTTCCTGCTCTGCGCCGGTGCCAAGGGCAAGCGCAGCAGCCTGACCCACTCGCGGATCATGATCCACCAGCCCCTGGGCGGGGCCCAGGGCCAGGCCAGCGACATTCGCATTCAGGCCGACGAAATCCTCTATCTCAAGAAGAAGCTCAACCAGGAGCTCTCCGATCGCACCGGTCAGCCCCTGAACCGCATCGAGGACGACACCGATCGCGACTTTTTCATGTCCCCCGCCGAAGCAGTCGAGTACGGCCTGATCGACAAGGTGATCGACAAGCGCCCCGTGCGTCCTGTCTGATCGAGCGAAGGCTCCATGGCCCGCGGGCGCGGTCAACGCAGCGGAGCGGTGGGCGGCCGGGGTCGCCCACCGAGTGAACGTCCCAGCAAAATCTGCCCTGTCTGCCAGCGCCCTTTCCAATGGCGCAAGAAATGGGCATCGGTTTGGGAGCAGGTGATTTATTGCTCCGACCGCTGCCGTCTAGACAGCAAAAAGCCCGCGGGTTGACCGCGGGCTTTGTTGTGCTTCAGCTTCAGGCCGAGGCAGCTTCTGTGCTGCTCAGCAGAGGAGAAAAGCGCTCCTTCTCGGGGACGGTGGTGAATTCGCTGACGATGGCGCGGAACTCATCGCCATCGAGGCTCTCCTTCTCAATCAGGAGCTCCACAACACGGTCCATGCAAGCCCGGTGTTCGGACACGAGCTTGACCGTTTCCTCGTAGCAGCTCTGAACGATCTTGCGCACGGATGCATCGACGCGAGCTGCGGTGGCGTCGGAGCCATCGCTGCGGGTCATCAGATCGCGGCCGAGGAAAACCTCCTGGTTGCCGGCCTCGAGCGAGCACTGACCCAGGTCACTCATGCCGAAACGGGTCACCATCTGGCGGGCGATGGAGGCGACCTGCTGAATGTCGCCGCCGGCACCGGTGGTGACTTCGGCATAGCCAAAGACCACATCCTCTGCAGCCCGGCCGCCGAGGGCACCCATGATTCGCGCCCGAAGCTGAGCACGGCTCACGAGCATCTGCTCTTCATCGGGGGAGAACCAGGTCAGGCCCTGGGCCTGTCCGCGGGGGATCAAGGTGACCTTCTGGACGGGGTCATGGGCCTTGACCAGGGTGCCCACCAGGGCATGGCCCACTTCGTGGTAGGCGATCAGTCGCTTGCTGCGGCCATCGGTCAGGGGCTTGCCCTCCATGCCGGCGATGATGCGGTCCACCGCGTCATCGATCTCGGCCAGGCCAGTGGCTTCCTTGCGGCGACGGGCCGTGAGGATGGCAGCCTCGTTGAGGAGGTTGGCGAGGTCAGCGCCAGAGAAACCGGGAGTCCGGCGAGCAATGGCCTCGAGGCTGACGTCATCGGCCAGCTTCTTGTCACGGCAGTGCACGTTCAGCACCGCCAGACGACCCTTGATGTCGGGAACGTCGACTTGAACCTGGCGGTCGAAACGGCCCGGACGCAGCAGGGCGGAGTCGAGAACGTCAGCGCGGTTGGTGGCCGCAATGATGATGATCCCGCTATTGCCCTCGAAGCCGTCCATCTCAGTGAGCAGCTGGTTGAGGGTCTGCTCCCGTTCGTCATTGCCGCCGCCAACACCGGCGCCCCGCTGACGGCCGACGGCATCGATCTCGTCGATGAAGATCAGACAGGGGCTGTTTTCCTTGGCCCGCTTGAACAGGTCGCGCACGCGGCTGGCGCCAACGCCCACGAACATCTCCACAAATTCCGAGCCGGAGAGGGAGAAGAAGGGCACGCCGGCCTCACCAGCGATGGCCTTGGCGAGCAGAGTTTTACCCGTACCAGGAGGGCCCACCAGGAGGACACCCTTGGGGATCTTTGCGCCGACAGAGGTGAAGCGCTCGGGAGTCTTCAGGAAGGTGACGACCTCCTGCAGGTCCTGCTTGGCTTCTTCAACGCCGGCGACGTCGTCAAACATCACACCGGTTTCTGCCTCCATGGCGAACCGGGCCTTGGTCTTGCCGAACTGCATGGCCTGACCGGGGCCACCGGGCATGCCGCCACCGCCACGGCGAGAGAGCAGCACCAGGCCACCGATCAGCAGCAGGGGGAAGAGCAGGTTGCCCAGCAGGCCCAGCGCTGGAGGCGCGGTGCGGGGGGGATGGATGTCAAAGCTGATGCCCTGCTCCTTGAGGTTGTTGACCAACTCAGGGGCAAGACCAGGCAGGTCAACGCGCAGGCGCTGCACGCGGTTGTCCAGGTCGGGATCAACGGCTTCAACAACGGCGGTGCGGCCACCGTCAAAGATGTCCACCGCGGTGACGCGGCCGGCATCGACGTAATCGATGAAGCGGCCATAGCTCATCCGAGCGACAGCGGCATTGCGCGGTGCCACGGTTGTTCCCGAGGACCGGCTGACTCCACCGAAACCGCCGCCCAGGACTTGCCAGCCGAGGAAGACAGCGACGCTGATGGGCAGGACCCAAAGAGCAATCGTGCGCCAGCGTTGATTCATGGCCGCCTCAGGTGCAGATCTGAATGTTTAACAAGTGTAAAGCGAGCGCGGCCTGTTCTGGGCAGATCTCAGGCGCGGCAGCGCTTTTTCCCTCTCATTCGAGGCTGATCTTTAGGCCGATTGCGGCAAATCAAGCTCAGCCACGCCGGTCAGCTCCTCTGCCAGGAACCGTTCCAGCAGTTCTGGTCCCCCTAAGGAATGGCTCCAAATCTCGACTTCAGAGGCCGGTGGTGCCTCAAATCCCAGGATCTCAACGGGGAAGACCACCCGCTCCAGGAAGAATTGATCGGGTCCAACGCAGCGCAGGATCACCATCCGATCGCTGCGGTTTTGGTACCCACACTGGAGCTGGTTCAAGACCAATTGGAATCAGAACTGTTATTGACGCCTGTTTCATCGGCCTGATTTGTCGTCGATGAGACCGGCCCTCAAGGTCGCAGGCTTCTTTCGATTTCCTTCAGGTTTGCCCCTAGAGGCTGCGTAGGGCGGTGATTGGATCGAGTCGAGCTGCACGCCTGGCCGGCAGCACGCCAAAGACCAACCCAATGCTGCCGGAGAGTCCCATCGTCACCAACACACTGCTGCTGCCAATGGCAGCGGGAAGGGGTGTGACGGCCGCCACGATTGCAATGGCGGAGAGGCCCAGGCTGCTTCCAATCAATCCACCCAAGGTGGAGAGCACTAAGGCCTCAACGAGGAACTGACTCAGGACATCACTGCTGCGCGCACCGATGGCCTTGCGCAGTCCGATCTCTGAGGTCCGCTCACTGACCGAGACCAACATGATGTTCATGATCCCGATGCCGCCCACCAACAGCGAGATCGCACCGATGGCGGCGAGCATCAAGGTGAGTCCGCCGGTGATGGTGCCCACAATCGAGAGGGCATCTTTTTGCGAGCGGACAGCGAAGTCGTCCTCCCGCAGGATGTTGTGCCGTTGGCGCAGCAGGTTGGTGATCTGGAATTTCGCCGCACCGGTGCTGGCCTCATCCACGGCCTCCACGCTGATGAAGTTCAGGCTCACCCCGTAGGTGGGATCCCGGCCTGAGAGCTTGCTGACCATCGTCGTCAGGGGGATGTAGGCGGCCTCGTCTTGGTTTTGGCCAAAGACAGCACCTTTCGGCGCCATCACACCAATCACTTCAAAGCCCTGATTGCGAATGCGGACGCGCTGTCCGATCGCGGAGCCAGAGGGCAAAAGTTTTTGCTTGAGGTCAGGTCCAATGACCACGACATTGCGGGCCCCTTCCATGTCCCTCTGGTCGATGAAGCGGCCCCGGGCCACTTCAAATCGCCGCACCGTTAAAAACTCTGGGCTGATGCCTGAAACGGTGGCGCTGGCACTTTTTGCGCCCGCCTGCAGTACGGCGCTGAGGGTGATCTGCGGCACCACCCTGCGAACACTCGGGACCTGCTCGGCGATGGCTTCGGCATCTTCCAAAACCAAGGTCTTGGGAAAATCAATTCCGCGGCGACGGCTGTCGTTGTTGCCCGGGACGACAAAGAGGACGTTGGCCCCCAGCGTGTTGAGCTGACCCTCGGCGAGGTTCTGGGCACCACGGCCGACACCGACCAGGGTGATGACTGAGGCATTCCCAATCACGATGCCCAGCATCGTGAGCAGAGAGCGCAGACGATTGGCCCTCAGGGTGGCCAGGGCCATCCCGACGGTCTCGCGCATAGGGAGCTTGGCGGGCATTGCCGGGATGGCCAGCAGAGCCCCGTTTTAAACGATGCTCGGGTTGAGAACGGTGCCCTTGCCCACGACGCTGACCTTGACCAGGTCGGTCGAACCGCTGACATCAGCGAAGGTTCCGGCGGTCTGAATGACCAGATCCCCTTCTTTGAGCATGTTTGCCTCCGCTGCCACTTCCATGGCCCGGTTAAAGGTTGCCGCTGCGTTGTCCATGTCGGAGACCAGCAACGGGGTCACGCCCCAGACCAGTTGGAGCTGTGAGGCCACCTTGCTGTCGCTGGTGATGGCCAGGATCGGTGTGCTCGGACGGAATTTGCTGACGTTGCGCGCCGTGGATCCACTCTTGGTCAGCGGAAGGATGGCCGCAGCCTCCAGCTGGCTCGCAATCGAGCTGACGGCGTGGGAGATCGCGTTCGGAACGGTTGAGGCCAGCTGCCCATCGCTGCTGCGGCTGGGGTAGTCCCGCTCGATGCGCCGGGCGATTTGGCTCATGGTGGCCACGGCCTCGACGGGGTAATCACCCACGGCGCTTTCGTTGGAGAGCATCACCGCATCCGTGCCATCGAGGATCGCGTTGGCGACGTCGCTGACTTCTGCGCGGGTGGGCCTGGGGCAGCTCACCATCGAGTCGAGCATCTGGGTGGCGGTGATGACCGGAATCCCCAGGGTGTTGCACTTGCGGATCAGTTCCTTCTGCAGCAGGGGAACTTCCTCGGCGGGCATCTCCACACCGAGGTCGCCGCGGGCCACCATGACGCCGTCGCACATCGGCAGCAGCGCATCCATCTGGTCGATGGCTTCAAATTTTTCGATCTTCGCGACCACGGGTGTGTTGTGGCCGTGGGAGCGAATCAGGGCCTTGATCTCCTCCATGTCGGAGGGATTGCGCACGAAGCTCAGGGCCACCCAATCGACGCCTTGGCTCAGACCAAATTCGAGGTCTTCGCGGTCCTTGTCGGTCAGGGCACGGACGGAGAGCTGCACGTCCGGGAAGTTGACGCCCTTGTTGTTGGAGAGGACGCCACCAACCGTGACGGTGCAGTGGAGGGTCTGGCTGGACTGCTCCACTTGGTCCACGACCATCTCGACGCGGCCGTCATCCAGCAGGATGCGGCTCCCGGGGACCACTTCATCCGCCAACTTGTCGTAGGTGACGGTGGCGATGGTTTGGCAGCACTCGACGTCCCTGGACGTCAGGGTGAAGGAGTCGCCTTGGGCAACGGTGATCGGACCGTCCTTGAAACGGCCCAGGCGAATCTTGGGGCCCTGGAGGTCCTGGAGGATCCCGATGTGAACACCCATCTCCGCGGCAACCTTGCGGATGGTGCTGATCCGCGCTGCGTGCTCGCTGTGGTCGCCGTGGGAGAAATTCAGGCGAAAGGTGGAGGCACCGGCCTCAATCAGGCGCCTGAGCTGCTCAGGCGATTCGGTGGCGGGACCGATGGTTGCCACGATCTTGGTGCGACGCGTGAGATCGGGCAGGGCCATTCGGGGGCGCCAAAGGGAGAAGCGACACTATCATCGAGGCCCTCCAGCGCTGTCGTACCAATGGATCTGAATGCTTATCAGCAGGGTGCGAGGCAAACGGCCCGCTATCCCGATGTGGGCTCCAACCCCATCTACCCAACCCTGGGCCTCTGCGGCGAATCCGGAGAGGTCGCGGACAAGGTCAAAAAAGTGCTGCGCGATAGCGGTGGCGAGTTTTCCGCGGAGGTCCGGGAGTCCTTGAAGCTCGAGCTCGGTGATGTCCTTTGGTACGTCGCTCAGCTCGCCAGTGAGTTGGGCTTCAGTCTCGATGAGATCGCCCAGGCCAACCTCGACAAATTGGCCAGTCGCGCCGCCCGTAACGTGATCGCTGGAAGCGGCGACCACCGCTAAGCAGCTGGAGTCAGGCTGGATGCAGATGCACCGATCGCTCTCACGGGCCCTCGCTCGAGCGCTGAGCGCCGTGCTCGTCGTTGCTTGCACAGTCTTCGGCGCCGCCCCTGGCGCCTTGGCCGCTGGTCTGAGCGTTCACGACGTGAGCTTGGACCCCTGTCCTGCTGAAGATATCGGAGCTCAACCGCAGCTCAAGCGGCCCAGTGGCGCCAGTTGTTTTGTGCTGCGGGGCAGTGTCGATAACCCTGGTCGCAAGACGGTATTTGACACCGATGTCTTTGCCCAAATCCTGGACGCCAGCGGCGAACCAGTGCTTCAGAACCGTTCCCGAGTCGGTTCCATCGGCGATGTCGAGCAGGGCACCTCAAGCTTCGCCCTGCGTCTGGCTGTCCCAGCGGGCACCCCAGGACCGTTCAGCTTCTCCAACGTGAAAGCGCGCGGCTTCAGCGCTCCTGTTCGGACCCGTGCGGGTGAGTTTGATGACCTGCTGCCGTTGGAGCAGGCCGTCGCCGGCGCGGATCCGGCCTAGAAGAAGGCTGGATAGAAGTAACCCCGGCTCTGCTCCAGCAAGCCTTGGAGCAACTGCAGAGCCAGGAAAGCCACGATTGCTGAGAGGTCCAGGCCGCCCAGGGGGGGAATCAAACCGCGAAACACCCCGAGGTAGGGGTCGGTGATCGCACTCACGGTGGACAGCACTGGATTGCTCCAGTCGAGATTGGGGAACCAGCTCAGCAGCACCCGAACGAACAGCACGAGCGTGTAGATCGAGAGCGTTTGGATCAGGACGCCGATCAGATCGCCGAGGATGGACATGGCTGCAGCTGCGTTGGATTCACTCTATTGAGTGTGTGTGGAGGCTGGGATTGCTCTAAGCGGCCTGCTCCCACTCTTCATCGCTGACCTCGACTGCGGGACTGGCGGGAGCTGGCTTGACCGCCTTGCGCTGGGCCACCAGCTCATCGGTCTTGACCGAGAAGGTTCGATGGAACTTCTCACTGAGGCTCAACCAGAAGGACCGTCCCTCGCTTTGGCGTTTGCGCTCGATGAAGTTCTGGGCCAGCAGCTCCTTGATGTGGTCGTAGGCCCCTGATCCCCGCAGGTCCACCAGATCGGACTGCAGGATTCGCTTTTTGATGGCAATCGTGGCCAAGGTGCGCAGGGCCGCTGTGGAGAGGTCCACCGGCAGCAGGTTCTGCACCAGATCCCCCAGGCCATCCCGCAGTTGCAGGCTGTAGCGCTTGCCCTCCTGGCGAATCTCGAGAGCGGTGTCCCTGTGGGCGTAGTCGGCCATCAGGGTGATCAGGCCCATCTCGACCTCATCACGACTGGCGCCTGCGATCTCGGCTAGCTCGCCCTGGGTCAGAGCCCTGCCCTTGAGATAAAGGATGGCCTCTAGGCGTGCGGGTAGCGAGAGATTGCTGCCGGCCCGCTGCAGGGCAATCGTGTCGCCTTCAGCGGGGATGGGCTCTTGGGTGTCGCCTGCCATATCCCCCGGCTGAACAGTGCGTTGCTCGAAAGTTATCCCACGCTCAAGCTGCCGGCCAGCTCACCCAGGAAGAGGCGATACGCCGGATTGCTGGTCTCATCGGCGTACTGATAGCCCAGTCCATCGAGGAAGCTCTGCCATTCGTTCATCTCCGCCTCGGGCACCTGGACCCCGACGACGATGCGGCCGACGTCTGCCCCGTGGTTCCGGTAGTGAAAAATGCTGATGTTCCAGTTGGGGTGCAGGCTGGTCAGGAAGCGCATCAGTGCGCCCGGTCGCTCCGGGAATTCGAAGCGGTAGAGCAGTTCCCGCCCATGGCCAGCGGCCTCACCCGTGCTGGCCGGTAGCCGACCGCCGACCATGTGCCGCAGATGGAGCTTGGAGAGCTCGTCGTTGGAGAGATCCAGGCAGGGGAAGCCGGCATCCCTGAGGCTGTGGATCAAGGCCTGTTCATCGGAGCTGCCGCTGGTTTGCACCCCAACAAAGATGTGGGCGCGACTGGGGTCGGCCAGTCGATAGCTGAATTCGGTCAGGCTGCGCTGCCCCAGCAGGGTGCAGAACTGACGCAGGCTTCCGGCCTGCTCCGGGATCTCGACCGCCAACATCGCTTCGCGGTCTTCGGTGATCTCGGTGCGCTCCGCCACAAAGCGAAGGCGATCGAAGTTCATGTTGGCCCCGCAGGCCACGGCCACCAGGGTCTGTCCCTCGCGCTGACGGCGGCTGATGTCAGCCTTCATTCCCGCCACCGCAAGGGCACCGGCCGGCTCAAGAATCGAGCGGGTGTCTTCAAAGACGTCCTTGATGGCGGCGCAGATGGCGTCGTTGTCGACGGTGACCATGGCGTCGACGACAGTTCTGGCCAGCTCGAAGGTCTGAACACCGACCTCTCGTACGGCGACACCATCGGCGAACAGTCCGACCTGCTCGAGCTTCACCCTCTCCCCTAGGGCCAGGGAGCGGGTCATGGCATCGGCATCAACCGGTTCCACCCCGATGACCTCAACGCTGGGCCAGAGGCTTTTGACGTAGGCGCCAATGCCAGCGATCAGGCCACCTCCGCCGACGGCGATGTAGATCGCATCGGGGGGCTCAGAGCACTGTCTGAGGATCTCCAGCCCAATGGTCCCCTGGCCTGCGATCACCTCAGGGTCATCAAAGGGATGAATAAAGGTCAGCCCTCGCTCATCGGCCAGTCGGTAGGCCTCCGCGCAGGCGGCGTCATAGGTGTCGCCCTCCAGCACCACCTCAGCGCCCCGAGCCGCCACGGCCCTGACCTTCATCTCTGGGGTGGTGACGGGCATGACGATCACCGCTCGGCAGCCCAAGCGCTGGGCGCCCAGGGCCACGCCCTGGGCATGGTTTCCGGCGCTCGCAGCGATCACGCCCCGCTCCAGCTCCGATGGGCTGAGGCTGGCCATCTTGTTGTAGGCGCCGCGCAACTTGAAACTGAAGACCGGCTGCAGGTCTTCCCGCTTCAGCAGAACGGTGTTCTTCAGCCGCCTGGAGAGGTTCGGCGCTGCATCGAGGGGCGACTCGATGGCCACGTCGTAGACCCTGGCCCGCAGGATTCGTTGCAGCATCTCCATGCCGGAGCCGGAGTTCTGGTTGGGGCCGGTGGCTGTCATTGCGACTGGACGATCACACCAGTCTCGCAAGCTCCTGGGATCGGTCTAGGGGTAGCCAAATCAACCCCAGAGGACGTCCGGCTCCGCGTAGGCTGAACCCCAATCTTGGCCGCAGGCATGCATCTCAGCGAGCTGACGCATCCGAATCAGCTGCATGGCCTCAGCGTCACTGAGTTAGAGGGCATTGCCCGTCAGATTCGAGAACGCCACCTGGAGGTGGTGAGCACCAGCGGCGGCCACCTCGGTCCTGGCCTGGGCGTTGTGGAACTGACCCTCGCCCTCTATCAGACCCTCGACCTCGACAAGGACCGCGTGGTCTGGGATGTGGGCCACCAGGCCTATCCCCACAAGCTGATCACTGGTCGCTACAAGGATTTCCACACCCTGCGTCAAAAAGACGGGGTTGCGGGCTACCTCAAGCGCTGCGAAAGCTCCTTTGACCATTTCGGTGCAGGCCACGCCAGCACTTCGATTTCTGCCGCCCTGGGCATGGCCCTGGCCCGTGATCAACGCGGTGAGGATTTCAAGAGTGTTGCCGTCATTGGTGACGGCTCTCTAACCGGGGGTATGGCCCTGGAGGCCATCAACCACGCAGGCCACCTCCCCAAGACCCGCCTTTTGGTTGTCCTCAACGACAACGACATGTCGATTAGCCCCCCCGTCGGGGCGCTCTCGACCCACCTGAACCGGATGCGGCATAGCCGTCCGCTGCAGTTCCTTCAGGACAACGCGGAAGAGGCGATCAAGCACTTGCCGTTCATGCACGGTGAGCTGCCGCCGGAGCTCAAAAACCTCAAGGAGAGCATGAAGCGCCTCGCCGTCCCCAAGCTGGGCGCGGTCTTTGAGGAACTGGGCTTCACCTATATGGGCCCGGTCGACGGCCATGACATCGCAGGTCTGATCGACGTCTTCGAGCAGGCCCACGCCCATGAGGGTCCGGTGCTGGTGCATGTGGCCACCACCAAGGGCAAGGGCTACGCCTTCGCTGAGGCGGATCAGGTGGGCTACCACGCCCAGAGTGCATTCGATCTAGCGACCGGCAAGGCCTACCCCTCCAGCAAGCCCAAGCCCCCTAGCTACAGCAAGGTCTTCGGCCAGACCCTGGTCAAACTCTGTGAGCAGGATCCCAGGGTGGTGGGCATCACGGCCGCCATGGCCACGGGCACGGGTCTGGACCTTCTTGAAAAGGCCCGCCCCCAGCAGTATTTCGATGTCGGCATCGCTGAGCAGCATGCCGTGACCATGGCGGCTGGCATGGCCTGTGAAGGACTGCGCCCCGTTTGCGCGATCTACAGCACCTTCCTGCAGCGCGCCTACGACCAACTCATCCATGACGTCGGCATCCAGAACCTGCCGGTCACCTTCGTTTTGGATCGCGCCGGCATCGTCGGTGCCGATGGCCCCACGCACCAAGGCCAGTACGACATCAGCTACCTGCGCTGTGTGCCGAATTTCACGGTCATGGCGCCGAAGGACGAGGCCGAGCTGCAACGGATGATGGTGACCTGCTTGAACCACAGCGGTCCGACAGCCCTTCGCATTCCACGGGGTGAAGGAGAAGGAGTCCCCTTGATGGAAGAGGGATGGGAGCCCCTGGAGATTGGCCGCGGTGAACTTCTTACCGATGGCGATGATCTGCTGATCGTGGCCTATGGCTCGATGGTGGCTCCGGCCATGGCCACAGCCGGTCTGCTGCAGGAACAGGGCGTCCGCGCGGCGGTGATCAACGCCCGCTTCCTACGCCCGCTGGATGAGGCGTTGATCCTGCCGATGGCTCGCCGGATCGGCAAGGTGGTGACCATGGAAGAGGGCTGCCTCGCCGGTGGCTTCGGCGCCGCTGTGGTCGAGATCCTCAACGACAAGGACGTGCTGGTGCCGGTGCACCGGATTGGTATCCCGGATGTGCTGGTGGACCACGCCACACCGGCCCAAAGCAAGGAGGCCCTGGGCTTGACCCCGGTCCAGATGACCGAGTCCATCCTGGATCGCTTCGGCACCTTGAAGCGCCAGGCTGTGGGTGTCTGAAGCGCCTCGCGATCAGAGAACCTGGGATGTGCTGATTGCGGGCGCCGGTCCTTCCGGCTCTCGCTTGGCACAGCAGTTGAGTGCAGCCGGCGCCACGGTGCTGCTGGTGGAGGCCCTGGAGGACTTCTCGAAGAACGCCTTCAGCAGTGCCGCCCTGCCGCTCAGCGCCGTCGAGCGTTGGCAGCTGCCCGAGTCGGTGATCGCCTCTCGCTGGGACCAGTGGCAGCTCTTTGGGCCGGGGGAGAGTCGCCGTTGCTGGGCGGCCGATGCACCACTCGGCGTTGTTTTGGACTTTGCGGCCCTGCGGCGCTGGTTGGCAGATCAGGCCCTGGCTAGCGGTACGCAACTCCAGCTGGGTTGGAGGGTCTGCGCCACCGAGACCCTGAGCTCCGGTCTCGCCCAGACGCAGCTGCGGGGCCCGGGGGGCCGTGAAGCAGTGATCACCAGCCGTTTCGTGGTCGATGCCACCGGAGAAAAACGTGTGCTCATGGGTGAACCACGCCACCACCCCCTGGTCAGTGGCTCAGGGGTGGAGTGGGTGCTCCAGGTTCCCGTCGAGCGCTGGCAGGACTGGGCCGGGCGCCTGAGTTTCATGCTCGGCAGTCGTTGGGTTCCCCAGGGCTATGGCTGGGTCTTTCCCATGGAGCCCGGGCGCTTAAAGGTGGGCGTCTGCCGCCTGCACGACAGCGGGCGCTCGCAACCGCCGCTCCACCAATTGCAGCTGCAGCTGCTCGATCGCCTGGGGCTGACTGGCGACACCGTGGTGGATCGCCATGGGGGCCTGATCCGCAGCACGATTCGTCGCCGTGAAGCGCATCAACGTGGTGCTCTGGTGGGATTGGGCGACGCGGTCAGCACCGGAAACCTGCTCGGTGGCGAAGGCATTCGCCATGCCCTGACCAGTGCCGATGTTCTTGCACCCCTCCTGCTGGGGGCCCTGGCTGGGCGAGGCCGGCCCCTCGCGAGCTATCCCAAACGTTTGCGCCAAAAGCTGGGGTGGCGCTGGTCCCTGAGCGGCCGTCTGGCCCAACGCACCTGGCTCGGTCTCTCCGGTGAACCGGCCGATCGTCGTTTGGAGCGTCTACTCGAGGGGTTGCAGACAACGGCCAGTGCCGAGGCACTCTCGCGGTTGTTGTTTGATTACCGCTTCGAGCGCTATGGATTGCGGGCCCTGCCCTACCTGCTGGGCTGGGCATCCATGGCCACAAAAAAGCCCCCCTGCAGGAGGGGGGCTTCAGACGACTGAACGAAGGAGCGTGGATCAGACCACGCCGCGGGCGGCCAGGCCGAGGATCGCGCCCATGCCGAGGATGTGACCGAAGGAGGTGGTGGCCAGCAGAGCGGCGTGGCTCATGCCGCCAAACATGGCTGCGTTGGGAAGCTGTGCACCCTCGTTGGGGTACTTGATGGTGGCCTTGCCGATGCCGATGGCGATCACGTTGGCGATGATCATCACCAGGCCCACCTTGGGAGACCAGGCCACGGAGGCGGGGGCGATAGCCAGCAGAGGAGCGAGCATCGAAATCTTTGGGTGACACCTCATCTTCCGAGCGGCGCAGGCCAATGGCCCCCTTCGCTTAAGACTTGTTCACCCCCTTGGGCATGAATCCCAGCAGGATCATCACGTTGCTGACGGTCAAGAACAGCTCTGCGCCCCCATGCAGTGGATCCACATCGGCCAACTGACGGCCGTAGAGCCCTTCGGCCAGCAGGGCCGCTGCAATCGTGATCAAGACAAAGATCAAGGTGAAGCCAAAGCCCCAGAGGGCCAGGGGTGGAACGCGTTTGGACTTCCAGGCCCACCAGAGAAAGGCCAGGTAAGGGAACAGTGAGGCCGCGAACAGGGGCGAGGGATCAACACTCCCGAGTTGGCTCAGACCAGCGCTGAGAGCTTGGATCAGCCCGTTCATCCCAGGGTTGCCCGCTTGCGCTGGAGATTCCAGGCCGCCAGAGCCATGGCAGCGTTGCCAAGGACGGTGCAGCCGGCCTGCAGGACGACCAGTCCGTAGAGCTCCTGGGCGTTATCGAAGAGGTGCCAGGTGCAGGCGGCCATGGCACTGATCAACGCTGGAACCATGGCCAGCGCTAGCCAGTTCCACTCCGGCTCTCCGCGCCGTTGGCCCCACCGTTGAATGGCCAGCATGGCCAGTCCCCACTCCAACACTGAGGCCACATGGATCCACCAGGTGGGTAGGGAAAGTGCGTGCATGGGCCGTTTCTAGCGGCCGCTTAGACGACGTGGGTGCTGAGGTGCTCGAAGACGGTCTGCAACACCGCAGCCATCTCGGGCTTGAGTTGGCAATCCGGGGTCGTTTTCGATGCCAGAAGAAGCAAGGCGCAGGCATCGACCAGCTGGGAGGCTTCAGCCGTGGTCATGCTGACCAGGTGCTCTTCTCCGCAGTGGGTGACATTCAAACCGGACAGGCGTTGATGTAGCGCACGCTACTGAAAAGAACGTTTCGCTTTCAAAGCGTGTGAATTTCTTCGGTTTTGTAATCAGTCTTGAGCGGATTGTTTTGCCGTGATGCTGAAGCTTTCGCGCCGGTGAAAATCGGCTTCACTGGCGCAGTGCTTCAACGCCCAAAAGCTGCATCCCTGGTGGTGTAACGCGACAACGGCCGTCAGAGAGCATTCCAGTTGCTCAAAGGCTTTCTTCAGATCCAGGCAAACCTCGGACTCCAGGATCAAGGCCGAATCCAGTTCCTGCCGGCGGCTGTTGATTCCTTTGACCTGGATCCCCGTTTCGATGGCCAACCCCTGCCTGTAGTCCTCCAGCCTGTAGAGGTTCCAATCACCACTGGGACTGAGGTTGAACTCCCAGTAGGGACGCTGGCCCGGAACGCCAAAAAAAGCTTCGAGGCAGGTGCTCTGCCAAAGACCGTCTACACGCTTGGGCTCGGCTGTTGCTTCCGGGCAAACCAGTTGATCGCTTGGGCCCTGCAACCTGAACTGCAGTTGCAGCTCGGAATCGCACAGAACGAGATTCGCTTCAACACTGCAGTCCTGGAGGAACGCTTCGTGTTGAAAGGGCTGCAGGCGAAGCACGCTTACAGGGCAGCAGGGGCCTGGTTGCTCAGGCCCACCAGCAGCGTTTGCAGCAACTCCCACTGCTCTTCGATGCTCTGGGTGAGTGCAAATTGCACGCGGGCGCGTTTGAGGTTTTGTCCGGGCGTCTTCACCTTGAAATAGGCATCGCCATTGAGGTGATCCGTGAAGAAGCGAAGACCTAGTTCGAAGCTGATCAGTCGAGCGGCTTCGGGGATGAAGCGACGATCCGATGCCGTCAGCATCGAACCGGCCGCCTCGAGGTAGCCCCGCAGGATGGCTTCGGCTAATCCCAGATCAAAACTGACTTGATCGGGGCTGCTGGCCTCCTCGCCAGCCCGGTTGCAGCAGGAGCGCAGGCAATCTCCGATGTCGTACTGCACCAGTCCTGGTTTCACCGTGTCGAGATCGATCAGGGCGACGGCCTCGCCCGTCTCTGTGTCCAGCATCACGTTGTTGATCTTGGGATCACCGTGAATCGGCCGCTCCTGCAGTTCGCCGCGCTCCTTGGCCTGCTCGAGGACGGAGCAGAAGCCTTCGCGCTCGCGAATAAAGGCAATGCAGAAGTCGGTGTCCTCGCAGGGCTCGGCTTGTGTGCGTACCAGCGCCTGCCGGTACTGATCGAGGTAGCGAGGGGTGATGTGGAACCCCTCGAGGGTGTCGTGGAGAGTCTCGGTGGGGAGGTCGTGGATCAGTTGATGAAAGCGACCGAGCCCCCGGCCCAGTTCGTAGGCCTGCCGCTCATCCTCAATCGCATCAACGCTGCGGGCCTGGCCGATGAAGCTCATGCAGCGCCAGACCTTGCCCTCTTGGCAGCGATGCCAGGGATCGGCTGAGCCCCTTGGCGCCAGCAACTGCGGGTGCTCCCAGCGGGAGCTCTGCGGTGGCTGCTCCTTCCCTGCGATATGCGCCTGCAGGGTGAGCAGGTTGCGCATCACCTGCTCGGGTGAGCCAAAAACAGCGGTGTTGATCCGCTGCAAGACATACGCTCCGCGAGCGGTCTCGACCAGATAAGTGTCGTTGACATTGCCGCTGCCCAGGGGGCTGACCTGCAACACGGTCCCTGGGGGATGAAAGACCTCAGCGGCCTCCAGGAGAGCGGCGTCCATCGAATGACGCTGTCACGGAAACAGCCTTGTCCTGAGGACTCGGGGTCAGCTGTTCGAGAGGACCGGCCTAGCTGGCCGTGGTCTCCCGTTGAATCTCCCGCTGGAGCTGGTAGCGGATCTGGTCCGGTGCCTTGTACTGACGGGGAAGGCAGTTGTGCAGGGTCTCGAGCCTGCTCCAGACCAGGGTTTTTTCGATGCCGGCGGTCGAACGTCCTTCGAGCAGCAGCTGTTTCAGGGCCTTGCGGTAGAGGAAGTATTTGGACTCCAGCTCACCAATCGTTAGACCTTCTGAACTCGCTGTCATCTGAAGGCCCTGTACCAGCCTTCAACCTACGCGAGTGACCGGGTGCCCTGGGCGACAGCGTTGCAGAGCCAAATCAAAAAACTTTCTCTCGATTGATTGCCCGCGCTCCATGAAGCGGCTCTCATGGACCCACCTTTGGGGCTGCCGCATGCTTGCTGCCGTTGCCAACGCCGCGCTCTTGCTGCTCTACGGAGTGGTGGGTCTTCAACTGGTGCGGGCCTTTCTGAGCCATCGGCGCCGTCTGCGCCAGAAGGCCAAGCGCTTGATCCTCGAGTTGGCCTACTCCGCGGACGAACCAACGAACGCTCCAGCTCCCTTGGGGCGCGACCGCGATTGGGCCGCTTAAGGCAGCTGGTTTGGTTTGTGGCTGATCACGGCAAAGAACGGGTCACCCGGTTGTCCGAGCAGCCCCATCACGCCAGCGGCCTTTGTGGTTTCTGCGATTCGCTCGGTTGACTGCCAGCCTTGGGCCTCCAGGACGCCTGCGACGTAATCGAGATGGTCCTGATCGCTGCTATCGGTCCAGATCAGAGGTGCTTTGGTGAAGAACATCCGGTTGGAGAAGGCAACGATCACCTGACCGCCAGGCCGCGTCAGCCGCAGCAGTTCACTGGCGATGGCCTCGGGATATTGGAGGTACTGCCAGCCGGCGACGATCAAGGTGGCGTCCACGCTGCTGCTGGGCAGTGGTAGTTCCTGGTTTTGGTTGAGGTTTTGCAGCCAGTAGCTATCCAGGCGGGGGTTGGCCGCGAGTTCTTTCTCGTTTAAACCGTGCCCGATCACCCGCTCGAGGGGCTTGTCCTCAGGAAGGTGTGAGACCCAGCTGGACATCAAATCCAGCACTACGGCGTTCTTTGGAATCCGCTCTGTGTAGAGCGCGGTGAGCCGTGTGCGGAAGGCCTGGTCCAGGTGATGCACCAGCCGCGGCTCGGCATAAAACAGGACGTCATCGGATCCGTCCCACTTGCGCCTCTGGGACTCCTCCAGCACCAGAACGGTCATGGCTGATTGATCGGTCGCTGCAGTCTGCTGTAGGCATGGGCGCAGCGGCCCTGAATCCATGACCCGATCCGTTGGCTTGG
>VMBT01000734.1_pt1 | contig 19102 bp, 17 predicted proteins | sample 4404301 | NCBI WGS metagenome assembly VMBT01 (sample SAMN12238535, study PRJNA552566) | marine metagenome | isolation source: Coastal seawater | place: USA: coastal Georgia, Sapelo Island | collected 2008-08/2009-08
CTGGCTACTTTTCTATACATTAATCCAGTATCTAAGTGAGGGATCGCGTATTTTTCTGATAACTTCTTTGCTAAAGTTCCTTTTCCTGAGGCTGATGTCCCGTCTATGGCAATTTCAATCATAATAATTTTTTCTTACTAACATTTTGTAATTTAGCACCAATTTTATTCATAATGTTCATAAAACCCGGAAATGAAGAGTTGATGGTCTCAGTATCTCTAACAATTATTGGTTCTCTTGTAGTTAAACCCAGGCATAAAAAGGACATAGCTATTCTATGATCTAGTTTTGAACCAATTTCCACCCCACCCTTTATGTTGTTGGAGCTACTCTTTCCTTTTACAACCATTTTATCTTTTTCATCCATTGTCTCTATACCAGCCTTCTGCAGACCTTCACACATAGCTTTTATTCTATCGGTCTCTTTATATCGAAGTTCTTCTACCCCCTCCATTATGGTGTTACCTTCAGCGTGAGCTGCTGCTATCGACAGGATAGGAAATTCATCGATCATAGATGGAACACGTGATTTAGGAACCTTAATGCCTTTTAAATTACTTGATCTTGAAGAAATATCAGCAATTAATTCACCCCCAATTTCTCTTTCGTTTGTTAATTCGATGTGAGCTCCCATTTCTATTAATGTTTTAAACAAGCCCATACGTAATTTGTTAACACAAATATTATTAACCTTTATTTGACTATTAGGTGTGATTATAGCTGCTACTATCGGGAAAGATGCGCTTGAAGGGTCCGAAGGTACAGTTATGTCTAGTGGTTTTAGATCTGGTAATCCTTCAAGGGAAATTTGCCATGACATATCTTCTAACTGAGTTGTTTCTATTTTTGCTCCTAAAAACTTTAACATTCTTTCTGTATGATCTCTTGATAAGGATGGTTCTATAACTGTTGTTTTCCCTAGTGAAGACAGTCCACACAACAAGATACATGATTTAATTTGTGCAGAAGATACAGGGCTTATATACGTTAGGGGTAAAGGTATTTTACTACCTCTTAACGTTAGAGGAAGGGTACTTTTCTCTGGTTCTCTGAATATGGCACCAGTTTTGAGTAATGGTAAAATAACTCTTCTCATAGGTCTTTTTGATAGAGATTGGTCTCCTGTAAAAGTAGCTTCAACATCTGATCCTGCTATTATGCCCATTAATAATCTGGCTGCTGTACCAGAATTTCCCATATCAAGCGTGTGACTATTTCCATAAAAATTACCTATACCCTGGCCATAAATTTCCCAACTATTTTTTTTCTTATTTATTGACACTCCTAATGTTTTAAGAGCATTGGCCGTGGCCATAACATCCTCGCTCTCTAACAAATTAAAAATTTCTATTCGCCCGCTGACTAAAGAGCCTAAAATGAGTGATCTATGAGAAATAGACTTATCGCCAGGTACAGTTATTTCACCATGCAAACTTGAGGTGTTTTCTGAGGATATTGAATACATTAAAATTTAGCTCAAATTAAATAATGGATATTTATATATTTTATTTACAAAAAGTTAACATAATTCTAAAAAAACTTTTGACAGATTGTTTTTTTTAAGTCTAATCCCATATTTGGGATTATTTATTAAGGAGAAAAAAATGGCAAAACCTGAATGGGGTAGGAAGAGAATTTGTCCGTCTTGTGGTACAAAATATTATGACTTTAAAAAATCTCCAATCATTTGTCCTTCTTGTGGTGCTGAATTTGACCCAGATTTATATTTAAGATCTCGAAAAGGGAAGAGTTTATCAACTAAAATTTCTACAGATGAAACCTCAAAAATTTCTGAAGATATTTCTGATATTGATGAAATAGAAATTGACTCTGATGATGAGGTTGTAAGTGATGATGAGCCATTAATTGATATTAGTAAAAACGATCAAGACGATGATAATGAAGATATGGATATTGATGACAACGCTTCTTTTATAGAAGATGATGATCTAAACGATGATGACGATAATGAAGACAATGGGGATATAAAAGAATAAAATAAAATTGGGGCTATAGCTCAGCTGGGAGAGCGCTACACTGGCAGTGTAGAGGTCAGGGGTTCGAGCCCCCTTAGCTCCACCATATTTATTATTTTATTGTATTATAAATCTTAATAGTCTTTTATAGATATTGTATTATTAAGTATATTTATTTGGATTTAAAATGACTGTTGTAGCTTTTTTTAGTCAAAATGCTTCACCTGATCTTCAAAATGAATGGCAAAAAAGACTTCAATCTTATGATGATAGGATAAAATTAGTACCTTTACTTTCAAATGAAGCAGAAGAGGCAACGACTGCCTTATTATGGAAACCTCCCTTAGATAGAATTAAGGATTTAAAAAAAGTAAAAGGATTAATCTCTCTTGGTCAGGGTGTCGACCATATTTTAAAAAATAATTTAATACCTCAAAATATTCCTGTTGTTAGAATTGTTGACCCTTTTATGGCAAAAACAATGAGCCATTGGGTTATCCTATCTATTTTAGGTTTTACTAGAGATATTTATGGTTATTATCACCAGGAAAATTCAAAAATATATAAGCCTAGGAAAGAAATAGATTTTTTATCTCCTAAAATAGGAATTTATGGAATTGGCGCAATAGGTAGTGTTGTATTAAAAGACCTTTATAATCTGGGTTTTAACGTTGAGGGTTGGAGTAGGACTGAAAAAAATATAAAAAATATTTTTTGTAATCATGGCCATAATGGTTTTATAAAAATGTTAAGTAATTGTAACATTCATGTCTGTTTATTACCTCTAACTAAATCAACAATCCATATTTTTAATAAAGAGACTTTTGCATTAATGAAAAAGAATTCATGTTTTATTAATGCAGGTAGGGGAGACCAGGTGGTTGAAAAAGATTTGTTGGCTAGTTGTAAATCAGGTCATATAGCAAATGCTATTTTAGACGTTTACGAAGAAGAGCCTTTACCAGAAAATCACCCATTTTGGGATCAAAAAAATATTAGAATATGGCCTCATGTTGCTGCAGAGACTAATCCAGAAACCGCAGCTAAGCAAATTGCAAATGCTATTAAGTGTATTAATGAAGATAAGTTACCTCCTAATACTGTGGATAGAAACTTAGGTTATTAAATTATGGAGATTTTAGATGCAATTGAAAAATAAAGTTGTTTCATCAGAAAATATTAGAGGAGCAATGATATTTGAATTTTTTAGCCCTGGTATTCCTATTATTCTAAAGAATGCAGGTTGTGAATTTATCATATTTGATATGGAACATGGTGGTCTTTCTTTAGAGCAATTCAAGATTCTTGCTACTATAAGTAATTCTAATCATATATCGCCTCTAATTAGAATACCTGAGGTAAGTTATAATTATGTTGCCAGAGCATTAGATTTAGGTGCTGCAGGTATTATGGCACCTATGATTAATACGGCTGAGGATGCAATCAAGATAATAAAATCATCTAAATACCCTCCTGGAGGTTTTAGAGGAGCTGGTTTTGGTTTTGCGCATGATAGTTATAACAATCAAAATCCTCTGTCCTATATTAAAAAAGCAAATGATGAATTAATTAATATTATACAGATTGAAACTAAATTGGGATTAGAAAATGTAGAAGCAATATCTTCTATTGATGGTGTGGATTGTTTGTGGGTAGGTCACTTTGATCTTACAAACTTTTTAGGTATTCCAGGTGATTTTTCGTCGTCAATTTATCTTGATGCAATCAAGAGGATTGTAGAAGCAGGAAAGAAAAATAACAAAAGTTTAGGGATTATGATCAATAATAAAGATGAACTTGAAATGTATACTACATTGGGATTTAATATGATTGCCGTTGGAACAGAAATGAATATTTTAACAAGGTCAATATCTGAAATTATAAGTTAAATTTTAAAGGTTTTTGTTATGTTTGAACTAGGTATATCAGGCGATTTATTAAATAGTGATAATAAACCATGCTTTGGTGAAGCTCCCTTGGAAATCTTAACTAGAAGACCTGATATTAAATTTTCATGGATTGATAAGTCAATATCTGAGTTAACACCCGAGATAACATCTAAATTTGATGGTATCCTGCTAAACCTTCCCAGAGCAACTTACAATTCAATATCCAATAGTAATTGTAAATTAAAAATTATTGCAAGATTTGGAGTCGGTTATGATTCTGTTGATATAGATGCAATGAAAAAGAAAAATATAATTGTGACAAATACACCTAACGCTGTGAGAAGACCTGTTGCAGTCGCTACTTTAACTATGCTTTTTACCATGGCTGGTAAATTATTAATTAAGGATAAATTAGTTAGGACTGGTAGATGGAACGAAAGAACAAATCATATGGGAATAGGTTTGGTAAATAAAACGCTAGGAATTATTGGAGCTGGAAGCATTGGCTCAGAAACTATTAAATTAGCTAAACCTTTTTTTAAAAATATTTTGGCTTTTGATCCATTTTTATCTGAAGATCAAATTAATCAAAAAGGAGCTCAAAAATCAGATTTATTTGAACTAGCTAACAATAGTGATTTTATAGCAGTTCTGTGTAACTTAGATAAATCTACTGAAGGTATGATAAATTCAGACTTTTTTTCTGAAATGAAAGAAACTGCCTACATTTTAAACTTGTCTAGAGGGCCAGTTATAAATGAGAAAGATTTAGAATATGCATTAGAAAACAAATTTATCGCTGGTGCTGGTCTGGATGTAACTACATTAGAACCACTTCCTAATTCAAGTAGATTACTCGACTTTAAAAATGTCATTATTACGCCACATGCCCTTTGTTGGACAGACGAGTGTTTTAATGACATTGCTTCAGAAGCAATTAATTCAATAATTAATTTTATTGATAAAAAACCAATTTTAAATCAAGTTAATCTTTAAAATTAGGCAGCCTGTTCTCCACCATTTTGGGTTATTACCATAATGGCGCTTTCAGGATTTTTGCAACCTCTTAACTTGTTTGTAAGATCATTATCTCTTAGTAAACGAGAAATTAAAGCAAGTGCTTGTAAATGTTCTGATGATTTTTCGTCTGGAGCAAGTAACAAGAAAATAATATCAACAGGTTGATCGTCAATAGCATTAAACTCTAATCCTTTTGATAAAGTGGCTACTAAAACTAATGGTTTTTCTATGCCAGACACATTTGAATGAGGAATAGCTATACCGTTTCCAACAGCTGTTGAGCCTAGTTTTTCTCTCTTAGTTAAATTTTCTAATAAAAATCTTTCATCTATATTAAAATTTTTATTAGCTAACTTACATAATTCATTGAGTAAGTGTTTCTTACTAGTAGCCTCAAAATTTATCAAAAATGAATTGTCATTTAACATATCATTTATGTTCATAAAATATCCTAAATTTAATGATTTAATGATTTATGATCAGCAGTGTATTAATATTATCGATTGGATACGTCAAGCTTATATTAAATAAATTAATCTAAAAGTTGTTTCCTAAATAAACTTTTCTTACCATTTCATCTGTTTTAATGTCGTAAGGTTTTCCAGACTTAATGACAGAGCCATCAAAAAGAATATAAGCATTGTCAACAATACCAAGTGTTTCTCTAACATTGTGATCTGTGATTAACACACCTATGTTTTTGTTTTTTAATTTATTAATTAAATTTTTTAAATCGTTAATGGCTATAGGGTCTATTCCGGCAAGAGGTTCATCTAACAGAATATATTTAGGGTTTGAAGCTAAAGCTCTTGCAATTTCGGTTCGTCTTCTCTCTCCTCCCGAGAGTGTTACACCATAAGAATTTCTAATTTTACTGAGATTAAATTCATTTAATAACTCTTCCAGTCTTAAACTTCTCTCATCTTTCGAATAATTTTGTATTTCTAATACGGAAAGAATATTTTTTTCAACTGTTAATCCCCTAAATATAGAAGACTCCTGCGGCAAATAGCCAATTCCAATTCTTGACCTTAAATGCATTGGAAGATGGTTAATTCGCTGATTATCCATGTAGATATCACCAGTATCACATTCTATTAAGCCTGCTATCATGTAAAAGCAAGTTGTTTTACCAGCGCCATTTGGACCTAATAGTCCTACTGCTTGTCCACGTTTTAGTTCTAAAGATACATTATTTACAACTTTTCTTTTTTCATAAATTTTTGAAATAGATTTAATTTTTATACTTTGTGTATGAGGCCTACTTCCTAAATCGAAACTTCTTTGAAAAGGAGGCTTTTCTTCAAAATTATTCAGTTTAACCACCATTTTTTGATTTTTTCTTTAGAGAGAAAGTACCCTTAACCCTCTCTTTTTTGTTAGCATCACTAATTAGAGTACTAACGCCAGTCTTAAGATTGGTTTGACCTTTCGATCCCTTTAAGATTGAGTCAGGGGTAGTTAATAAAACATCACCAGTTAATTTTATAATTTCATTGGATGAATTATAAATACCTAATTGAGCCTGAGATTTATTACCTTTATTTTTGTTTTCTATTAAGACATTTCCTTTTGCAACTGCATATTTCACAGATTTATCTTTATTATTTAAATCTGCATTAATTTTGTCTGCACGAATTATAGTTTTATTTGACAAAATAATTTTAACTTTTCCTTCAGCTTCAGCTTTATTTTTCAAATCATCAAATTTGATTTTTTTATTAGACTCAACATACCCTGATTTTGTTGTTAATGTTTGAAATTTACCAGATAAAATAGCTATTTTATCATCAAACTCATAAATTAAATTTTGACCTGTAGCCTTCATTTCTTTTTTAGTGAAAGTTATATCTTTCCTAGCTATTATTTTTTCTAAAACGTTTTCACCATCTTTAATTTTATAATTTGCTCTTACAAAATTTGCATTCAATGTAAATCCGTCTTTTTTTAATATTACATTTCCTTTAGCAACATAATATTTATCTTTTTCAAACCATTCTATTGACTCATCAGCCTCTACTGTAAGTTCAGAAGTACTTTTACTATCCTGTTTTTGCGCAAACACAATATATGGGAATGAAAATATAGAAATAATGATTAATATATAAATTTTTATGTTCATTTGTGATATTTAGTAAAGCATCTTTAAAAATGCCTTCCCTTTGACTTTCATGTAATCACCATTATTTCTAACAATTAATCCATTACCTTTAATTGATATATTCCTAGAAACTATGTCAACTTGATCATTGGTGTTATAATTTCCTTTGTTAAAATTTCCAGAGAGTGTTTTGCTTTTAAGATTAAAATCTCTACTTTTTTTTACAATTACAACATTATCTAAGAAATCAAAATTTTCATAATTGTTTGTGATAATAGCATATCCTGCAGAAATGTTAGTTAAAACTCCTTTTTGGTCAATGGTTGTATATGAATTTTCTAATTTAATTGTGTTAAATTCTGAATTTGTTTCTTCAAGACTATCAGCGACAATTAAAAATTTAGTTCCTTCTTTATTTTGCTGTCTAATTTCAACACCAATTATTTTTTTTGGTTCTTCTTTACTATTATTTTGAACTTTAGTTATTTTAGATGGTTGTGTATTAATAAAACTAATGACTGCTAGACCTAAAATTAAACTTATTGTTAAAAAGGCAAAAATAAATTTGGTATTAATTTTTTTCATTCTTAAATAAAAAGTTAAGTAATCACAATTAATGTGAAAAAATATCTAGATTATCAAATCCAACAATATCTAATTTGCATCTAGTTTTTAAAAAATTAAAACATTCAAGTGCAAGTTTTTCTCTTTTTTCACGTTTAAGAATTTCATCTAATTCCTTTTTTATCTTATGTAAGTATAAAACATCGGAGGCAGCATACGATAACTGTGAATTATTTAATTTTTGAGTGCCCCAGTCAGATGTTTGATTAAACTTATCTAATTCTATTCCCAAAAGATCTCTACACAGATCAGCTAACCCATGTTTTGCACCAAAGGTACGAGATAATTTAGAAGCTATTTTAGTACAATATATTGGCCCTTCTATTGAGCAAATATTTTTTTCTATAACCGCTATATCAAATCTAGCGAAATGAAATAATTTAGTTAAGTTAGTATTTTTAAATATTTTCTTTAAATTTATAAAACTGTTTTGATTTGCAAGAGCTTCAGTTGAAATTTGAACTAAATGAGCATTTCCATCACCATTAGATAGTTGTATTAAACATAAACGGTCTCTATGTAAATTAAGTCCCATTGTTTCAGTGTCTATGGCGACTATATCTTTAAATTCAACTTCAGAGGGAATATCATCTTTATATAAATAGTACGACATAATAATAACTGCTTAAGAAGCTTTAATAATTTTAACAAATATATTAATAATGACTACTATTAACACATAACGGTAGGTAGTTAAAGGTAAGTATTTTGAAGGCAAAAAAAAATAAAAAAATTTTGATTTTTGGAGGAAGCGGTTTTCTAGGTAAAACTATTATTGATTTGCTTCTTAAACTTGAATTTGAGGTAGTAGTCTTTACAAGAAAAAAATTTTTAGAAAAAAATTCTTTTAAACATGTATCGAAGAAAAATATTAAAATTGTCTCATGGGATCCTAATAATATCAAATTTATAGAAGATGAATTTTTAGGGGCTGAAACTACTATTAACTTGTGTGGAGTTTTATATGAAAATAAAAGAAATGACTTTTTTAAAGTTCATTCAGATTTGCCATCAACTCTTGCAGAATTATGCGTAAAATTTAATGTTAAAAACTTTCTACATGTATCTGCTCTGGGAGTATCTGAAACTTCAAAAAGTAGGTATTCATCTAGCAAAGCATCAGGTGAAAGAAGGTTGTTAGAAATTTTTCCTAAAGCCAAAATAGTAAGACCTTCTTTGATTTTTGGAGATGGCGATAATTTTTTTGGACAGTTTTCACAAATGGCTTCAATTAGTCCTGTGCTACCCTTGATTTCTAGATCTACAAAATTTCAACCAGTATCTGTAGAGGATGTGGCAATGGGTATTATTAATTTAATAAATAGTAAAGGGAAGATTAATTCAATATACGAGTTTGGTGGAAAATCGATTTATACCTTTGAAGATCTTTTAAAAATGTTACTAGATGTTAAAAAAATTAGAAGAATATTGTTACCATTGAATTCTAAATTAATGAAAATACCAGCCTTATTTCTACAGCAATTACCCCAACCACCTTTTACCGTAGATCAAATGATATTATTAGAAAATGATAATATTTTAATAAATAATTTACCTGGGTTAGGCGAGTTAGGCATTGTACCTAAGGGTCTACAAGAAGAATTAATTAAAATTTATCAAAATAAGTAATTTTAATTGTAGACATAGGCCAATATAACTATCCCAAGAATAATTCTGTATATTACGAATAATTTTAGGGATGCATTATTTATCCATTTCATAAATAATTTGATTGTAATTAACGCTGTTATAAAACTTATTATGATCCCTAAAAACATTTCGTAATTTATGAAAAAACCCTCGTTTTTATATAAAGATAAGCTCTCCAATGTTGTTGCGGCTAATATGACAGGAATTGACATTAACAAAGAATATTTAGACGCATCGAAACGACTATAACCCATAAATAACCCAGCCGTAATTACAATGCCTGAACGGCTAGTGCCAGGAATTAGCGCAAGTGTTTGTGCTAGTCCAAGAAAAAAAGCATCTTTAAAATTTATATTTTTAAGAATTTTTTTTATTTTTAAATTTTTATCAGCCAAGCCCAAAATAAGTCCAAAAACTAGTGTTGACCATCCTATTATTTCCAGGCTTCGGATGATGTTAAAATCATATAAATGAATTATAAAACCGAAAAAAATAATAGGTATTGTACTAATCAATAAATTTAATAAAATTTTGACCCCATCTTTATCTCGTTTGCTGAAGTATATTATATCTAAAATAATTTTTAATATTTCTATTCTTAAATAAATTATTACAGCTAACAAAGACCCAAAATGGAGGGAAACATCGAAATTTCTTTTTGAAGTAAAACCACCAAATAAATCAGATAGAAATACTAAATGTGCGCTGGACGAAATAGGAAGAAATTCTGTAAAGCCCTGAATTACAGATAATAATATGATTACTTCTAACGCCATTTATTGCTCAAAAATTAAAATTACATATTATTATGTTTAATAACTATTAAAAGCTATATTAAAATTTATTATAAGTTAATAAAGTACATATGAGTTTCATTAGGTGATTTGGAATAGACAAAACCCATTTTTAGCAGAAGTTCTTTCTAGAAAACTACTATCAGGAATTGACTCTAACAAAGAAGTTATTCATTTTGAAATTGCTTTAGGTGATAGCAAGATAAAATATGAACCTGGTGACAGCCTTGGTGTTATACCATTAAATAATAAGAGGCTTGTAAAAGATATAATTGATAGGTTAGGTTTTAACCCATTAAAAGTAGTTGAGAGTTACAAACAAACAATTTTTCAATTACTTGAGTCTCGATTTGAAATTTTAACACCAACGAATAGATTAATTTCATATATTAGTAAAAACATTGTGCACAAGGAACTCAATGAGCTAATTGAGAATGAAGACAAAAACTTACTCTCTCAATTCAAATACGGTAAGGATGTTTTAGATTTTTTAAATTTAGATAGTAACTTAAAAATTGATTTAAATATTTTTTTGTCACTTTTAAAGCCACTTCAACACAGAGCTTATTCAATTTCATCAAGTATGTTAATGCATCCTGAGGAAGTGCATTTAACGATATCAACTCAAAGGTGGGAAAATAATACAAGAAAATATGGTGGTGTTTGCTCAACTTTCCTAGCTGATGATTGTTCAAGAGGATCAAAAATAAAAATTTTTTTGATACCAAATAAAAATTTTAGATTGCCAGCTGACCATAGTAAACCAATAATTATGATTGGCCCTGGCACAGGAATAGCCCCATTTATTGCTTTTTTACAAGAAAGAAAATGTTTACAAAGTCTAGGTAAAAACTGGTTATTCTATGGTGCTCAATATAGAAAGATGGATCATATTTATGAGAAAGAGTTAATTGATTTTCAAGAGAAAAAGATTCTCAGTAAACTTGATGTTGCTTTTTCAAGGGATCAGATAAAAAAAATATATGTTCAGAATAGAATATATGAATCAAGATCTAAGATTTTTCAGTGGATAGAAGATGGAGCCTATTTGTATGTATGTGGTGATAAAAATAAGATGGCAGTAGACGTTAACTCAACTTTACAAAAAATAATCCAAGAACAACTCAATTGTAGTGAGCATGATAGTATTCTTTACATAAAGAATTTAAAAAAAGAAAAAAGATACCTATTAGATGTTTATTAGTAGTATTTATAATTTCCTGCTGAGGTGGTTTTAATGAAATGGGATAGGCTGAGACTGTTTAATATTGTTGCACAAACTCGTAATATTACCGAAGCCTCATACATATTACAAATGAGTCAGTCAGCTTTGAGTAGACAAATGAAAGCTCTTGAGCATGAATTAGGTGTAAAGTTATTCTTAAGAAATTCTGATGGTATAACTTTGACAAAAGCTGGAAACCGGCTTTATTCCTCTGTTCAAGTTCTTGCCTCTGATATTAGTAAAACTCATAACCAACTGCTTGAAGATATGGATGTGCCTTCTGGTAGGTTAAATGTAACTGCCACAAACGCATTTGGGGCTTTATGGGTTGCACCTAGAATGTCTAAATTTAAAATAGCTTACCCTGAAATTTCTGTGGCTCTTAGTTTAAGGGATTCGGAACCAAGAGTTACAAATTTCAATTCAGATGTAGAAGTAAGAATGACGCCAAGTTCATCTCAAGATGATGTGCAGATTAAGTTAGCCGATTGTAGATACAAAATTTTTGCGTCTAAAGATTATTTAAAAGTTAATGGGTTGCCAAAAACTACTAAAGACTTAGATGATCACAAAATCATTTCTTATGGTGAAGATGCACAACCTCCAATTGACAGGCATAGATTAAATTGGTTGCTAACTATTGGAAAAGAAAACAAAAGACCTCGCAAACCCATTTTGGAAGTATCTAGTATCTACGGTATAGCAAAAGCTACTGAAGTTGGAATGGGTATTGCGTCATTACCCGACTGGATGGAATTTGAAATGATTGAGTTAACAGAAATCTTGCCTCAGCTGGAAGGGCCTAAAATGTCAATATCTCTATGTTATAATTATGAGTTAAGAAACGACTCAAGAATAAAAGCATTTAAAGATTTTATGTTGCAAGAAGCCGAAGTTATTAATTAATTTGTTAATCAATTTTGAAATGCATTTTTTGCATTTCTGATATATAATGAATTATTTTACAAATGTAAGTTTATTGACTAATGTCCACACCTCACTGATCAGGAATTAGTGTTTAATGACAAAAATAAGTGCTTTACCGTAGGTTAGTTTATGTCCAATTATAAAATAAGTAAAAGTGGTTTTCCAAAAGAGCAGGGTCTGTACGATCCCCAAAATGAGCATGAAAATTGTGGTTTTGGCTTTATTGCTAATATCAAAAATGAACCTAAACACGAAATAGTTCACCAAGCACTTGAAATTGTTCATAATTTAGATCACAGAGGGGCAGTAGGTGCTGATCCTCTAGCAGGTGATGGTGCTGGAATTTTAATACAAGTCCCAGATGAATTTTTTAGAAAAGAGTTTGAGGCGTCTAATATAAAATTGCCAGAACTTGGCCAATATGGTGTAGGTATGGTTTTCTTGCCTTCAGATGAAAAAAGAGCCCAATTAGCGATTGCTTCCATAGAAAATATTATCAATAGTGAAATGCAAGAACTAATCACTTGGAGAGATGTTCCAGTTGATTCGAATGTGTTGGGGGAAACAGTTAAAGAAAACGCTCCAATTATTAAACAATTTTTCGTCAAAATGGGTTCTAATGTTTCATCCGAAAATGAGTTTCTTAGAAAGTTATATGTTATCAGGAATCAAAGCCTTCACACATTAGAGAAAAATGGTGATGATTGGAGTGATTTTTATATTGTATCGTTATCCACAAGAACAATCATATTTAAGGGTATGGTTTTAGCTCCTAATTTATCTAAATTTTACCTTGATTTTCAAAATCCAAATTTTAAGTCTGCAATAGCTCTTTTTCATCAAAGATTTTCTACAAATACTTTTCCTTCATGGAGACTTGCTCAACCATTTAGATATTTATGTCATAATGGTGAAATTAATACAGTTAAGGGTAATTCAAATTGGATGAATGCCAGACGGTATAGTATGAGTTCTGATTTATTAAAAGATGATCTAAATAAATTATGGCCTATTATTGAAAAATCACCTTCAGATTCTGCAACATTTGATAATGCACTAGAATTGCTTGTAATGGCTGGATATACATTGCCCCACGCTATGATGTTAATGATACCTGAAGCTTGGAAAGATAATGCTTTGATGGATCCAAAAAGAAAATATTTTTACGAATATTATTCAGCTTTAATGGAGCCTTGGGATGGGCCAGCAGCTATGGCTTTCACAGATGGAATACAAATAGCAGCTACCTTAGACAGAAATGGTTTAAGGCCTGCTAGATATATAGTTACTGATGATGATTTAGTTATTATGTCATCAGAGGTTGGCGTTCTTCAAAATATTCCTGAGAGTAAAATCATCAAGAAGTGGAGGCTTCAGCCAGGAAAAATGCTTTTGGTTGACTTAAAGCAAAAAAGAATAGTCTCAGATGAAGAGTTAAAAGATGAATTGGTAAATGCCAACCCATATCAAGATTGGATCAAGACTTCTAAGGTTTCTCTTTCCTCTTTCAAGTTGAAAACTAACAACGAAATGCCTGATGATGCATCACTTTTAGATCTTCAACAGGCTCATGGTTATAATAAAGAGGACTTAAAGTTTTTCTTAGAACCAATGATAATTGACGGACAAGATCCCATAGGTTCAATGGGAAGGGACATACCTTTGGCCGCACTTTCTGATAAAAACAGACTATTATATGACTACTTTTTTCAAACTTTTGCGCAAGTTACTAATCCTCCTATAGACCCCATTCGTGAAGAATTAGTAATGTCTTTATTAAGTTTTATAGGCCCAAGACCAAATCTGTTAGACCCAAAATCTGGTCAAAGCCAAAAATTATTAGAAGTTGACCATCCTATTTTGACTAATCTTGATATTGAAAAAATTAAAACCATAGATAAATTTACTTCTAATCAGTTGAAATCACGTACCCTGAATATTTGCTATTCCAAAAAAGATAACCCCAATTTAAAAATTGGAAGTTTCCTCAACGAAATTTGTGATCAAGCCGAGCAGTTAATAGTAAATAATGATTGTAATATAATAATTTTATCAGATAGAAAGCTTGATAAAGATAATATCGCCGTTCCCGCTTTGTTAGCGACAAGCTCACTTCATCACTTTTTAATAAAAAAAGGTCTCAGAACTAAAGTTGGACTAGTAGTTGAAACAGGTGAAGCCAGAAGAGTTCATGATTTATGTCTTCTTGCTGGTTATGGGGCTGAGGCTATAAATCCATATCTATCATTTTATACATTATCAAATATTATAAAAAATAGTGATCATGACATCAGTGAAGATGAGGCTTATAATAAATATATAAAAGCTGTAACCAAAGGTATGCTGAAAGTGATGTCTAAAATGGGCATTTCTACTTATCAATCATATTCTGGAGCTCAAATCTTTGATGCAGTTGGTTTGTCATCAGATCTTGTAGATACTTATTTCTGTGGAACTTCATCTAAGGTTGAAGGTTTAGGTCTTGCAGAGATACAAAAAGAGACAGAGAATAGGCATGAACTGGCTTTTGGAAATTCTCCATTACTTCAAAATGATCTTGATGTTGGTGGTGATTTATCTTTTAGGATTAGAGGTGAAGAACATGTTTGGACACCAGAGACTATTGGGGTATTACAGCATGCTGTGAGAAGTGCTAATTATAACACTTTCAAAAAGTATTCTAAAAAAATTAACGACCATTCTATAAAGTTAAAGAATTTAAGAGGTCTTTTTAAATTTGTATCAAACAACAAATCGATAAACATTGATGAGGTTGAGCCTGCATCTGAGATAGTAAAAAGGTTTGCAACAGGAGCTATGTCTTTGGGTTCTATTTCAACTGAGGCTCATACCACTCTTGCAATTGCTATGAATAGACTTGGTGGTAGATCCAATACTGGTGAAGGGGGAGAGGAGCCTTCAAGATTCTCTCCTATGAAAAATGGAGATTCAATGAACTCCAGAATTAAGCAGGTTGCTTCTGGAAGATTTGGAGTAACAACAGAATATCTCTCAAATGCAACTGATATTCAAATTAAAATGGCTCAAGGTGCAAAGCCTGGAGAGGGTGGACAGCTTCCAGGTGGTAAGGTAGATGATTTTATTGCTAAAATTAGGCACTCCACTCCAGGTGTAGGACTGATATCGCCTCCACCACATCATGATATATATTCAATCGAAGATCTTGCACAATTAATTCATGATTTAAAAAACGTAAACCCAAGTGCGAGGGTGTCAGTTAAATTAGTTTCTGAAATTGGTGTAGGCACCGTAGCTGCTGGCGTAAGTAAAGCTTATGCAGATCATGTAACTATATCAGGTAATGATGGAGGTACAGGAGCCAGTCCAATCACATCACTTTTAAATGCAGGCGGTCCATGGGAAACAGGCCTTGCCGAAACTCACCAAACTTTAGTTATGAATGGACTAAGAGATAGAATAGCTGTTCAGGTAGATGGAGGTCTAAGAACAGGAAGAGACGTTGTTATTGGAGCTATTCTTGGCGCAGATGAATTTGGCTTTGCAACAGCAGCACTTATTTCAGAGGGTTGTATTATGATGAGAAAGTGTCATCTGAATACATGTCCTGTAGGCGTTGCTACACAAGACCCTGAGTTGAGAAAAAATTTCACAGGACAACCTGACCATGTTGTTAATTTCTTTGTTTTCATTGCTAATGAAGTTAGAGAAATTATGGCTGAACTTGGTATACGTAAATTTAATGATTTGATAGGCAGAAGAGATCTCTTAGATTTTGAAGGTGCAGAAACACATTGGAAAGCTCATGGACTTGATTTAGCTAAACTTATTGTTCCTTTAGATAAACAAGATGAACAAGATTTTTTTAATTCAAAAAATCAAGATCATCAATTAGAGAAAGCGCTTGATAACGTATTAATTAAAAAATGCAAGTTAGCAATCTCAGACAAAGAAACAGTAAGTTTAAAATCTAAAATTGTTAACACCAACCGAACAGTTGGAGCAATGTTATCTGGAGTAATAGCAAAAAAATATGGCCATAATGGGTTACCCAATAATACCATTAATATAGATTTTGAGGGTAGTGCAGGACAGAGTTTTGGTGCTTGGTTAGCAAAAGGCATTTCCTTCAATTTAGAGGGTGATGCTAATGATTATGTTGGCAAAGGTCTATCAGGAGGTAAAATTTCTGTATTTCCACATAGTAAAAGTAAAATTATAGCTGACGATAATATAATCGCCGGAAATACACTTTTATATGGTGCCATTTCAGGAGAGTGTTATCTTAGTGGCGTTGTTGGAGAACGTTTTGCTGTTAGAAATTCTGGTGCTACTGCTGTTGTTGAGGGTTGCGGTGATCATGGATGTGAGTATATGACTGGCGGCGTTGTCGTTGTTTTAGGAAAAACAGGTAGAAATTTTGCAGCGGGTATGTCAGGGGGTATAGCGTATATACTTGACGAAGATAATAGTTTTGAAGCTAATTGTAACAAGTCAATGGTAGATTTAGAAAAATTATCTCATAATGAAATGAATTCAAAACATACTGAAAAAGAAATTAATAGTGACCTTTTGGATTTTGATATTTCTCGTTTAAAATTATTGATCAATAGGCATTATAAAAATACGAAAAGTGAAAAAGCAAAAAAAATAATAAATAATTGGGAAAAATTTCTCCCACAATTTATCAAAATCACGCCTTTTGAATTTAGAAGAGCTCTAATTGAAAGAAAACAAAAACTAATAGATGAAAATATACCAAGTAGAATTGCTGGAGAATAATTATGGGTAAAGCAACTGGTTTTATGGAACTGGATCGTGTTGAAAGAAGTTACGAACCTGTAGAAGATAGAATTAAACATTTTAGAGAATTTTTAGTTCCTCTAAACGATGAAGAATTATCAAAACAAGGTGCTAGATGTATGGACTGCGGTATCCCGTATTGTCACCAAGGTTGTCCTGTTAACAACATAATCCCTGATTGGAATGACTTGGTTTATAATAATAGGTGGAAAGATGCTCTTGATCTATTACATTCTACTAATAACTTTCCTGAATTTACGGGTAGAATTTGCCCAGCACCATGTGAAGCGTCCTGTACTTTAAATATAACTGACAATCCTGTCGCGATTAAAACAATTGAATGCTCTATTGTTGATAGAGGATGGGAAGAGGGCTGGATTAAGCCTCAAATTTCGATTAAGAAAACAAATAAAAAAATAGCAGTTATTGGTTCTGGACCTTCTGGTCTAGCATGCGCACAACAATTAGCTAGGGTAGGTCACTCTGTAGTTGTATTTGAAAAAAATGCTCGAATAGGAGGACTACTTAGAATAGGAATACCCGATTTTAAAATGGAAAAACACCTTATTGACAGAAGAATGTCTCAAATGGAGCTAGAAGGTGTAGAGTTTAAGGTAAATGCCCACATAGGTGTTGATATTAGCTTCGATGAATTAAATCAAGAATTCGACGCTATTGCATTTTGTGGTGGTTCTGAAAAGCCAAGAGATTTACCGGTTGAAGGAAGAGAACTTGAAGGCGTTCACTTTGCGATGGAATTTCTTTCTCAGCAGAATGATAGGGTCTCGGGTAAGAATATAGACAATTCTATTGAAATTTTAGCTAAAAACAAAAATGTTTTGGTTATAGGTGGAGGTGATACTGGTTCTGATTGTGTAGGAACATCTAATCGTCAGGGTGCTAAGTCTGTTACACAATTGGAACTGTTAGATCAGCCACCAGTTATGGAAGATAAGGCTTTAACATGGCCTAACTGGCCTATGAAACTAAGAACTTCTACTTCACACGAAGAAGGTTGTGAAAGAAATTGGTCTGTTTTAACAAAATCATTTAAAGGTCAAAATGGAAAAGTATCAAAAGCAAATTGTGTAAAAGTTGAATGGGTAAAAGATAATAATGGTAAAATGAAAATGTCTGAAATTAAAGGTTCAGAATTTTCTTTTGATGTTGATCTAGTATTATTAGCAATGGGTTTTGTTCACCCAATTCACGAAAATTTAATCAAAAAAATTGGCGTGGAGTTAACAAACACTGGTACTGTAAAAGCTGACGATGCAGAATATAAAACCTCCATTGATAAATTCTTCGCAGCAGGTGACTCAAGAAGGGGGCAATCTCTTGTAGTTTGGGCTATAAAAGAGGGTAGACAATGTGCCAGATCCATTGATGAATTCTTAATGGGAAAGTCTGATCTACCAAGATAAAAAACGCTTGGGCTTAATTAACAATAGATGTATATCAGATAAAATCTGTTATCTAAGCTGAGATTTTTTATGACTGAACACATTGAAATCCGAGAAAAAAATGAGTCTGATGATGTTCAGATTAAGGAAATTTTAGATGAATGTTTTGGCCAAAATAGGCATAACAGAACAGTTTATTTATATAGGAAAATACCTCCTTTAAAATACCTTTCGTTAGTCTCTTGTAAAAAAAATGATCCTTCTATTGTTATTGGAACAATCAGTTTTTACCCAGTTCTTGTTAACGAAATTAGATGTCTATTATTAGGACCATTAGCTGTAAAATTAAATTATCAAGGTCAAGGGTTTGGTAAATTACTTGTGGAAAAAGGAATTGATTTGGCCATCTCTAAAGGAGAAAAAATTTGCTTTGTCTCAGGTGATTATAAGTATTATAAAGATTTTGGGTTCTACAAATTAGATGATAAAAATCTCAATATAAAAACTTTAGGCCCTTTGTCTTTCGATCACTTACTGATATGTGAACTAAAAAAAGGTGCTTTAAATTTATTGCAAAATAACTCTGAAATTTTACCAATGGATTAATTTAAAGACTTATGCTTACGTTATATCATTATCAATTATGTCCATCTTCAAGATTTATAAGACTCTTACTAGATGAATATAAGATTGAGCATATTACGCAGTTAG
>VMBT01000737.1_pt1 | contig 19068 bp, 14 predicted proteins | sample 4404301 | NCBI WGS metagenome assembly VMBT01 (sample SAMN12238535, study PRJNA552566) | marine metagenome | isolation source: Coastal seawater | place: USA: coastal Georgia, Sapelo Island | collected 2008-08/2009-08
ACCGATGATCGCGCCTGGAATGGACCCCAGACCACCAATGACCACAACGATCAATCCCTTAACCGTTAGTCCCATTGCAATTATCGGCGAAAGCACGCCAACTGCTGCTGCGGTCATCGCTCCGGCGATGCCGCCCAGAAATCCTGCTATTAGGAACGTCAGTGCATTCACTTTTTCTGTGGCAATACCACATAATTTTGCTGCACGGGGTTGTTGGGATACAGCTCTCGTCGCCAAACCCAAAGGTGTCCTGTAAAGGAGCCAATACAAAAACCCCATAGCTAAGACGCAAATCAAAAATACGAAAATCAAATCGCCGCGTATCCAGATATCACCCAATGTTATTTCTGCATTTCGCAAAGCAGATGGGTAGGGATAAGGCATGCCATTGCTGATATGGATGATGAGTTCATCAATAAAGAGCAACATTCCGACCGATGCCAAAAGAGACGCCATCGGATAATTGTCAGGCGTAAATCGAAAACAGCCCACATAAACAAAGTAACCAACGACCGAAGATCCAAAGGCAGATAATGCAAAAACGGCGAGAGGAGGCAACGAAAAGGACAGCGATCCTGCCAATCCGACATATGTGCCTGCCAGAGCAGCAGCACCATAGGCTAAATTCAGTTTCTTCATGACCCCAAAAATCAGAGTAAAACCGATGCCAATGAGTGCGTAAGTTGTTCCAAATAGAAGTCCGTCAATTATTGACTGCGCGAGATCTATTGCAAAAAAGTAATCCATGACCATAGCTCACTGAATGATATGAGGTAATTTAAAATCGGGCACCAATTGGCGCCCGATTACTTTCTGGATATCAACCATTCGGATCGTGGCTGAGCACCCAGCTATCACCCATCGCATGTACAAAAACGAACGGCTTCACAGCCTCGCCATCAGGCAAGCGCTGATTGGTCCCCAACAATCCTTCAACTTCTGTCAATGCGGCCAAACCATCCCGAATTTTGCGGCGGTCTGCTTCCAACGTTTCAGCTTTGCCTTCAATACCAACAGAGTTTATGACATCTCTCAGTAAGAGTGTGATTTCCCATGCCGAAGCAGAATGCAAATCAAGTGACCCTCCTTTGGCATCAACTGCTTTTGCCGCTGCGCGAGCAGAGTCATTCACTGGGGCAAAGCTTGTTGGAATAATGATGCCACTTGCTTCATTCGCGCAACCCTGCAAAGTTTCCAAGCTTGATGAAGACGTCAATCCTATGAGCACTTTTGGTTTTACTTTCTGCCGAGCCATTTCCCGAAGTACGCCGCAAGTTGTAAAAGGATGGGCAGAAATTGCGACTACGTCGGCATTTGCTCGCCTCATCGCGCGCACTTGGTTTGAAAAGTTAGTGTCATTCAAAAGCCATTCAGCTTCACCGACCAACTCATAGCCATGCTTTTCGGACATAGCTTTCATGACTGTCCGCCAGCCATACCGCGAGTGGGCAAAATCTTCTTCCACACCTCCATAAATAGTTTTAGCGTCGCCATTTGTCTCTCTTAACCAGTCAAAAAGAGCATCATACATGGTCATCTCTGAGGGCGTATTACGAAAAACCCATTCTGAAATACCAGCAAGACCTCCCTTAATGGCAACATCTGTAAAGATCGGCATTTGCAAACCAGTATCACTGGCATCATCTACTTTTGCTTGCATGACACCAAATAGAGGTTCAGCAACGTTTGAACACGTAGGGCCTACTGCAATTAAGGCATTTGTTGTCGCGATTCTTCGAATAACAGATATGCCTTCTTCGGCATTACATCGATCATCATAATACTCATATTCGAGTAAAGCGCTGCCGCCATTTGCTAATGTTACACCGCCTTCAGAGTTAATTTGTTCAACAGCAGCAGCAATCGCCGCTTCTGAGTTTTTCCCAAATACCCCAACAACACCTGAGGCTGCGCCAAAGCCTGCGATTTTAATTGTAGTCTCTGCAAGCGCTGGCATTGCCGCCATCATCGTGACCATAGACGCCGCCGCAAAATTTTTGAGTTTCATAGTTTCCTCCACTTCTCTCCAGATCCGACAGGCTGGCAATGTGCAGATGTTTTTGCGCATCCGGACCATGCCGATCCTTTATTGGTTGCCCTTAAACCCATTAAAAAACCAAATACTGTTTTCCCATGTCACATAGATGTTTTTCTTATACCCCGTCAGAGAGAAGCATAAAAATAAGAGAAATCTCTAAATTTATTAGCCTCAAATGACTTAAATCTAGTTGGCCACTTGCACGGATCCCCAAATTCCAAGATATAATATAGGAAAATTATATACCCAGTAGACCGCAACACTATTTGAAGAGACCTGCACCATCATAAAGAGTGGCGGCGAAGAAAATCGGATGACAAAGGGTTCGGGACATGGGCGAAAGACTGAAAAACAAAGTGGTCTTTGTAACGGGAGCCGGTTCTATCGGGCCAGGCTGGGGCAATGGAAAAGCCGCGGCTGCCCAATTCGCCCGCGAAGGTGCAAAAGTTTTCGCCTCTGACATCAATCCAGAGGCTGTTGAGGAAACGGCGAGTATCATTCGATCCGAAGGCGGTATTGCTGAAACAACTGTATGCGACGCAGCAGACGCTTTATCCGTAGAACGCGCCGTCAAGGCCTGCATGGAGCACTTTGGTCGCATCGACGTTTTGCACAATAACGTAGGTATCATTGATCCAGGCGGTCCAGAACAACTAAGCGAAGAACAATGGGATCGTCTGATGGCGATCAATGTCAAATCAATGTACCTGACCTGCCGCTACATCCTTCCAATTATGGCTGATCAGGGAGCAGGATCAATCATCAATATAAGCTCTATCGCGTCGACCCATTCTCTTGGGTATGCGTGCATCAGCTATTCTGCATCAAAAGGGGCTGTAAATGCCTTTACCCGTGACATCGCTTTGAATTATGGGCCCAAAGGCATTCGCTGCAACTCCATTCTGCCCGGTCTCATGAACACGCCCTTGATCCATATGGGAAATGTAACAGAAGTCTATGGATCAACAGAAGAAATGGTCAGGCAACGCGATGCGTTGATTCCATTGGGTAAAATGGGGGATGGGTTTGATGTTGCACATGCCGCAGTTTTTCTTGCGTCGGACGAAGCCAAACATATCACCGGCATTGAGCTTGTGATAGATGGTGGTGTGACACTTAAAGTAAGGTAAAGCGACATGAGACTTTTTGCGAATACCACCTCCCCCTTTGTCCGCCTCGTCCGGCTTGCAATTGCCGAAAAAGGCCTGTCTGATCAAATTGAAGTGGAGATCGTGGATCCATGGGCAGATCCTGCACATTTCCTTGCCGCCAATCCTGCAGGACGTGTGCCGACACTTGTTACGGATGACGGTCATGCAATCGCAGAGGCACATCTTATTTTACGCTATCTTGAAAGCCTTGCGGAGCCTTCCATCTATCCCGAAAACGACTTGGCGGAAACGCTCTCAAGCGCGGGGGCAACGCTTGGCGCGATCGAAGCGTCCACTGCGATTATCATTGGGCGCAAGTCCAGCGATAATTTTGACACGGATATGGTAGGCTCAAAACGCTTTCGCACCATTGCAGAGGGTCTAAAGCGGTTGGATGCGAACTGCCCGCGAGATTTTTCAGAACGTGCAGATATTGCCAATTTCGCAGCCGTCACTCTAATCGATTATGTCGTTTTTCGGTTCACGGATAAAGATTGGCTGTCGGATCTGCCAAACCTTGCAGCGTGGCGTGAGCGCCAGAAAGGCCATCCTTCTCTCGAAGAAACATTGCCATATATTTGAGATCAGAAATGAACACCCAAACCCAAAACATTGCCTCAAAATTGACAGAACTCCACCATTGGATCAACGGTGGTTCTGTACCCCCTGTATCGGGACAATTCATTGAAACAGTTTCACCAATGACCGGAGTGGTGTCCTTGAAGGTTGCTGCAGGAAATGAGGTCGATGTTGATGCGGCCGCTCAAGCTGCAAAAACGGCTGCAGAAGCCTGGCGCCGGTTTAATCCGGCAGAACGCGGACGCCTCATGCTGGCTTTGGCTGCCAGAATGCGCGCCCGCAAGGAGGAGCTTGCCGAAATGGAGCGTGCCGACACCGGCAAACCGATCGCGGGTGCGCTTGCAGAGATCGAAGGCAGCGCACAGTATTTTGAATTCTACGGAAGTCTCGTTTATCTGCCCAAAGGAGACATTTTGGATGTCGCGCCGGATCAGCATGTCTACACAAAGCGCGAACCCTATGGCGTTATCGGGATTATCACCCCTTGGAACCTGCCTCTGAACCAAGCGGCGCGTGCCATCGCACCTGCGCTGACTGCTGGCAATGTCGTTGTCGCAAAACCTTCGGAAATCACCTCGCGGACCACAATTGAATTGGCGCGAATGGCAAGTGAAGTGGGTTTTCCTTCTGGCGTAATAAACATTGTTCTGGGCACAGGCAAAGACGTGGGCGAAGCAATCGTGCGCCATCCTGCGGTGCGCAAAGTTGCCTTTACAGGCTCTGTCGCAGTTGGGCGCGCCATAGGACATATTGCGGCGGATCGCGTTATCCCACTGACTTTGGAACTTGGCGGCAAATCCGCAAATATCGTGTTTGAGGATGCCGACCTTGATTTTGCAGCCACCGAAACGGTCAAAGGATTTACCCTGAATGCGGGTCAGGTGTGTTCAGCAGGCACGCGGGTGATCGTTCAACGGTCTGTATATGAAACCTTTAATGCCAAGCTTGCCAAAGCTCTTGAAGCTGTCGTTCCGGGCGACACGTTGGGACCCATTATTACGCCTGCACAATTTCAACGCGTACAGGGATATTTCAAAGTTGCACAAGACGATGGTGCGCGTTGCCTTGCGGGGGGGGAAGTTGCCGATGTCAAAGGGCAGGAAAATGGGTTTTACATCAAACCGACCCTTTATACAGATGTCTCAAACGACATGCGGATCGCTCAGGAAGAAATTTTCGGCCCAGTCGGTGTGGTGATCCCGTTTGACACAGAGGAAGACGCCATTCGCATTGCTAATGACAGTGAATATGGCCTGATTGGCACTGTCTGGAGCCAAAATATCGGTCGCGCTCTGCGCGTTGCTGACCGCATTGACGCAGGCCAGATTTTTGTAAACATCTGGAACACAATGTCGGTTCAAACGCCATTTGGCGGACATAAGAATTCAGGCTATGGGCGGGAAAAAGGCATCGAAGCGATTCATCACTATTCGCACACAAAAACGGTCACAGTGAAGTATTAAGACGAACAGGTAAGGCCGTCATTCGCATAGGCGCTTGTAAGATTGTTTTTTTAAATGCATCTAAAAGGAAACCCGAAAGATGGAACCCGCCATGACTGTGATCCGTGAACACGACCTGCTCGACTCAATAGCCGAAGCTTTGCAATATGTCTCTTATTATCATCCGCCAGATTTTGTCGAAGCCATGGCGATGGCATGGGAGCGAGAGGAGAGCCAAGGCGCCAAAGATGCGATGGCACAAATCCTCGTCAATTCGCGTATGGCGGCGATTGGGCGGCGCCCCATATGTCAGGACACGGGAACCGCTAATATTTTCATAGAGATCGGGCACCGCGCCCGCCTTGATCTCTCACGCCCTCTGCAAGAGGTTGTTGATGACGCAGTGCGTAGCGCCTATGCGCTTGACACTAACCCACTGCGCGCCTCTGTCGTGGTGGACCCTTTCGGGACGCGCAAAAACTCCGGCGACAATACACCCGGAATGGTGCATGTTGAACTCGTCGAAGGGGATAAAGTATCGGTACATGTTTCTGCAAAAGGGGGCGGATCGGAAAACAAGGCGAAATTCACCGTGCTCAATCCTTCTGGCTCGGTCGCAGATTGGGTAGTACAAACGATCGAAACGCTTGGCGCCGGATGGTGCCCGCCCGGAATTTTAGGCATTGGGGTTGGAGGATCCTCGGATCGGGCCATGTTATTGGCAAAACAATCGCTTAACGATCCTATTGATATGCATGAGCTGCGCCGCCGTGGACCAGCGGACAAAACCGAAGAACTTCGGCTGGAAATTTATGAACGGGTCAATGCGCTTGGAATAGGAGCGCAGGGGCTTGGTGGGCTCACGACTGTATTGGATGTCAAAGTAAGACATTTTCCAACCCATGCCGCCTCCCTTCCTGTTGGGTTGATCCCAAACTGCGCCGCAACGCGTCATGTGCATTTCGATCTGGATGGCAATGGACCGGCAAAGCTGGCCCCCCCAAACCTTTCGGCATGGCCTGAGATCCTGTTGGAGCGCGCCAACATCAATGCGCGCAAAGTTGATCTGGACAATCTGACAGAGGATGTTGTGTCTTCTCTTCAACCCGGGGAAACACTCCTTTTAAGCGGGACGTTGTACACCGGACGGGACGCAGCCCATAAACGCATGGTGGCCATGCTCGATGACGGTCAGGATCTGCCCGTCGACCTCAAAGACCGTGCTATTTATTATGTCGGACCTGTAGACGCAGTCGGTGATGAAGTCATCGGCCCTGCTGGCCCAACCACATCCACCCGCATGGATAAATTCACCGATCGTATTTTGGCCGCGACCGGATTGAAAATTATGGTTGGCAAAGCAGAAAGAGGTCCCGCGGCAATAGAGGCAATCAAAAAACATAAAGCGGCCTATTTAATTGCTGTGGGGGGCGCAGCCTACCTCGTTTCCAAAACCATCAAAGAAGCAGAACCTGTTGCATTTCAGGATCTTGGAATGGAAGCCATCTACCGTTTGCGGGTAGAAGACATGCCAGTCATGGTTGCCGTGGACAGTTTGGGAAATTCCGTCCATCAATCCGGTCCCTTGAAATGGCGTAAATAACCACCGCTCTCTGGCATGTTTTGACGAAAGCCGTCTGCAATGGCGAACGAAAAATGGTCAACAGCAGATCTGCTGTAAAATCGTCGCCTTGACGCTTGTTTGGGGAGAGAGAAACTATGACAGACACCGGATATTTTACCGAAGGTAACTCAGCCGAAGTCGTCGCGGGGCGTATTGCTGACACAACGGATCCTAGGTTCAAAAAGATTATGACTGTCTTGATCCATCATCTTCACGCGGCAGTAAAGGAAATCGAACCAAGCCAAGAAGAATGGTTCAAAGCAATCCAATTTCTGACTGCAACAGGCCATATGTGCGATGACTGGCGTCAGGAATTTATCCTCCTCTCAGACGTACTTGGCGTTTCGATGTTGGTCGATGCAATCAATAATCGAAAACCTTCAGGCGCTTCTGAATCAACGGTCCTCGGTCCATTTCACGTGGCCAACGCCCCTGAACTTGAGCTTGGAAGCAACATTTGCCTCGACCAAAAAGGCGATCCCATGCTGGTGAAAGGATCCGTATTGACAACCGATGGGACCCCGATCCCAAACGCTAAGATCGATGTTTGGCAGGCAAATGACGATGGGTTCTATGACGTTCAACAAAAGGGGCATCAGCCCGATTTCAATCTGCGTGGCATCTTTCGAACGGATAATGAGGGCCGCTACTGGTTCAACGCCGTGCGGCCCAAATTCTATCCCATCCCCGATGATGGACCCGTGGGCAAAATGCTCTCCCAAATGGGGCGCCATCCATTCCGCCCTGCCCATCTGCATTTTATTATCGAAGCTGAAGGGTTTGAAACATTGACGACGCATATATTTGATCCTGATGACCCATATCTGCACACCGATGCCGTTTTTGGCGTGAAGGAAAGCCTAATTGCCAAATACATCGACCGCACGCCCAAGGGGAGCGTTCAGAAAAAATGGGAAGTCGCCTTTGATTTCGTTCTTGCGCCTCCTTTGAAGGAATAGAGAGATCAAGTATCTTGGAGTGCCTTATTATGTTATAGTCTTGTGAACAGTCCATCCTCGTTTTATCAACTAAAAATCCTTGAACAGTTTTTCAGCCCCGATATCTGTTTCATGAGATCTAAAGGCATCTCACTTGTTGATAATAGCGAGCGGACCTGTTTATGATCCATGCTGTGAAACCTGCTGGTGGATTTTTTTAATGAGCCCTCAATCAATCGACAATTCGCGTGACTACAAGGGGGAATTATAGGTGCCTATTCGTGACAAACTTCGTGGTGGTGCATTGCTTGCGCGGGCGCTTAAGGAAAAAGGTGTAGAGCATGTTTTTACCCTTTCAGGAGGGTTCTGCAATCCCGCCTTGGAAGGCTTCATGGAATGCCAAATGCCTGTGGTGAACGCTCCTCATGAACAAATCGCCGGTCATCTGGCCGATGGTCACACAAGAATAACACGAAAGCCGACCGTCTGCCTTGTTGGTCCAGAGGGTTTTGCCAACGCTGTCCCGGCCATGCTGGAGGCCGGTGGTGAAAGAAGTCCTGTTATTTTCGTCACCGGATCGTCCACTTTGAAACGTCAGGGTGCAGGTGGGTTCAAAGAAATTGACGATGTTGCGATTGCAGCACCTTTGGTCAAATATTCGGTACAGATCACAGACGGGGAACGGATCAGCGAATTTGTCAACCGCGCCTGGACCGCGGCGACTTCCGGCTACCCGGGACCTGTCCATATTTCTTTACCTGTCGACATCATGTTTTCTTCTTTTGAGGCCGATGCCGGTTTGAGCGAACGTCCGTTTAACAGAAAGGACCGCCCCGTCCCTCGCGCATGGCCAGATCCTGACGCTTTGGAACATATTTTGACCCTCGTTGGCCGCGCCAAGCGGCCTGTGATTATCGGAGGTCATGGTGTCTGGTGGTCCAAATCAGAGCGGCAACTCGAAGAAACGGGAAAGGCGCGGCGTATTCCAATTTTCAACGTGCCTTATCACTCCAAATTGCTCGGAGAGGAATCAGAGGCCTATATGGGCCTTGCGGATTTTCACCAGTATCACCCCAGCAAAGAGGCCATTCACGAAGCTGATTTGGTTTTGATGATTGGTGGACGTCTTGATAATCAAATGAATTTCGGAAATCCGCCATTTTTCACCAACACTCAAACTTTGGTCTGTATCAATGGAAGCCATGAAGAGCTTGAATATAATCAGGCCGCCGACGAAATTCTTTTGTCTGACCCGGGCGCATTTCTTGAGGCATTAAATTCTCTTGATCGCACCTGGGATGACTGGTTTGAATTACAACGCGAACGTCGTAAAAACTGGGTAGCGCATTGGTACGATCATATCGCCGAAGAAACGGCAAAGAACCCAAAAATTCATCCTCTTCAACTTTCGTTAGATGTTCAAGAACAGATGGGGGACAAGGATTGGCTCATTTTTGACGGGGGAAATACCCATTTCTGGTCAGAAATCGCCGTGAATATGGCAGGATGGCGTGGGCAGAAACTTGGTGGGATTATGCATCCGGGAAACTACTCCCTCTTGGGCGTTGGTGTCTCTTTTGGGATTTCGGCCAAATCCCTTTATCCGGACAGAAACGTTGTTGTCATTTCAGGCGATGGCGCATTTCTGTCAGGAGGGCTGTCGATCGAAGCGGCTTTTCAAGAGGCCAAACCAATAACGATCGTTATCGACAATAATGGTGGGCTGGATTGTATCAGCCAGCAACAGGAGCGTTTGTTTGCAAACGGCAAACATTTTGCCACCGATTTTCGCGACATTCCCTTTCATACCATGTGTGAAGGACTGGGCGGACATGGCGAATTGGTAGAGCACCGATCCGATCTTGCCCCCGCATTACGCCGCGCGATGGCAAGCAATAAGGTGGCTGTTGTCAACGTGAAATGCCGTGGTGTGATCAGCCCGATCGTTGCCGCGACATCTGACAAACGTGATAAGGCGTCAATTGAATAATGGCTCAGATTACATCACATACGCTAAACGGATTTGATGGAACCCATGCCGCGGGAATAGCCGTCCAGCTTAGAAATACCGTGAATGGTTCTATAATCTTTTCTTCAAAAATGGACGAAGGTGGTCGTCTGTCCCAGCATGTTCCAGCCGATCATATCGACCCTGATATTACCTATGAACTGGTTTTTGACACTGGTCCCTATTGGGCTGAACAGGGGATAAATGCAAAAGCCGCGGAAATTGGGTTACGCTTTAAAATGACAGATCCTGACGGGGCGTACCATATGCCGGTGATTATCAATCCTAACGCTTATTCGACTTGGATTTCATCTTGAGTGACGGGCTTAACATGTCGCGCCGGATCCGGCGAACGCCATATACTGACAGGGTAGAGCAGGCAGGCGTGCGTGGCTATTCTGTGGTCAATCATATGTTGCTGCCCAAAGCCTACAAGACAACCGTCGAAGAAGACTATTGGCATCTCAGACAGCATGTCCAAATATGGGACGTGTCCTGCCAGCGTCAGGTGCAGATAGAAGGTCCCTGCGCCGAAGAGCTTGTCCAGTTAATGACCCCGCGCAATATTTCCAAGGCAAAGGTGGGCGATTGTTTCTATCTTCCTATCATTGATGGAAACGCGGGGCTGATCAATGATCCGGTCATGATCAAACTCAGTAATAATAAGTTCTGGCTTTCAATCGCTGACAGCGATGTTTTGCTTTATGCAACAGGACTGGCTCTGGGGCGCGGGCTCGACGTAACGGTGAGTGAACCGGATGTTTCCCCGCTCGCCATTCAAGGGCCAAAGGCAGAAGATCTGATGGCAGACATCTTTGGCAATCACATCAGAGATATTGGGTTTTTCAAATACGACTGGGTGTCGTTTGAAGGCACAAAGCAACTGATTGCCCGCTCCGGATACTCCCGACAGGGCGGATTTGAGATTTACTTGAATGGCAGCCATCTGGGATCTGCGCTCTGGGACAGGATTTGGGAGGCGGGCCAACGCTTTGACATCAAACCCGGCTGTCCGAATTTAATAGAACGTATCGAAGGCGGCTTGCTTTCCTATGGCAATGAAATGACCCGAGACAACAACCCCTTCGAAATTGGTCTCGCTAAATTCTGTTCGTTTGAAGACGATGTGAATTATTTGGGCAAAGCGGCTTTGTCTCGAATTGCGCAACAGGGCGTTGAACGCGAAATCCGCGGCGTTTTATTTGACGGGGACCCCTGTCCAACATGCGCAACGCCGTGGTCTGTCATGGTGGATGAGGTTGAGGTTGGCAAAATTACCTCAGCGATTTGGTCACCGCGACTGAAAGGAAATGTTGGTCAGGCTTTGATTTTGCTAAACTTCGCTGAGGGAGGGCAAAAAGTGACCGTCAAAGTGTCTGACGGCACAACGCGGAACGGGACTATTTCCTTGCTCCCCTTTGATTAAACATCCGACCGCGCATTCGTCAGTACACTCAAGAGTGCGAAATCACGCTTTCAAACTCCGCTTCGGCCATCAAAGCGCCTCCAAATTACGGGATAAAGCTATCCCAATTGCTGGAGCGCTTTCAGGGGGCTAGTCCAAATTGGTTGTTGCTTTTTAGTGCAAATATTTTGCACACTCAGGCATCAGAACATAAAATACGGGGAAAACCATGAACAAAACTGAATTTAGAGTTCTTCAGGAGCTTAAATACAAATCCGGTCAAATTGATCGTCGTAAATTCATTACATCTGTTTTGGCCACCGGCCTCACGGTTCCTGCAGCGTTGAGCCTTGCTGGGCGGGTGGAAGCGGCAGCGCCGAAAAAAGGCGGGCTTTTCAGAATGGGCATTGCCCATGGCTCAACCACAGATACACTTGATTCAGCGACTTCCGAAAACCATTTCACTTTGGTGAACGGATATACCTATGGAAACCATCTGACCGAAGTTGGCAGAGACGGACAATTGATTGGCGAACTTGCCGAAAGTTACGAGTCAGCTGACGGGCAAACTTGGGTATTCAACCTGCGTCAGGGGGTTGAGTTCCATAATGGCAAAACAATGACATCCGAAGATGTGATCGCCTCTTACAATCACCACATGGGGGAGAATTCTACCTCAGCCGCCAAAGGTCTGTTGACCGCCGTTAAATCCCTCAAAGCCGATGGAAAAAACCGTGTCATATTTGAACTGGAAAGCCCGAATGCGGATTTTCCGTTCATCGTGAGTGACTATCATATTTCTATTCGCCCTGCAGGGGATATGACATCTGGCATCGGTACCGGTGGGTATATCGTCCAATCCTTCGAACCCGGCGTAAAATCAGTCCTCAAGCGCAACCCGAACTATTGGAAAGAAGGAAGCGCGCACTTCGATGAAGTAGAGCTGATTTCTATTATCGATCCGACCGCCCGTCAGACCGCGCTGATGAGTGGCGATATTGATGCAATGGATCGCGTAGATCTGAAAACAATTAATCTGTTCAAACGCAATCCGAATATCAGCATCATGGAAAAGACAGGGACGGCCCACTACACCTTCCCGATGCGCCTCAGCGTTGATCCGTTTGGTGATTATGATTTACGGATGGCTTTGAAATACTCTATCAAACGCCAAGAACTCGTTGACAAAATCCTGCTTGGATATGGGGCTGTGGGTAACGATCACCCGATATCGACGGCAAACCGGTATCATAACTCCGACTTGCCACAGCGTGAGTTTGACGCAGATAAAGCCGCGTTCCATTACAAAAAATCAGGTCATTCCGGCAAAATACAATTGTCGTCCTCTGATGCTGCCTTCGCGGGCGCTGTTGATGCCGCACAGTTGATCGCAAGCTCTGCTGCGGAAGCCGGCATCGAAATCGAAGTCGTGCGCGAACCAAAAGACGGGTACTGGTCCAACGTCTGGAACAACGACGCCAAAGGCTGGTGTGCCTGTTATTGGGGTGGCCGTCCGACCGAAGATTGGATGTTCTCGGCTGCATACACAAACGACACGGAATGGAATGACACAGCGTGGAAAGGTACCGACGGGTCCAAGAAATTCAACGCACTTGTCAAAGCCGCCCGTGCAGAGCTGAATGATGCAAAACGCAGAGAAATGTATTATGAGTGTCAGCGACTGATCAGCGATGACGGAGGATCAATTGTTCCACTGTTCAACAGCTATGTGAGCGCCAATAGCAAGGCAATTGCCATGGATGAAAATGTTGCCGCAAACTGGGATAGCGATGGCGGCAAATGTGTCGAGCGTTGGTGGTTTTCTTAAAAAAGTTGTGCTCGGTCTTGCTGACTGAGCACATTTTTAAGATCCCTATCGTCTCTCGATACTTCAAATGATCTTCTATGGGCACCCACATTTAATGTACGGTGCCCATTTTTATTTACAGCTTGATTGTCAGGGGTTCCGGGACCTTGAGCAGCCTCATCTGACTGCCCCCGCGCGATCATTATTGCATATTTGCATCCGCGCCAGTTACCAGTCTGCTTTGACAAAGCCGCATGAAACAAATGGAAAATGACCCAAGACCCTCGCTACGATATTTTGTTTGAACCTGTAAAGATCGGGCCGGTTACTGCAAAAAACAGATTTTATCAGGTCCCTCATTGCACCGGTATGGGGTATTTGCGACCCCGTATGCTCGCCGAAATGCGCGCAACCAAAGCCGCCGGAGGCTGGGGTGTTGTGTGTAGTGAGTATAACTCTATTCACCCCTCATCAGACGATCTGACTCATGTATCGGCGTCCCTTTGGGACGACAGTGATATCCGTGCTCACCGTCTAATGACAGACAAAGTGCATGAGCACGGCGCACTTGCGGGGGCAGAACTTTGGTACAGTGGGCGACGCAGTGCCAATATGATGACGCGTGAAGTGGCGCTGGACCTTGATAGTCTACCCAATGCGGTCGGTCACCCCTTTCAAACGCGCGCTATGGATAAAGAGGACATCCGTAACTTTCGGCGCTGGCACCGCAAAGCGGCGTTGCGGGCGCGAGATGCCGGCTTTGACATTATATATGTCTATGCAACGCATACCTATCTGTTATCAAACTTTCTTAACCCAAAAACCAACACCCGAAACGATGAATACGGTGGAAGATTGGAAAACCGCGTCCGGCTGGTGCGGGAGTTGATCGAAGAGACCAAGGAGGCCGTCGGTGAGCACTGCGCAGTTGCCGTACGTTTCGCGGCGGACGAAGAAATTGGTGAGGATGGTATTCCGATCCACGGTGAGCGCCGTGACATGTTTGGGCTTCTTGCCAACTTGCCTGACCTCTGGGATATCAACATCGCCAATTACAGCGTCGAAATGGGCGTCTCACGTTTCACCAAAGAAGCGGCTCTTGAACCCTATATGGATTTTGTAAAGGGCGAAACGTCAAAACCCGTTGTGACAGTGGGGCGGTTCACCTCACCCGATACGATGGTGAGCCAAATCAAACGCGGGGTGACAGATTTTATCGGCGCTGCGCGCCCTTCCATCGCCGATCCCTTTCTTCCGAATAAGATCAAAGAAGGCCGAATTGAAGACATCCGTGAATGCATCGGATGTAATATTTGTTACTCCGGTGACAGCATTGGCGTGCCAATTCGCTGCACACAAAATCCAACCATGGGAGAAGAATGGCGAAAAGGCTGGCACCCGGAAGAAATGAACCCAATGCGTTCGAATGCTACCGTTCTTGTGGTCGGCGCGGGCCCCGCAGGCCTTGAGGCTGCATGCGCTTTGGGAAAACGCGGCTACCACGTCACCTTGGCCGAGGCCGGCCATGAACTTGGAGGACGTCTCTGCCGAGAAGCCGCCTTGCCGGGCATGCACGAATATATCCGTGTGCGCGACTATCGCGCGCAGCAATTTTCAAAAATGCCAAATGTTGAGGTCTTTCTTCAAAGCCGCCTTTCAGCAAAGGATATCATCGATTTTGGTGCTGATCACATCGCCATTGCAACTGGCGCATACTGGCGGAAAGAACGATTTGACGGCATGCGTTATCGTTCAGTTACAGCAGAACAAAGCGGTCTAGAGATCTTGACGCCAGACGATATTATGGACGGAAACCTGCCAAAGGGCGCAACGCTTGTTTATGATGAAGACGGTTACTATATGGGTGGCGTCATCGCAGAAAGATTGAAAGCAACCGGTATCGACGTGATGCTTGCGACACCTGACGAAGTGGTTTCATCCTGGGCAGGAAAGACTTCTGAACGCTACAAAGTACGCACACATCTGATGACACTTGGTGTTGATATTTTGCTGTCTCATGAATTGACGCATTTTGACCTAGAAGGTGCAGTGCTGAGTTGCGTGTTCACCGGAAAAACAACGATCCGGAAATTCAGCGCACTTGTGATGGTCACACAACGCCGCCCGAACGACAGTCTTTATCACGAGGTACTGAGCCTTGTCAAAAAAGATGGCAACAACCTTCCTTTCACAATGACACGTATTGGAGATTGTGACGCCCCAGCAATCGTCGCAGCAGCAACTTATGCAGGTCATAAGTTTGCCCGCGCACTGGAAGAAATTACAGATCCGGATCAACCTTTGAAACATGAACGCATTGATGTGGGTCTTGCAATTGCTGGAAACCTTCCAAGTGCTGTCAAATTTTAAAAAGAAGAGCGAATAGATTCTCTGTATTTGACGGCATCGGCATAAATTCTGTTGCGCAAAATCCTTAACAGTGGTTCCATTTGAGAAATCAAAGATGCGCGTGAGATAAGAGCATGTTTTACATATCTTTTAGCACGCCAACAGTTTGCAGGAAGGTTTTGACAAACTGCTAATGATAGACCGGCCATCTCTGTGGCTTCCTGAAAATGAAAGAGCCCAAGTCCTGATGCGTAAAACAGCCAAAATAATTCACATTGATCCCAATGGCCCAAACGGCCTGCAGGAATGGGAACAGATGGATTACAAAAACCTTGTCTCAGGAACACCAGTTCAACGCGGCCATCTGTATCACGAAATCCAAGAGCAGGGGTATATGGTTGGCGTTTGGGACTGTACTGCCTTTACAGACCAAATGATGCCCTATTCCGTCGATGAATATATGCTGCTTCTCGCAGGTGATGTGGCGATGGTAATGCCCGATGGGACAGAGGTAAAAATCAATGCCGGCGATGCGTTTGTGATCCCCAAGGGATTGAAGTGCCAATGGAAGCAAAACAGCTTTGTCCACAAAATCTTTATGATCTTGGACAGCCCTATCGGCGACGCTCAAAATGCGTCGCTCAACCGTATTTCAGTTCCAGATTTCGATTTGGGCAAAAGTGGAACCACTTTAGTGAAAACACAGACAGAATTTTTGAACGCCGCGGGCACAATGCAGGTCGATGTTCAACTGTTCGCAGCTATGCAGCAGCCCAGAATGAAATGCCGCGCAAATTTACTTATCTCTGTCTTAGAGGGCACCTTGACGCTGAACGATGGCGTAAACGAATACAGATTTAGCAAAGGTCAAACAGCCTATGTTCAGCAAGGAGGGTCGATGGGATGGTCCACAAGTGATGGCACGAAACTCATCTCAGCAAGCTTTCTGAACAATCCGCTCAATCAATTGTAACAAAGAAAAGGTTCACTGTGACAAATTGGAAAGATATCACCTTTGACTCTCAGGCCATCGTTCAAGGTCTGAAGCCTTGGATTGAATGCGAAAGCCCAACCTGGGATGCGAAGGCTGTCGACCGCATGATGGATCTTGCTGCGGTCAAATGTGCGGAGTTGGGCGCCACGATCGAACGTATCCCAGGCGCGATGGGCTTTGGAGGTTCCCTGCGCGCCCGCTTTCCCCATCCCAATATGGGACAGCCCGGAATAATGATAAGCGGGCATTTTGATACCGTACATCCCATTGGCACGCTGCAGCAGAACCCGTTTCGTGAGGAACAGGGAAAGATTTTTGGCCCCGGCATACAAGACATGAAAGGTGGAAATTATATCACACTTGAAGCAATCAAGGGTTTAAGGGACGCAGGAATAGAAACGAAACTGCCGCTCGTCGTATTATTCACACCTGATGAAGAGGTGGGAACGCCTTCGACGCGCACGCTTATTGAAACGGAAGCGCAACGTGCGAAATATGTTCTTTGCCCCGAACCAGCACATCACGACAATGGGGTAACGACAGGACGATACGCCATTGCGCGCTTTAACTTGATCGCGAAAGGCAAACCAAGCCACGCAGGCGCAAGGTTGGAAGATGGGGTATCAGCGGTCAAAGAACTTGCCAAGCGCATCCTTGAAATCGAGGAAATGACTTCGGAAAGCTGCACCTTTTCGTGCAACAACCTTACTTCTGGCAAATGGGTAAATTGTGTGCCCTCTTTTGCCAGTGCAGAATGTCTCTCTATGGCTAAAACACAACCTGATTTGGAGCAAGGTATTGACCGCATTCTCAAAATGTCAGGAACGAGAAATGGTGTAACCTTTGAGGTCACCCGCGGGGTCACACGGCCTGTGTGGGAACCCAATTTGCCGGGTACGCTTCATTTATACGAAAAGGCGCGCGCCATCTCCGAAGAAATCGGTCTGGAAATGCCCCATCGCAGTCAAGGTGGGGGCTCTGATGCCAACTTCACCGGTGCGCTTGGCATTCCAAGTCTTTGCTCTTTGGGGGTTAAGGGCGAAGGCCTGCACACGTTGGATGAGTGTATCTATGAAGAAGCTATCATCCCGCGCACCCGTATTTTGGCAGGGCTTTTGTCAACTTTGGAATAAATGACATATGCGTGCCATCACCCCCTTCATCCTCACTAGACTGACAGGTCATGACCAAAATTTTCTAGGCAAGGTGACGTATTTGCTTGGGCCTGAAAGAGGGGAGATTTAATGCTCTATGACTTTATCATCGTCGGTGCTGGTAGTGCCGGTTGTGTTCTCGCAAAGCGATTGTCTGATGCCGGAAATAAAGTACTTCTTCTGGAGGCAGGCGGAAAGGATAATTACCATTGGATTCACATACCCATAGGTTACTTATACTGCATAGATAACCCCCGAACGGACTGGCGATACCGGACAGTGCAAGAGCCAGGTTTGAATGGTCGCTCGCTCTTGTACCCCCGTGGTAAAGTCTTGGGAGGGTGTTCTTCAATTAATGGAATGCTTTATCTTCGTGGGCAGGCTGCGGATTATAATGGATGGCGTCAGTCGGGCCTGACTGGATGGGGCTGGGATGATGTGCTGCCATATTTCCTGAAATCTGAAGATTATGTTGAAGGTGCGTCTGACTTCCACGGGTCAGGTGGAGAATGGCGTGTCGAAAATCAGCGCCTTCATTGGGATGTTTTGGATCATTGGATGGACGCGGCAGAAAAGAGCGGCATTCCCAAAACAACCGACTTCAACACCGGAAACAATGAGGGTGTAGGCTATTTTCGAGTGAACCAACGGGCTGGCTGGCGAACCAATACCGCCAAAGCTTTTTTAAGGACAGCGAAAGGGGATTTTTTACGCGTGGAAACGAAAGCGATGACGCGTAGAGTGATCTTGGAAAATGGGCGTGCTGTTGGTGTTGAATATGAGCAAAATCGCCAAATTATAGAAGCCCGTGCCAGATCAGAGGTGATTTTGTCAGCAGGATCAATAAATTCCGTCCAAATATTACAACTCTCCGGTATTGGTCCCGCTGAACTTTTAAAACAATATGGCATTAAGGTTCACCTAAACCGGAATGAGATCGGTTCAAATCTTCAAGATCATCTTCAACTTCGCTGTGCTTGGAAATTAAAGAACGCAAAAACTCTCAATACTCTTGCAAACTCGATCTTCGGGAAAGCGAAAATTGGTCTTGAGTATTTGTTGAACCGTTCTGGCCCCATGTCTATGGCGCCATCACAGTTGGGTGCATTTTCAAAATCAAGGCCGGACCTCGCAACACCGGATTTGGAATATCATGTTCAACCGTTATCTTTGGAAGCCTTTGGTAAACCGCTGCATGATTTCCCCGCAATAACGGCAAGTGTTTGTAATCTTCGACCAGAAAGCCGTGGTAACGTCGCAATAACATCTCCCAACCCTAATGATGCCCCTAAAATCGCCCCAAATTATTTGAGCACACAGGGTGACCGGCAAACCGCAGTCGCAGCAATCCGTCAGGCACGAAAGATTATGGCACAAGATCCCATGAGGAAATATCAACCAGAAGAAATTATGCCCGGTATCTCTTCTGACGAAGATGACGACCTTGTCACAGCCGCAGGAAATATAGGAACAACCATCTTTCATCCCGTTGGCACGATACGCATGGGAATGGACAATGATGCACCATTGGATGCAGAGTTAAAAGTGCGCGGAATACAATCACTGCGCGTTGTTGATG
>VMBT01000738.1_pt1 | contig 19059 bp, 10 predicted proteins | sample 4404301 | NCBI WGS metagenome assembly VMBT01 (sample SAMN12238535, study PRJNA552566) | marine metagenome | isolation source: Coastal seawater | place: USA: coastal Georgia, Sapelo Island | collected 2008-08/2009-08
CACCTCCACCCGCGATGTAGAACATCGATTCGCCTCTACTATCTTCGAAGTGATGGCTGCCGTAGGTCCCTTCAGGGGCTCTTGACGGTGCTTTGGCGAGTATCTTGGGATCTCCTGGTTCGTGATATGTTTCAGAACCACCCGGCATCTTGTCGAGTGCTTGAAGAACCATTGATGCGCTCATTCGCATCTCCTCCACTCGGACTCGATAGCGGTCGTAGCAGTCCGCTCCTTTGATTGAAGAACGCTCAACAGATGGTTGCCAGTCTAGTTCGCTGTATACAGAGTAGGGGTGAGCCCATCGAACATCGTAATCAACACCGGCGGCTCGAACATTAGGTCCGGTTACACCGTGATTGATCATTTCCTCGGGCTTGGCGTAGCCTACTCCTTGACTTCTAACAAGGAACACTGTGCTCTCATCGAATAGCGCCTCATACTCCTGAATTCGATTTAGGAAGAGCTTCAATTTCGCTTGAGCACGCTGGGAGAATCCGTGTGGAAGATCTCTCTTCACTCCACCTATTCTTGGGAAGTTGTAGTGCATTCTTGAGCCACCCAACTCTTGTAGTAAATCCATCATCATCTCGCGTTCACGCAAGCACCAAACCATAATCGAAAGATTACCAATATCTGGACCATACGCACCAAGCCACATCAGGTGGCTAGCGATTCTTTGTAACTCGACAGCAATCAAGCGAATGTATTCGGCTCGCTCAGGGACTTCTACACCAAGTAAATCTTCGGCGGCATAGATGTATGAATGCGACCAAGTGTTCGCACTTGCGTAGCAAAGTCTGTCACAATATGTTGTGATCTGAGTGAAGTCGCGCGCCTCACAAATTTTCTCAACACCCCGATGAATGTAACCCAAATCTGGCTCTGTATCGACTACAGTTTCTCCGTCAACTTTGACCTTTAGAGTCCAAAGACCGTGAGTCATTGGGTGTTGAGGGCCCATCGAAATCCACATTTCCGCCATCTAAATCCCTCCTCACTTGATCTTGCCAGCATCAGCTGGTTTCCTCTTGAATCCTTGAGCGTCGTCGTACATTTCTTCGAACCCGTGATAGCGCAATTTGTGTTGCTTCTGTAGTGGATGATATCCAACTGGTGTTTCGTGTGGATTTAGGACGCGGCGCATTCCTTCATGGCCCTCAAAGTCGATTCCAACTAGGTCCCAAGTTTCTTTCTCGTTCCAATCTGCTCCAACCCATAGATCTTGGACAGAAGCGACCATTGGTTCTCTTGTATCAGGTAAAGCAATACTAATTTGAATCTCCATAGGAATATCGGCACCAGTCAGATTTTCTGCATCGGTGATATTAGGTTGAACTACACCTTCTATTGCTGCCGGATCCTTCACTCCTGTTCGCATTAGGTGATAGACTACTTCCCAGGACTTATCTGCCGCTTCCGGCCAGTGAATTCCGGTAATCATTGAGCAGTAATCTACAGAATATTCCGATGCGAGTGCCTCTGCTAATTGCCTCCATGATTCGGGAGTGCAGGTTGCTGTTACTGTATGGCGAACTTGTGTTCCACTTGAGCGGCTATCAATATCGGCAGATACTCCGTCAAAAGACGACATTGCCTCTGCTAATTCCTCTGCTGCCTTCTGCTGAGCCGCCGCTGAGATTTTCTTACCCATTCAAAATCCCCCTTCACTCGTCTCCGACGATTAGCGGTGCCTCATTCATCGGACGGACTTCGCTAGGCACTCCACCAATGCGGATAATTTTCTCACGCAATTTCCCAAAACCATCAATCAGAGCCTCAGGACGTGGAGGGCAACCAGGAATATACACATCAACAGGAATAACCGTATCTACGCCCTCGAGAATATTGTAGGATTGGAAATATGGACCTCCAGAAATTGCACATTCACCCATTGCGATACACCATTTGGGCTCTGGCATTTGCTCCCAAAGCCTAACAATTGGATCTGCGAACTTTTTGGAAATTGGTCCATTGACCAACAGAACATCACATTGCCTTGGACTTGAGCGGAAAAACACACCAAATCGCTCTGCGTCGAATCGGCTGGCTCCTGCAGCTGCCATTTCTAAAGCGCAGCACTTGATTCCAAGATGTAGAGGGAAGAGAGACTTTCGCTGGCCCCAGTTGAATAAGCGACCGCCTAATACTCCGATTACTTCCTTCATTCGACTTGCCTTGAGCGCTTCATCGGTTACATCGCCTACGGTGTCAACGAGAATTCTACTATTGAAAACCGAAAAGTTTGGGGGTTCTTCGCTCATTCAATCACCTCAGATGTAAATTCGACCGCGCTTGCGGAATACGTGCCATACGCCAAGACTCATCAGAACGATGAATACGGTTAGAGTTAGCATAGCTGACCAAATATCGATATCTGCGCCAGCATCTTGAATCGCAATTACCCCTCCAAATGCAAGGAACATGAATGCTATATCGAATACCAGGAAGATAATTGCATACCAATAGTACTGGAAATGGAAATTGATATGGGCATCACCCACAGGATCTGCACCGCATTCATACGTGCTCTCTCTCCTAACATACAGGCTCTGATCAGTCTCATAACCTGGGAGTAAAATTGAACGCAATTTCTTATTGTCGTTAGCGCTTGGAGTTGGCCTCAAGAAGCGAGAAGCGACGAAGCTCCCTACCGGGAATCCTATGCCAACAAGGGTCATTACAGCTAACGCGAGATACGCTTCTGGAACCGTCGACATCGCTGACACCTGACGGTCCCGTAGGGACCGGCAAAGTCGGCCAGCCAAAATACGGTCATAAGCATAACCGTGCGTTCATTGAGGATGGCGGTGGCAGACAATACATTGGAATGATTACAAGTTAGGATTCATCTCCAATCGACAACTGGGCTCAGTCGTTCGATTCATTTTCCAAGGCTTGTAGGATCCTACGATTTTCTGCACGTGATCTGAAGAATAACACCACAACCAACAAGCCTCCAATCGCGGTTAATCCATAGATTAGAATCTGTTCATTTTCATCACTCAGCCAACTTAGACCCGAAGACACTTCTGCGGTGACTTCCAAATCAAGTGGTTCGCCTGCTACCGGCATACCCTTTGGCTGGACTGTAATCGTAAATCGATAAGTATCATCTTGTACCATTCCTGCTGGAGGTGTTACTCTTACTGTGATAGTTCTTGAATTACCTGGAGAGAGCTGAAACTCGTCTTCGATAACATTCACCGTCCAACCTCTGAGTGAGTCGCTCGAAAGTATCTGTACGGTTTCAACAATATTGCCATGATTCGTAACGTGAAGAATAAACTCAACACTGTTCCTTTCATCAGTGGTTAGTTCTTCTTCACCTTCAAGGGTGAATCGTAAATCATGAATTGTTCTCACTTCAAAAATTAAGTCTACACTAGTGCTTTCAGCGGCGTTCTTTTCTGATGATGCGCTGACCTTTACGACACCAGTAGTTCCACTTGAAACTCCTTCTAGAACTTCTAATTCGATTGTAATAAGAACTCTATCACCGGAAGGAACTGCAATGTTTCCATCTACAGTTACACCATTCACTAGGACTCGACGTAATACAGAGGATTCCATGCCAGTCATCGAAATAACTGCACTATCTCCGCCCGGGAAATTACCTGTATTCTCAACCCAGAAATTAATTTCTTTTGAGCCCCCTGGTGGGAGAACAATATCCATCTGACCCGCGATAGAACCAGGCATTTCAGGAGTTATTGCCATCCCATAGTCGTAGTTTGAGACTATCACACTAATCGTCTGTTCTACCTTTTCACTAGTGCCAAAAATTGCCACGCGAGAAAGAATTGTCACCGAATCTGCATCTTCCTCGCCCTCCACCGTTACGTCAAGGAATACTCGCTTAGATTCACCTGGATCTAGAATAATTTGAGTTATGGAGTTTCCAGAATTATCCGAATATGATGCCGCCCACATAGGAGGGTTACAACCAGTTTGATCATTAGGGTCACAAACCTGTAGTTTGAATGTATCACGAGTGTTTCCAGTGTTGGAAATATCGATCGGGAATTGTACTACTTGGCCAGAACGACCTGTTTGCTGAGTTGAAAGTATGTCTGCAGTGAGATCATGTCTTGCTGCTACGGATACTGTTAGCACCCTGCTATTCAGTATGGTTGTTGAACCGCTCACAGTCACGCCAAACTCTACGGTATTGTCTCCTGCTAACGCGTTTGATGGGACGTTTACTGTAGCAGTTAGTGATGCTTCATTGTTGGAGTTGTGCTTGCTGTTTACCGTAACAGAAGATTGTGAAAAGGAAATTTGCCATCCTTCTGGAAGATCCATCGTGGTAAGAGAAAATGTATCAAGGCCATTACCACGATTTTCAACAGTTAGAGTGACTGAATCGGAGGTTCCAGGTTCAACATTAGATAGTTTCGAAGTGCTTAGGGTGAGTCTGGCCTCGTGGACCTGTCCGATGGTCACAGTGAGGGTTTTCTCGCAACCAATACCCTGGTTGGAGCGCCCTTGTATCTTGATTTCAATCTGCGAGCCTGCCTCGACTGAATCGTCAGGAGTTACTGAAAAAGTGAACGTATGGCTATCATCAGAATTTCCTGGTTTTGCCAATAATGCAGACCTTGGGCTATCAAATTCGACCCATCCACTTATGTCTGTTCCAGGAGATTGGGCTTGAGTTTGAACTGTCCATTCAGTATTTCCAATATTTTCTACTTCGAAACTATTTGTTGCAGTTTGACCAGGATCGAGATTGTGAGAAGAGGTCTGCAATGAGCCGTCACATTCTTTGACTTCTGGGACACTTAATCTGAGGCTGAGATTATCCTCGGCTCTATCCACAGCGTTTGGATCATTGGTTACTGTAGCCAAGAGAAGGAAACAATGCTGTCCTGCTTCAGTAGAACTGCCATCAGGAACATCTACTGTCACCTCTACGGTCTCAGTATCTCCTGAGTCTAACTGAACTATAGCAGGGTCTACTTCAGCGCTCAAGTCATCTGATTCACAGTCGTTATCGCTGTTGATCTCTAGTTGCACGTTTGCCTGCTGTTCACCAGTATTCTCAACCTCAACTTCCCATACCACTGAGTCACTACCATCAAATTCGACATCTGTCTCATCAGTGGTTAATTTGATTGCGTAAAGACCTCCACCATCACCTGCTGTTGTTGTGACAGTTATATCGGCGTTCTTTGGAGTACCTGGGGCTCCGCCTGCTACAGTCGCAGTAGCCTGAACAGTGGTCTCACAATCTCCATTCGCTTGTTCATTTACAGTGACAGTTAGTGTAACTTGTTCAGACTCGCCACCACCTATCGTTCCAGAAACCTGTTCTATGTTTGAACTGAAGCCATTGCAACCTGAAGAGTCCTGCTGAGTGCTCAAACTAACGGCCATATCATCGTCTCCATCGTTGTGGACTGTGATTGTGTATTCTGCTGGGTTATCAGCATCTGCCTCTTGAGTTGTTGGACTTGCAGTCAAACGTGGGTCTATCTCAGCCTGAACGAATGGAGAAAACATCGTGATTACCAACAAAACCGTCAGAAGACGGGCCGAAGCAACGCGATTCATCACATCTCCGACAAACGTGCCCCTCTAAGTGCTTCGGGCTACGCGACCCCTTGGGGTCGCGCTTCATGCGTCCACTAATTCATCCCAATCTGCGTTGCAGTGTAGGCATTTTCCGAGTGATAGGATATCACAACCTCCTACTTGGCCCGGGCGATGATAACGAGCACCACAACTGCCGCAGGCCAAAGCATCACCAACTGTGATATCGCCGCTACAAACCCAGCATTCAATACCTGAACTACTTTCTTTTTCAGCGATATTTAGTGACTCAGTGATTTTACTTACGGCTTCATTGGACATTATTGATTCTAAGCTACCACCCTTTCGTTGGAATACAAAGAATCCGCCTCCTGCGAGAATAGCAATTAGGAAGATAACAAGAATAGGAATCAGAGTAGATGACATGCTGTTACTTTCTCCTCTTGCAGGTAGTACATCAACCTCGAAAATGAAAGAAGAATCTTGAATTGTTTCTGCATCTCGTAAGAATATCTCTATATCACCATCACTACCGCTATCAGGAGTAAATTCGATTGTTATCGATCTGGACTCTCCGGGGCTCAAAATGAGTAATAATTCATCTTGGATTATGACATTCCAATCACTCTTCACATCAAGTCGATGATTAATTTCTGAATTTCCTACATTCTGAACGTCTATTGTCAATTGAGCAGGATAATTTTGATGGGCAATCGGATCATTGGTGCGTAGATTCCAATCTAAAGCCGAAACGGAATCTACAAGTAGAGAAATTGAGTTTTCTACCACAACTCCTTCTCCTTCCATCCTCAGAGTAACTACTGGCTCAGAACCAGCTTCTTCCGAAAGAGGAATTGTAATTGTACACCAGATTACACTGCTCGCTCCAGCAGCCAATGTTGATGGGGTGGAAGGACAGTTTGCTTCCCAATCGCCATCACTTGGGACTATGATTGAAGTCGTAGGACGCCAAGTCGAAGTGCCTTCATTCTCGACCTCCCATGCCAAATCAAAGCCAACTCCAACCGGATGAGCGCCTATTCCCAAGGGAGTTTCGGACATGGTTCCATCTGCTAGGACAACTTCGTGGAATGCTAGGCTTGGGATCGCAGCAGATAGAACGTCGATGGTTCTATTCCAATCCACAGAAAAACCATCGTCAGTAGCAAAACGTAGCTTGAAATCGCCAGTTGTAGCTCGTCCATTTCCTTGCAAAGTAACCGACCAAGTTGTAGATTCACCCGCTGGGGCTTCCAATGTGTTGAGGCCACCAACAATCGACCAACCGGATGGTACCGCTCTTTGATACGGAGTCATGGTTAGATGTCGATTTCCTGTATTCAAGAAATCAATTTCAAGATTTAATGTTTCATCGGGGGCAACCTCATACTGAATTCCATCACTTATCGGGGTTGTTGATAGTTGGTCGATTGCCATCACCTCGAGAGTGATTGGAATCGACCAAGAATCACTACTAACTCTAGAGTGAATTGTCAAGCCGGCATCGAAAATCGAGCCTGCTGGAATCATTGCACCAGGTGGATTTACGGTAATGTCAATCTCTCGACTCTGTCCCACCGCAAGAGTCCCGGTCGAACCATGAGATGACCCCTCAAATGCACCTAGGGTATCTAGTCCCAAATGCCAACCCGCCGGCGAACTTAATTCCACATCATAGGTTTGAGGCCCATTACCCTCGTTGGTGACGAACACTTGCAATTGAGTCTGCGAAATTGGACTTACTGGGATTTGTCCTGATGTAATCAGCACATCTGCCGATGCAAGTATTGGTACATCGAAATACAAATCCAATTCTGACTCTATATCATTCTCGATATCCGTTCCGGTTACAGTCATGACATATGTCCCAGGTTCAGGGGGAGCGGGATGAATAAGTGTAAGTCCAACATCTACCGATTCTGCTTCTTGCAGATTGAAAGTGTTCGAAGTGAGTGAAGAAAACCAGTCGAATTCAACACCATCGCTCAACCTTACGGGTGAGCTTGTTACGATTGTTGCATTAGTCTCGAATAACGCAGTATTTGTTAGAACGAGGTCCCATGAGGTGGAGCTGTCATCCGCATCACCCAATGTCATGAATGGTTCATTTGAGGTCACCCTGACTCCAGGTGCGCTGATAATCATCGTGTGGGTAAGGAGATTGTTTCCTTCACTTGATTCCTCCACCAAATCATTTGGATCTATGTGGAAGGATAAATCAACCAGCCCCTCAGTAGATGGAGTCCAAGTCCATTGAACATCGACTGATTCTCCAGGAGTTAGTGAAATTGTCTGAGTAGAAATTAGGCTGCCATCGGCCCTTGCCATCACTTCGAGATCTGATACCGATCCAGCTCCGAGGTTCTCTACAGTCACACCAATCTCTACGGGATCTCCAATTTGTGGAATTGGAGGATTGATATTTACCTCAGGAGCAAAAGATGGGTCCGGCGATAGGTCGTTTACATTGACTCCTCGAACTGCTAAAGCATAAGGTTGCCAAGTTCTACTTCCACCATGATAGTCATCTGTAACACGGACTGTCCATGTACCAACTCCGGCATTATCAATCAGTACAACTTCGACGTTGTTTTTATCATCAAAATCCCCACCGGCAATTGATTTCCCACCACTGAAAACATTGCCTTTGAAGGAAGTCCCTCCGTTGGGATGAATCACTTCTAAGTTGAGATCATTGCGCAACTGATTGGTGCTTTGGGAGGAGCCAGGGTAGTCCGACCAAGCCAGAACTACCTTGAGTGGTTCTGCACCTCTTGTTATATCGAATGTATATTCTTTCGTTTGGCCAGAAGATATACGGCTTCGATCATCTACGAAAATACCTTCATCACTATCTGGAATTAGTGAATTTACAAGATTAACTCTGCCCCATCCTTCGTCGTTGTTTGGAATATTCCTAGCGCCCATATCCTCAGCACCTAGGATTAGCAGTGCCTTTACCAGCGCTCCTTGGGGTGCTGGTCTATTTGCAACATCCATGAGATACTGTCGTACTAGGGTTGCAGCACCCGCAGCAGCTGGCGTTGCCATCGAAGTACCGCTGTATTCGATATACCAATTATTTGACCAACCGGAAGAGGCGTCCTCGGCTTCTTGTGAAAGACATGAGCGAACTCCATCTCCCGGACCAACTAAATCAGGCTTCAGACGGCCATCATCCGTAGGCCCTCTACTACTCCAATAGTACATCTCATCTGGTGATCCACTGTATCGATTTTTGTGCCCACCAACGGTGATTACATTCTTCGCTGTACCAGGGGGAGAGACACCATCGTTTCTTTCGTTACCTGCTGCGAACAGTACCGTCATTCCATCATAATTCCAGTATTGGTCCCAAGTGGAGGTTCTGTCATCTGCGTCCTCTGATTGAGTTGAGTAAGAGCCGAAGCCGCTACCAGCGCCCCAACTATTTGTGTGTAAGCGGGCGCCTGCATTGTAAGCAGAATTCAACATGCTGTTGATTCCGTAACTGTACAAGGCTCCGGTATCATCGTCTTCCATTGCTTGGAAATATAGGTCAGCACCCGGTGCTACCCCTTCATACGAACCACTACTTCTCATTCCTGAACCTAGCACTGTACAGGCAACATGAGTTCCGTGACCATCAGACAAATCAGCAGTTGAAGAATCTCCTGGAGTAACTGAGGTTCTACCGACAATACGGTTGTTGAAATCTCCATGGTCATGATCTATTCCCGAATCTCCAACCGCTACTGTTTGACCGGTGCCATCTATGTTTGTGATGAAGAAGGATTCAACTGAATCAATCCCCATATGATTCCGGGCATTATCATTCTTCAATTCTAATACCGGCAAGGGCGCAACATAGGCTACTGCAGGATCTTCAATCATAGCCGCTAGATTAGAGAGATCAATTTCGCCCCAAAATCTACCATCTTCAGGACTCCACTCATCAATAAGCCACTTGCTTGCGACATCGGGAAGAGAACTAGACAAACCAAGTCCGGGCTCCATATGTCGCTGGAGATTATCATCCTTCCATCCGAGAATCTCTACCATAATCGAGCCTTCTTCGACAACTGTTAGCAATGGGTGAACAAGTAATCCAGTTGGTACTGGATGGACTGCAATAACTACCGAGTTGAACTCTAATTTATCCAGTTCTTCGGTTGTTCCTTGAACTAAGAAGCCAGATGGAGGTATGGTCGTTCTTATTTCGACTTCCGCTGATGATTCCACCTCTAAACGAGCGTCCCAAATTCCCACATCTCCATCTACAATCACCATCGCGAGATCTGAGCGAGGCTGTGTAAGGGAATTTGGTAAATGGACGGATGGGATCAACCCTGATTCTGTGTATAATCCAATAATTGAGTCAGCGGTATTGTCCCTGACTCTTTCAAATCCCTGTGACACTGTAGGAGATTGAAGATCTTGTATTGAATTAGGGTCTGCAGCAATTTCCACACGCTTGACAGACCGATCTAGAGCCTCCGTTGAATCATCAACTTGGTTTATATCGAAATCACCGGCTGGAATCAACGAAATTAGGAATAACCCGATTAGCGCAATCGCAATCCTCCGCCCCATGAATCATCCCTCGATTGGCTCACCTTTCAGTATTCGGGTAGAATGTATTGCATTATTTCACGACCATAGGTCGTGTCAAAAGAAGTGCATTGGTGCATCATAAGTAAACATCTCCATAGTCCACCCACCAACGTTGTACGTCCATCTTTCACTGTATTCTGCACCACCATAGGTATAATCGAGTATAATTTCAATGGTATAATTCTCCCAAACTGATGCACCTGAAGCAATCAACTCTAGATCGTCTCCCGCAATTGAAGTATGGGCGGCAATTGCATCAGTTTCAAACGAAGATCTAGCAATCTCGTTACTCTCGTCATCTAGGAATCTGATATCTAATTGGACATCTGTAATTGTGCGGGAGCCTTTGTTGTCTAATTCAACTAAAACAACATGTCCTCCTACTCCCTGGAGATATACAACGTCTACAGAGGTTCTATCATATGGGACTATCCAAGTTCCAATAATCATAATTCCACTGAGTATCAGCAATACAGCTACAGATGCAAAAATAACCCGACTTGGTCGAACTTTCTCAACTCGTTCACCAACGATTTGCAAAATCTCATGGGCTCGTTCGGTCGCAGCATCCGGGTCATCGAATTCCTCATTTTTAGAGCGAATTTTATCCATTAAACCCAAATTAATCATCTCCGAAGAAAGTTGCACCTAAGGTCAATATTCCAGAACTAAACGGTTCTGCTACGATAATGTGGTGGGTTGACCCTTCGAATCCCGGAATCAAATTCAAGAGAGATAAATCAGATGCTAATCCATTGACTCCAATACTAGTTCCAGTAGGGACTCCTCCTGTAGTTTGAGCATCAAGTAGCACCCCTCTAAGATCGAAGGTTGTGCCCAGTGCATCAACTTCCGCTGTAGCACGGGCAGAGGCAATTATTCTACCTCCTTGAACATCTTCCAGTTCAATAATACTGTATGGCCCCGCTATCTCGACAACATGAATTGTTGCACTTCGCAAATTTTCACCAAGAGCCTCCACTTCCTCAATTACAACAGGAGGTGTAGTTGGCATATTGGAGGCTCTGAGATAGATTCTCTCAACACCTTCACCTCCGCTTCGAATCGCTAAGCCATAATCAGAAGTTGGCTTGATGACCATTCGATCTGTCAATCCTTCAGCGAGCAATATGATGTCGCCGCGATTATTTATCGCTCTACCATTAGCCTCGATATACAGCGACATACCACTATCTGATGCAGAGAAATCCAGTACAGGAGTGCCCTGGAATGCTATGGTTTTCGTAATGTCATAATCCATATCTGCTTGTGTGGTCAGATTAATCGAATCTGGGACATCTGTTAAGAAAACAGTAGCAGGCCACCATGCACCTTCCATCCACTGCATCTGTTGTAACATAATGGAATCCACCGTTGGTCCATCTCGACGATATTTTTCTGGTACAATCATATCGATGGAAATTGACGTACCTAGGCTGGCAACTAAGTCAATTGATTCGGGAATGTCGTTGATTAGCATCTCCGTTCTTGCACCGGCTTCCCTGTTAATGAGTTCAGCATGAATCCAATCCAGTCTGTTTGAAATTACGAAGCGAGTGGATGTAGTTACCTCATTAATTCCACCACTAGTCTCTTTGATAGTAAATTGTGAATCTATGCCCAAGGTAGTGGCCTCGCCTACAGTCAAACCTTGTAGGGTCAGCATCAGATCTTGACCATTGACTCCTTTTGCATTGAGCATGAATTCACTTCTAGCAGGAAGCCATCCGTCCATACCCAACATAATTGTCCAATTATCACCATTTGATTTTGGTACGCGACTTACTGAGATATCGATTAATGGTGGTAGATTTGGAATCCAACCTTTGATGTGAAATCCATCGGAAATTCCAGTACTTGCTGCATTCATAGATATTCCATGAACCCACGACGGTTCTTCTGCTGTCCCATTACCTTGACTGGCCTCAAATATTAGGTCGAATTCGCTATCAGCATCTAACTCTAAGCCATAAGAAAAGGACCCATTTCCGCCAGCTGTACCGGTGGAGATTTCGCTTGTAACTCCGGAAAGTACGGTATTTACAGAGCGACCCAAATCAGCAAACCCTCCAAGGAAAAATGCGACTCCAGAAACACCTTGAGACGTATTCAATTCTGGGATTAGCAAATTATTTCCTGCATCCGCACCGGTTGGGATATCTACTGAAACATTAGACGGAAGCGGGTCGATAAGCACCAACGCCGAAAGCCCACCTTCATTTTGAGTAGGCGCATGGTCGACATTGATACTCATAGATCGATCACCTGCTAGAGACATGAAGGCAGTGCCTTGTCCCATTGCACCTGTTGCGCCTGCTATAGCAGGAGCTTTCCAACCAACCTCCTGTAAGCCAGAAATTCTGGTAGAAATTGTTGATGTCCCATCTTCCGGATGGTGATGGAAGAGGAAGTGATCTCCACTCATTGTAACTGGATTTTCAGCATCCGTTAACTGTGCATGGATTGTAGAAATTGGAGTAGATGCTGTCCACTTTGTAGTATCTCCAAATTCAACAGAAAATTCGGCAGGAACATCGAGAATATGAGCTGCTTGCCTTTGAGTTCCTTCAATTCCAGTATAGCTAATTCTGTCGATTGTTGAGCTAGCAGAATACGTAGCAAATTCTGGAGTTAGTTCTGCGCTTACGTTGTCTGGGATATCCGAAATCCATGTACCTTGATGGGCTGCACCGTCAAGAGTGGAGGGCTGATGATCGATGTAAAGGAATGTGAATGGATTTTCAGATGATGTTTGAAGAGAGACTGACTGAGAGTCAGTTTCGATGCTATCTATCAGAGTAAACGAACTTAGTCCGCTGAATCGTAAACTTGCGGCAACCTGTACCAGAGGAGTCTGGGGGCCATTCCGGCCCTGTACCGTATCTAATTCTCTGTCCTTGGATAGGATAAGGTGGTCACCAGAAATTGTAGGATGAGGACTTGAACCGATTTGAAGGCCTATTTCGGAGATTGACCGAGATTCTCTCTCTGGCCTCCAATTATCATGCATCAATAGGTGAAGAGTCTCGCCCGAAATGCCTCCAGAACCACCTATACCTCCACTGATTACATCTACTGTAGCAGAAGGGATATCATTCAATATAGTGCCAATATCTAGGAATAAATCTACTATATTTATCAGAACGACATCTAATATTCGAGAAAGGAAATCTAGGTTCTGACCTGTATCGAGACTGGTATCAGCACTATCGGCCCCTCCTAATTCAAATGAGCCAAAGAAGACTATGGCCGTAGGGATCTCTTCGGCGGTTATCTGGATTCGTCTATGATCTGTGTCCACCCCTCCGCGTTTCATCCAAGAATGGTATTCGACTGACTCCAGAGATTGTATCGAACGAACCAGAACCAGTGTCTTTGGAGGATATGCAGGGTTAACAGGAAGAGTAGGATCATCGACATTTTGAGAAGTATCTCTTGTGAAGTTCTTCACTGCAATGATCAAACCTAGACGGTCTGGTTGACTTCCGGGTAATTCTGGTTCTGACTTGGAACCCAACATCGTGAATGTACGATCTATCTCCTCTGTGGTTAGACTTCCTTCAGGCATACCTCTGAACCAACCACGTGAGTCTGTTACATTGCCATAATTACCATCGGAGTTTTCTTCTGGTGCCTCGGACCGATCTTCATGGAAATGAATGTGTAAATCGGCTCGTTCATCGGCCCAATACTCAAGCGTAGTCAAGCCATTTTCTCCCAAACTACCAGTTCCGTCAGCAAGAGTACTATCGGTTCTAATTGTTACTTCTAATTGCTCTGGGAGAATGGTCGAAAGCCTGTTTGGATGTATTGCGGCCTCGATATATGCTACTTCCCAAACTTCTCTATTTTCCTGAGAATCAGGTGGAGAAAAGTGAACATATCCAAATCCAGCAGTCACTCCACAAGATATCTCACTCGAAGGTAAAGTCGTCAGTTCGATTGGTGAGTAACGGTCTGGACATTCAGTTTGCCCTGAGTTATCAATTGAAATTTGATATGGCGCGGCTAGAGATGCGATGCTAACTCCTGATTCATCTCCACCGCTGAAAACTCCGAAGGTAAGTGCATTGACAAGGGACAAAATAAGGTCTGCACCAGCTCCTGATAGGTCGAAGGAGAATCTCTCCAAACCTACTCCCAATGTGAAGTCATAAGGGGTGTGAGTGAACTTTGAATCAATAACCCAGACATATGATTCTCCTTCGTTTAGAACTCCGTCAGAATATGCAAATGCTTTCAGGATACTAACCTCAAGAGTCTGCAAATTATCCCAATCAGAATCGGTGGTACTTGATGACAGAACGCTAACTTGGTAATCTAATTGGACATATGCAGAAAGAGTTGTACCTGACAAATCAATGTTGTTCAGATTAACAGTGAGACCCACTTGAATATCATCATCACCATCGCCATCTATATCCATTTGGTGTAGTAAGAAATCAGTCTCTGGATCCAAAAGAGAAAGTAAACTGGTGAGGAATGTTATCGTCTCAAATTGTTCTACAACATTGCCATCTGTGTCAACATATCGAGTCAAAATGACATAATCTGTCAAATTGAACAGAGTTGACCAAATTGTTCGAACCTCCCCAGGGGGGCGGCTATTCTCGTCGGTGAGAATGATGTAAGGTTCAGGATGAACGACAGCGGGGACTGCGGTTTCTACGATGATGACATCATCCAAAGCCTCATCGATATCATGGAGAGGATCAGCAACCGAAGTATCCTGAACTCCAACACGGACCTGGTCCAATAACGGACCTGCAATATTGCTCACAGAATCTCCTTGGACAACTTGTTCCCTTTGGTTCAGAACTGTGCCCAATTCGTCTAGGATTTGAAAGTCCTGTGATTCTATGCGGGCCTCACCGCTAACACTTGCAAACGGAGCAAGTGTAGGCAGGAAAAAGAGGATTACAAGTAAAACTGGTAGAGAAATTTTCGACCTTGGAGCAGTACGAATCAAGCGCACTGAACCATTCTCCATAGGCGCACCTCTATGAGGTGCGATTTAGGGTCTTGGGCTACAAGAGCATCAAAAGGGGATTATATTGAGAGAAATCGTTGCAGAGAAACTCGCAATTCACGATAAACGAACTGTCTCAATAGCACCACAAGACGGACAGGCAGTTCGAGCAATATCATGACCTTCTGGTAATGTCACCTCAAAGCGTTGTTGACACTGGCTGCAATCCTGCTGAACAAGTCTAGATTGTGGTTCGGAATCATTGTCTGGAGTTTCTGATTCATCATCTGGTTTTGGCTCAGATTCTTCTTCTGGTTCAGCCTGAGAAGAAGATTCTTCGCTTTCTGGCGCTGGTGGCCCAGGAAGTTCTTCCTCATCAAGAAGCGTGTCTGCTTCGGGCTCTGGTTCAGGAGGAGGAGGGGATGGTAGCATATCCTCTTCATCGGATGATTCGGGCTCATTTGGTGACCAAACTTCTTCTGAAATGCCCTCTAATTCGTTATGAGAAAATTCTACTGAATCATCCTCAACATCAGATTCTTCATCTGAAAATTCGGCAAGAAGTTCCGAAGCAGGACTTGATTGATTAGATGCAGTAATTGGTTCTGGCGTACTCATTAGGGCTTCCAGGTCAGAATCTCCCATCGCCGCATCCTCACTAATTGTGGCCTGTGGATCACTAGCACCAGACATACCAGTTGCATATTGGCCAAATTGTGAGGTGGTTGACATTGAAGTTGGCTGGTCAAGAGTAGCAGAACCTGCACCATACATTGCCTTCTGTTCCTCAACACTGAGTTCTCTAGGCTTCTCTTCTTCGGCAGCAGCTTGTTCCTCAAGCAATGCCTCAAGCCTTGCATTCGACATTCTGCGCCAAGTAATCGTACCGATTCCAGCTATGATGATGATAAGTAGTACGAAAACAGCGACTCCAATCATCATTGGACTCAGTCCAGAACCATCATCGGAAGATGAGCGAACCGAAATTAAGTAGGTCACCTTTGTTGAAGCTCCTGCTTCGTTTACGATGGTACAAACAATTTCGTAGGTCCCTTTCTTTTGGAAATTCTGAGTTATTGTGGAGCCACTAGCATCGATGTCGTTATCCATTACTCCATCTGAATCTGAATCTGTTTGAGGATCTAAGTCCCAGTGATAAATTAGGCTAGGAGATTCGGCATCAATAGCCTCAGCCGTTAAAGGAAGAGGCTGGCCGAGAATCGCTGACATCTCCACTGTTTGTTGTGGCACCAAAGGTGGAGTAGAATCATACAAATCGATGATTGCTGTGCGTTCGCTTACCTGTCCTTGTTTGTCAGTTACTCGAATCGTAACCTCACGATCACCCGCTGAATAACTTGAATCAAATCGGAAGGTGAATGTTTTGCCATCTTCCCAATTCCAACTACTGTAGTTCTGAATAACTGTTTCATCAACCAACCACTCGACAGTGAATATTCCCCAGTTATCATCAATATTTGCGGTTAACAGGAGTTCGTCGTCGAAGTCTTTGCGGATGGTGTCACTAGCCGAAAGACTAACTTCGGGGGGACTTATGTCCTGAATTGTTGTATTGAGATACACTGTAGCGCTTCGACCATCCAGTGAAACCGCTCTAAGGCCGATGGTAAACTCCGCAGGTTCGTCCCAACTCATTGTGATTGAAGAGCCTGAGGCGTCATAGAAACCGTCACCATTGGTATCCCACTGGAAGCCAGTTTCGCTATCTATCTGGTCTGAGAGGTTTGGAGTGTTCGAAGCGTCGAGGATTACCTCGGCCCCAACATCAATTATTGCTAAGTCAGATGAATTGGTAATTGTTGGCTGTAAGATTGGAATCAGATCCATTACTACGGTTGTTGCTACGAATCCGGTTCCTGCTCCACCACTAGGAGGGCCTGGTCTGTTATCCACAATCAGATACAGTTCCTTACCTGCGTAGTCGGAATTTACTGACCATGAAATACTCCTTTCTTCCAACACCAATAACATGTCTGCATTATTGTCATCCATACCATTAGCAGTAGTTCCTTGTTCGTAAAATTCCAATTGAGTATCGGTGACCAGGAAAATATCCGGAGCACCTTGCATGGTTGTTGCGAAAATATTGACTTGAGTTCCTTCATCGAGAACTAAAGGACCAGCGAGGACTGAATGTTCTCCACCATCTAGACGAACAATTGTATCGACTATTCCGAATACTGGACTATCGACTTCCTCAACGTCTAGGACTACGGTAGCAAGACTACCACCTTGAGCACCCTCGCCTTGATCTTGTGGATGAGCCATGTTATCGAGAACAAGGTACCATCGAGTATCTCCCCTATCATCAGGAGCCATCCAATGCCAGGTACCATCTCCTTGAAATGATTCGAATACTGAATCGGAATGCCAAACCGAATCTAAACGGTAATTTTGCTCATTCTGATAGACTGAAATTGAACTCGCGGAAAATAGCAAAATATCGATGTTACTATCAGCGGATACGTCGAAAGACAATGTATCACCGGGAGAAAGGACTCCAAGATCAATTCGTACACAAGTCCCATCATCAATATCCCAACTGGCTGGAAGCATGTCTAAATCAGCCGGAGTACACGAAATTACTCCCTTTCCAGCAGCGTCAATGGCAGGGGCTGATGAGGTCAGTAAGAGCAAGACCATCAGCACTACGGAACTACGTTGCATCACGGAGGCGTTCACCCTTGCCTTTTGAATCGTATCGCATTTCCGTTCGGAGAAATATCATTCAAATCAAATGATTTTCGGTGATTATTCATCCCTAGGGATTGGAGTAGGTGGGAACCAGCGTAGAACCACGACATCCCCTACCGAACGTACCCAATTCCAGGGAACTGCAACGTGGATTCGACCCTCAACTAAATCGGCAGGTGGGTCGGCAACAAAGATATGCGTACAACTCCAAGAATCTGTCTCGACCACAGTATCGTGGACTGTTCCGAGAAGCCGACCATCTGGAAGGATGACCGGTAAATCCCGAATTCGACTGACTTCGCTCTCCGCCATCGAGGGCATCCGCTATGAAGCAAGAAATCAAGTTACTCCCAAGAAGGATTACTTTCCTAGGTTCTTGTGGGCCTTCAAGGAAGGGCGGAGTTTCTCAGCACCCTTACCCTTGTTGTACAATCCACGGCCACGCTTACCAGCACTGGTTTTTCCTCTGAAGGCTCGGCCACGGTGGCTATTTCCTTCAGCAATCCAACCTAACTGCTTGTCTGCCTTGATTGCTGGGTGATGAGGATCAACCATGATTACTTCGAAGAATTTATTCTTTCCATCTTCTCCAACCCAGTATGAGTTTAGAACCTCAAGGTTAGGATAACGCTTGCTTGTTCGCTCTTCAGCGATTCTCTGGATGGACTTAGCCATGGTGATTTTCTTGAGACCGGCCTTGGATGGCTTTCTCTTCATGTGAATCTTACCCTTTCGCAGTCCACCACGCCTTACGCGTGTGCGCACTACGGTGATTCCTTGCTTGGCTCTGTAACCGACACGGCGAGCCGCGTCTAAGCGGGTTGGGCGCTCAATTCGCTGGAAAACAGGCTCGCGCCTCCAGCCGGCCATTCTCTCTCGGCGAGCCGCTGCTGGGATGTTTTGCTTAGGCTGCTTCCAAACTGAACCTAGGTGCTTCATGACTCCCATCACTGTCCCTCCAAGCATCCCGCCGACCTGACTCCCCTTTATGAGCCTAATCTACAGAAAAAATTCTGACATTTTTCCATTATCTGCGAAAAACAATTCTCTGCGTAGATATTCTACCAACCAACCGTTTGAATCAAATAGGGTCGGTTGTCGGCGGCGGCCATGAAGACCAACTGGATCAAGGCCCTGACCGAAATGGGAATGACGAGAATTAGAATGGATGCAATCTGTGCCTATCAAGAGATAGACTCAGAAGACAAATTATTGATTTACACTTCTGACAATACAATGTTCGTAGTTGT
>VMBT01000739.1_pt1 | contig 19058 bp, 26 predicted proteins | sample 4404301 | NCBI WGS metagenome assembly VMBT01 (sample SAMN12238535, study PRJNA552566) | marine metagenome | isolation source: Coastal seawater | place: USA: coastal Georgia, Sapelo Island | collected 2008-08/2009-08
CTGGAATCATGTCTGGTTCTGATTTGGGAAAACCAATCATGATTACAAATCCTGACTCCCCCAGTGCAGTTGCATTCAAAGCTGCAGCAAAAAATATTGCAGCACAATGCAGTATCTTGGCTGCCAAACTTCAAGAAGAGATGGCTGCAGAATCAAATTCTGAGGGTGCAAGTGAAACTCCTGCTCCAGATTCAACTCAAAATTAATCCTGATTTTCTGTGAAACTACCAGATTCAATTAGAGACCAATTCAAAAATCCTCTAGGGGTTTTGATTCCTGAACCTCAAGCAACAAAAGAAACTATCCAAAAACATCTTGATTCAAATTCATTTGTAATTACAGTTGGTGATAGAACCACTCAAAAGATGATAGAGTTTGATTTGATTCCATCATTAATGATAGTTGATGGTCAAGAGAAAAGATCAAAAAGACAAGCTCCTCAATTTGATTCTGCAACTCAAATTACAGTTGATAATCCTGCTGCAGAAATTACTTTACAAAGCATTGATGTAATCAAAAAAGCATTTACTATGAATCCGCCTGTGAGAATTTTAGTTAATGGCGAAGAAGATTTACTTGTACTACCAGTATGCATTCATGCACCTGAAAATTCAGTAATCATGTATGGACAACCAAACGAAGGATTGGTAGTTGTAAAAATTTCTACAGAAATTAGAAATAAAGCACAAAGATTAGTTGAACTAATGAAATAGCGGGGTATGATGAGACGGTGGCTGTATGAACAGTGATTACACCAATTAACAACTCTGACCCTATTAACTTATTCCAACCAAATCAAAATACACCCAAGCTACGACAACATTTGACATTCCAAGATATAGCAACAATCCAAAACATATCATTGTGAAATTAGACTCTGAATTACAATTACAAATTCTAGAAAAAGTTGGGATCTATTCAAATAGATTTTCAATTTCTGAACCCCAAGTGTTACTTACATCAAAGGCAGTACTTGATGCACCAAAACACATGACTGAAGGACGACGCACATCTGCATACAAGTACTATGGAGTCTCATATCTTCAACACAACATGATATTCATCAATGTGAGAAAAATTCCAGACGAGAAGACTTTGGAAAATACCATAGTTCATGAATTAATTCACATGAGGTTCCCGTATCTTGCTCATGGCAAAAAATTCAACAAACTAGTTAGGCAGGGACTAAAAGGTAAAACTTTCAAGCCATATCAAAAGAGAGTAAAGGCTCAAGCTATCTGATTTATATCAGACCGCTTTTCTGAATGCAATATTGGAAATCTTTGAACTGCTTCCATTTATTGCAGGAATTGCCTCATTTTTAGTCGCTGGAGGCTTGGTTGCATGGATTGCAAAACAACCAGCAGGCACAAAAGAGATGATGGATATCTCAAATGCAGTCAAAATCGGAGCAGCAGCATTCTTGAAAAGAGAGATGAGAATTATCATTCCAGTAGCTATCGCATTAACAGTAATTATTGGCGCATTCTTGCAGCCTTCAAACGGACTAGCATTTGCAGTAGGTGCCGCACTTTCTGCAGTTGCAGGAATTATTTCACTTAAAATCACAGTCAAAGCAGCAGTTAGAGCTGCAAACTTGAGCAGTGATGGATTGGGCAAAACATTTGCAATGGCATTTAGAGGCGGTGCAATTGTTGGTCTTGCAGTCCCTGCAATGGCATTAATGGCAATTGCCGGATTGTACATTGTCTATCCTGACCCAATCACAATTGCCGGTGTCGGAATAGGTGCCAGTCTAATTGCATTATTCATTAGAATCGGTGGTGGTATCTTTACAAAGGCAGCAGACATGGGTGCTGACTTGGTAGGAAAAGTTGAAGCAAACATTCCTGAAGATGATCCTAGAAACCCTGCAACCATTGCAGACAATGTAGGTGACAATGTCGGTGATGCAGCAGGAATGGGTTCAGATGTTTACGAATCTTACATTGTTACAATTTTAGCAGCATTACTAATTGCAGCATTAATTGGTGCACCAAACTATTTCCTTTATCCAATCTTGATTGGTTCATCTGGAATGATTGCATCAATTATCGGTGTTGTCATTGTTGGCTCAAAGGGAGTCACAGATGTAATGAAACCGCTTAATCGTTCATTTTATGTCTCTGCTGCAATTGCAATTGGACTCAACTATGTCTTTATCACTCAATTCATTGAATCCTCTCAAGCAGGTCTTGCATTATTTGGAACAACAGTAATTGGTGTTATCTTGGTTCCAGTAATTCAGAAAATCACAGACAATTACACAAGTTACAAACACAAACCAGTCAATGAAATTGCAGAATCTGCAAAATGGGGTTATGCATCACTTACTTTAATGGGAATTATCAAAGGAATGCAATCAAATGGACCATTCATGATTGCCCTAGTTGTAGCAATTATTCTATCATATTCAATCTCTGCATCAGTTGCACCTGAAGGTGCTGACCCAGTATTGTATGGAATCTTTGGAACTTCACTTACTGCAATGGCAATGCTCAGTCTTGCTGGAATCGTTTTGGCAATTGATGCATTTGGTCCAATTGCAGATAATGCAGGTGGAATTGTTGAGATGACTGGAATGGGTGAAGAGAATCGTAAAGTTACAGATGAGATTGATGCAGTTGGAAATACAACAAAGGCAGTCACCAAGGGATTTGCAATTGCTAGTGCTGCTCTTGCCGCATTGGCAATGATTCAAGCATTCCAATTCGAGGCTGCTCATATCTTTGAAGGTGTAATTGATTTAGATTATAGTTTGACCAATCCAGCAATCATTATCGGAATGCTCATTGGTGGTTTGATTCCATTTATCATTACAGGTCAATTAATCAATGGTGTATCAAGGGCTGCAGGAAAGATGGTAGATGAAGTCAGAAGACAATTCAAAAATGATCCTGAAATCCTTACTGGAAAATCAAAACCTGATTATGCAAAATGTGTAGATATTGCTACAGTTGCATCAATCAAAGAATTATGGAAGCCAGCAATCATTGCAATTATCTCTCCAATCATTTTGGGAGTCTTACTTGGACCAACTGCAGTTGCAGGACTCTTGATGGGTTCAGTTGTAACTGGAATCTTACTTGCATACCACTTGGCAAACACTGGTGGTGCATGGGACAATGCCAAGAAATTAGTAGAGATGAGAGGTGAAAAGGGTTCAGAAATTCACAAAGTTGCAGTTGTAGGTGACATTATTGGTGATCCTTACAAAGATACTGCAGGACCAGCATTAAACACTGTAATCAAATTACTAAACACAATTGCCATTGTGTTTGTATCTGCATTTGTTGCAATTATTGCACTGTAGATTTTTCTGCAACTACTATAGTCATATCTAGACTATCAACTTTATCTTGAATTGCTTTTTGCATTATATTTTCATGTTCATTGCAAAATTTGAAGTAACCATCTGCTGTCTGAAAACAACCGCAAATCCAACTGGTCTTTTTTTCTCCTTCTACAGTCCATTTGGAGTATTTCTTTTCCATAAATGAAGAAAATAATTTCTGAAAAATATGTCTTTAGAAAAAGGAAAAAATGTTTAAGGGCAGCCTTCCATTTTTTGAATGAAATAACCGTTTGCCTTAATTGCCTCCTCTACAGGAGCAGGTGCACCTTGTGAGTGACAGAATTGGCATTCATTTTGAGTCATGGTTGCGCTTTCTTCACCGATGCTTTTCAACCACTCTTTACCATATGCAATGGCTTTGTCGTGGTCTTTTTCACCTGTAATGACGTCAAAGTGCATGGTGTGACCATCTGCTGCTTTGACATAAGTGTCGTATACGTGAATTTCCATAATTTCTCTCAAAAAAAGGCATATTTAATCATAAACAACTTTTTCAAACTATGAAACAAAAAATTCTGGTTCAATTTGATGACAAATCAATTACACTAGAACTAGATGATTCGGACTCTCCAAAAACTGTAGAGTCATTTTTGAATTCATTACCATTTGATGCAACACTCAATGTGTGGGGTGAGGAAATTTACACATCTTCATCTCCAATTAATGTGGGTCTTGAAAATGCAAAGAGTCCAGTAAATCTTAATGATGTTGCATATTGGCCAACTGGAAAAGCAATTTGTCTTTTTTATGGGGAGACACCAATGGGAAAAAAAGGTGAGATTACACCTGCATCTCCTGTAAATGTGATTGGCAAAATTCTAGAGCCTGATAAATCAGTCATTGATTCTGCTGAAGGCAAAATAGGTAAATTTTCAAAATTCTAGTAAAATCATCTGCTTTTAAACAAATTTTGTAAGGGTATCTTAGGAATAGGACAGTGAAGATGAGCCCCTCCTGCCACTCCTGTCTCTATACCATATATTCTCAAAATCTAGTTGAGATATCTTTAGTCATTAACAAATTTTTTTCTCAAAAACTTTTTTCAAAGAAAATCTAGTAGATATCCCATGTCTTCACCAGGATATGACAAAGACACAATGAGTAATTATGAAAAATTGCTTTCTGATTACAAAGATTTGATGAGTCAATATGAAGAAATAAAATCAGAAAATCCTCAAGATCCAAAACTCGTAGAAAAAATTGAGGAACTAACTAAAAAACAAAAAGAGATTACCAAAGAATCTGAAAAACTAAATTCCCAACTCTGATAAAACTTGAGGAATTCCTTCTTTGTATGATGGATATTTGAATTTGTAAATTTCAGAAATTCTTTGATTCTTTACCTTCATTGATGTTGTAAGTAATTTTATCAAATCTCCGCCTAGAACCGCTTTTGCCAAAATTGATGGAACACTACCAGGTTTTTTTGCACCAATCTTTTCTGCTGTAAAATCAACAAAATCCTTGAATGTTACTGGAAGATTGTCTGCAATAATGTATGTTTTACCATACGCCTTTTTCTCAAATATGGCAATCATAGAGCCTACAGCATCATCAACATGTACAAATCCCTTGAAGTATTTTCCGCCACCTGGGAGTTTGAATGAATTATTTTGTAATCGCTTAATCACCATCTCTGAGAACCAACCCTTTGAGCCATACACATCACCAAAATGAACTACTGCAAAATCGATGGCATTTTGTTTGCATTCTGCTTCAAGAAATCTTTGAGCCTCTACTCTAATTTTGACAAATTTTGTATTTGGATCATAACTCTGAGTATCTTCAATCACCTTGTCTCCAACATCTCCATACACTCCCAATCCTGAAACGTAAATCATTGCCTTTGTCTTTGTTCTTAATTTTGAAAATAGATTTTTTGTTCCATTCAAATTTACATTTTCTAAAACTTTGGCATTTTTTTCAAGTGGTGTATGTGATGCCAAATGAAAAACACAATCAAAATGTTTTTCACCAAAATCAAAATCTCCTTTAGTTAAATCACCTACAATCTCTTCAGTTTTTTCTTCGGTGTGTTTTCCAGGACGAACTAGAGTTGTTACCTCTATTCCCATCTTGACTAGTTCTGAAACTAGTCTTGAACCAATAAATCCTGTTGCTCCTGTAACTAAAACTGAAACCATAAATGGAAACAAAAAACCCGCCATTTAAAATTTCCAAGTGGTAAATTCTGCTTTTGACCATAATAGTTATCTTTTATGAATAATTTCGAGTCTTATGAGTAATCAAATCAAATATGACGCAATCATGCAACGTCTCTTTGATCTTGACAAGAATATTAGATTTGCAGCAGTCGCAAATCTAAATGGGGAAATTCTTGCAACACACTCTAGACCAAACACAAACTTGTATCTTACACATGAAGACACTCTAGATACAATCCAGCATTCCATTGCAGCATGGAAATCAAGACAAAAACACTATAGCAAAGTTGGAGAGGGACTATACACTCTTGCAGTTTATGAGAAATTAAGACGAGCAACAATTCCTCTACCTAGTGGAAATCTCTTACTTGTCACAATTGACAATTCTGGAGGTCAATCACAGATTCTTGACAAGATTCTAAATGAGGTCAAAGTGCATGATTACACTAAAGCGCCTGATGACTACTCACACTAGATAATTAATCACAGTGTGAGTCTGTAAATTTTCTTTCAAACAGTGTTAAATTAAAAGAGAATCAACTAAAATCATGAAATTAGAATTTTTTATGGACGTCTCTCCTCAATGGTGGCTAAAAGCTAGAGACAATTTTCCCTTTATGCTTGATTATGTTTATGGAAAATTTGAGCGAGATTACTATCCACGAATTATTGATGTTGGCAGAGAGAAAATAGATCTAGATACAAATGGATTAGCAATAAAAAAATCCGTACTAGAGTGTCTAAAAACAGGAGATTTTGATTATGAATTTTTTCCTGAAGAAGAGACTCTCAAAGAGAGTTATGAGATTTCAGATGGAATTGTTCACTATCTTCCAAGAAAAACAAAAATGAATTCAAGAATTCTCTTGAAAATTAAAATTAGTTAGTTTTAAAAAACTCTAAAATTCATTTTGAGTATGGAAAAAATGCGCGCAATGGTTTTAGAAAAGTGCGATATTATCGAATCTAATCCATTAAAACTCACTCAAATTGATAGACATGAAATTAAACGACCAAATGAAATTTTACTAAAAATTGAAGCTTGTGGTGTTTGTCACTCTCAACTACACGGAATTGAAGGTGACTGGCAAGATATTGGAATTCCTCCTCAACTACCAACAGTTCCAGGTCATGAGGTTGTGGGAAAAGTTGTAGAGATTGGTTCTGGTGTAACAAAATTCAAAGTAGGTGATAGAGCAGGAATCACTCCATTACTTGAAGCCTGCAAAGATTGCAATTATTGTAAAGAGGGAAAGGAATACCTTTGTGAAAATTCTACAATTACTGGAGAATCTTTCAAAGGTGGATATACTGAATACATTACAGTTGTTGAAGATTTTGCAACCAAAGTTCCAGAATCCATGAAGTCTGAATATGCTGCTCCTTTGTTTTGTGCAGGAATTACTGCATACAAGGCAGTTAAAGCAGCAGAACCACAATCTCACAAAAAGATTGGAATCTTTGGAATTGGAGGTGTGGGACACATGGCTGTCCAATTTGCAACAGTTTCAGGCTCTGATGTAATTGCATTTTCAAGGTCTCAAAATCACCTAGAAGTAGCCAAGAGATTGGGTGCAAAAGATGCCATGCAATTTTCCGAAAATCAAGAAGAATTTCTCTCTCAATTACACAACAAACATGGCTTTCTTGATGCAGCAATTGTTTTTGCACCAGCTGATGTGGTAACTGATTCAGCAATCAAATCAGTCAAAAAAGGCGGATTAATTGTAATTGCCACTGTTGGAAAAAATCCAAACTTTATGGCATTTGAAGAAAAAACAATTCGTGGCACTTTGATTGGTTCGACAAAAGACATGGAAGAAGTAATTCAAATTTGTTCAGAGAAAAATATTGAAGTCATTACCGAAACCTTCCCTCTAGAGCAAGCAAATCAAGTCTTAAAAAAATTAAAGGATTCTGAAATTGAAGCAAGAGCTGTTTTGATTCCATAGTTAATTAATAGCAACTTTAAACCAAATGAATCATGAACTGCAAACGTTGTCATCATACAGATGAAGCACACATTCCAAATGAACAGAGCACATCTCTAACTAAAATGGGAAAATGTATGATTCCAACATGTACTTGTCAACAATATTTAGAACCAATTGATGAAATTGATGAAGATTTACTCTAAGAGTTCATATATTTAATTCATTTTTAGAAATCATGGAAAAACACAAACCATCAGAACAAATTATTCAAGACCTTGACAACATGCTATCTAAATTAAACGCAATGGAGATAATTGCTTCAAATGAATTTCAGAAAAATTCTGTACAAGTAATGAGATCTCTAGTTGAAGGACAAATTCATTCAATCAAAGAATTTGATCACCTGAAAAAAGCACTTGATTTGATGATGCTTCAAATTTTTGATGTTCAAAATAAAGTCAAGAATTAAGTTTTGTATCACTAATGCCACAACTAGAACACCTGTATCTAGTTGATTTTTCTAAAACTTCTTCTGCAACCATTTCTGTTCCACAACACGGACAAGAAAATTTCTGAGGTTCTGGATTTGATTTTCTGACCGTATATGTTGGTGCAGGCTCTACAACTTCGCCTTCATTGCATGATGGTTTGTAGGCTGCCATAATCTTGTTTAAGACATTTTTTCTATAATCTGGAGATTTTTCAAATAGTGGCAATATTGCCAAATGCATGGATTTTTCAGATCCTGCCTTTTGAGCCCAGCACTTGAATTTTTCATGTTGAACAAAATATGCCTTGTCTTCAGTTTTTTCGCAATCTCCAGCATAAATGAGACTGAACTTTTCTTTTTCTTGAGACATGATGATGTAAACTAGTTTCTCCATTGGTGGTCCCCACTCTTCTAGTGGGATTGGTCCTAGGAATTCGTATTGGAGAATTTGGATTGTCAATAAATTATTCCCATTTTACTATGTTTTTTACTTTTATGAGTAATTTTTCTAGTGCTACGATCTCTTGAAAGGAATAAATTCTAGCGTGATTGATTTTTTTTCAGATGAGACCTCCACGAAATTATGCCAAAGTTGGATATTCAATGATTGTAGTTTCAGCAACATTGGCAGTAATTGGTATCATGGCATTATTTATGGCAGATGATGTATTGTATGCAGATAATCTGCAGAGAGACAACACAATGCATTTCAATGAATGCAAGTTAAATGATTTCAAGACTGAAGGCTGTGAAAAATATCACGATAGAATAAACAATGCAATTTCTGGAATCTATGTTGATTTAGATACCTAGTAACCGTTTGCGTAATCTTCAAACATATTTTGATTCTTTGTTAGTCTATTCATTGCAAAGAATGCGCCACCAACTATTCCTGCTTGATAAAATGTATACAAGAAAACTCCTGATGCACTTGGATCTGAATGTGTGAAACTGAGTGCAAGCATTGTAAAAAAGACAAAGGTACCTGCAGATGTGACAATTCTATCCAAAATACCTGTAGTCATTCCAACCATTCTTCTTGTGGCTGCTGCCATCAATGAAATGCTCGATAGAATTAGAAATGTTGCTCCTCCATTTGCCATGATGAAATTATTTGCCCAAGACAAAAGTCCTTCTTCAAAAATATCTGTCTCTGGAACTATGCTTCCACCATTTAGTGCAAAGTTGACAGAACTAAACATGCCACCAATTACAAAAAAGAACAAGAATATCTTGACTATTGAACGCTTTAGTGGACTACGTATCTCTGATGGTTTAACTGCTCTTTCAGTAATTCTGATTCCATAGAGAAAACCAATTGCCATTGCTGGTGCAAACATGATGTTAATTAGAATTGGTGATTGACTGTTAATGTCCTCAATCTGTGGATAAAAGACCAAAAATAACAAAATTGCTAATGAGGCTGAACCTGCAAATAGACTTAATCCCAAATACCTGTGAGAATGAGATTCACTAGTATCACTCCAGTTATACATTGATTGGAATCATGCCTGAATCATTAAAGACCAAATCCAAAAATGATTTGGTCAAATTATCAACTTTAGCTATACATCGTCTCGAATTAATACAGTAAGCATCTCAGATTTTTCATGGCTTCAATTGCATTGATTGTATGTGGGGCTATAGTCTCAATTTTTGGCATGATTTTCCATCTTCAGGGGCATTCTGTTGTGGGACCCACCACCTCCTTCATGTATTCTAATCCTGATTGGATTGATTATGGATTGTGGATTCTCTTGTCTGGAGTTACAATAATTTTATCTGGTATAGCAATCAGATTTTTAAAAAAAGCCTAATTCACTGTGTTCAAAGTAATCGTGCTTCGTACTTTATCTAATCTTCTAATTTTATTTGAGAGTAACTCTTTCATCTGAATTTCACTCTCAGTTTCAAGTTCTGCAACAATATCATAACTGCCAAATGTAACTGTACACTTTTTGACTTCAGGATATTTTACCAATTCTGAATAGATCGTTTGTTCTTCACCAATTTGGCAACTAATTAACATGAATGCTTTGCTCATTTGAATTGAATCAATTTGATTGTATAATAAAAGATTCTATTAATTTATCAAAATCCCGATCCAATCGGATCAACAGGTTTCATAATTTCACGTAACACCATAGTTGCAAACGAACCCCTTGAAAGAGTAAATTGGATTTTATTTTCATGAATATAGTAATTGGTACAATTGATTGCAGCTTGTCTGAACCCGCCTTCATTGCTTACCTCTTGCATCTCTTTTATGTAAAAATCCTTGAAAGAGATTTCTTCTTCTTCAAGAATCTTTGAAATTTGATAATCAAATCTTGTTTTTTTGTAATAAGAATACCCAACAAATGGAATTGCAAGTACTTGATCTAGTCCTTTGATGAATTTTCCAATAACACTTGATTTATCATAACAAATATCTCCTTCTTGAGATTCAAAGAGTTCTTCACCATCTTCAAAAGCCATACTTAGTGTCTTGTTAAAGATAAATGATTGATATGCTTGAACATAGAATCGTCTCAATGAAATCGGAATTGCTCTGATAGCTTTTAGTGGATCATCATTTTGAATCATTTCTGAAATAACTATTCTTTCAATGTCCATTTGAGGTGGAACCTCTTGTAGGTATTTTGAATAATTTGCCTTGTCTCTCAACTTTTCTCGGATTTCGGTATTTTCTGTTGAATCAAATTCTGATGTAAATGAAACAATCAATTCTACTGCCTTTGCAAAGTCTTTTTGAACAATAGCCTTGCCAATTAGGTGCGTAACTGGTCTTTTTGAGCCAAATCTCTGATATCCGTAAAAATTCAGAATTTTCTCAAACTCTGAAAACTTTTCAGCAGGTTCTTGAGAATCTGTAATTTTTATCTCAAAGTGATTGCCTATCATGTCTTTTTTGGAGAGCGGTTTTTTCAAATATCCCAATCTTTTGAGATTCACTCTGTCACTGTTGTATTCTTCGATTCCTTTTCCTTTAGATTCAGAGCAAACAAATTGTTCAGTAATAGCACTAGCATCTTTTAGTCCTAGTGACTTTAGTCTGATACCTTTAACTCTAAAGACTTCAGATAATGCATGATTGGTATCAATCTTTTTTTTAGTTAATTTGTAAACTGAATATCCATCTTGCTCTGAAATATTTTTTTCAATCTTTTCTGAAATTCTTTCTTTTACTTGAAAGTCTTCAGGTTCTACTCTTATTTTCCCACCAATACCTTGATAATTTGTACTGTAAACAGAAATTCCAATCTGTTTGTCTATTTGTGGAATCACTCTATTGTCACTGTAAGGAATTCACTTGATGCAACTTCAGAAGTTTGTGCACCAATCAAAATTTTGTAAGTTCCAGGTTCAATCAAATCTACAATAGATACAGATACATCAAATGTTTCAGAAGAATTTGGCATTATAGTTATTGATTCACCGTTATTACTGTTCACTGAAATTGAATTATTTGTAGATTCTAAAATCAATGTGGCGCCAACCATCTCTTCTGAATTTGATGAAACTGTGAATTGAATATTTTCTACATTATCTTTGTCTAGTATGATTGATTTTTGATTCAACTTTACATCAAATGGTAATGGAATAGATGTATCCACAACACCGATATTATTTTCTACCCATTCAGAGAACCAAATTTTATCTCCACTAATGGCAAAATCAAAGACTTGAGCAATTCCACAGTCTCTTGCCATTAATCCTGTTCCTGGATTACAGTCAGACCAGTATGGATTCTTTGATGGAACTTGATATTCTACTAATGTCTGTGTATTTGGGTTCATTACTGAGATATTGTTTGATGTCTGTGCATTAAAGACCAATAAACCGTCATCAGTAGTCTCAATCCAATATGGTCTTGAGATTGGAGATTTCACAATTCCAGTTTGATTTCCATATGTACTAGGAAGTGGTTTTGCTGAAATGTATTGAGTGAATTCTTGAGTATCTGGATTAAAACTGAAAAATGATGATGAAGTGGTATCTGCAAGCCAAAGTAATCCATCATCAGTAAATGTTGCACCATTTGGAGTTAGTAACTCCATTGGTAATTGGAAAACTTCTACATGATCAAGAAGTGGCAATGAATCCTCACCTGAAGAATTTACTGCATCAAAGTATCCTTCTTGATCAAATTTTACTAGTGCCCCACCCTGCTGGAAAATCCAATTTGTAAACCATACATTATTTTTAGCATCTACTGCAAATCCTGCAGTTACTGATTCATCAATTGGTGAAGGAATTGTTAGATAGTTAATTTGCTGATTTACTCCACTTGGATCCAAAAATGCTAATTTGTTTCCTGTAAAATCATTAATGATAATTTTTGAACCACTGATTGATAGTTTTTGAGGAAGTGTGTCTTCTTCAGCTGGGAATTCAAATCTTTGATATTTTGATTCACTTGGTGTGAACTTCCATACTGAATCAAACTGTTCATCAGTATACCATACTGAATCATCTGGAGCAATGTCCATTCCCCACATCATAGAACGTGCACCTGGTGGCCACATTGGATTATCATACTCTGTAAATTGTTCTGAATTTACATCAAACTTTGCTAGTTTTCCAGTATTTGTCTGAGCAACCCAGACATTTCCATCAAAATCGGTACTAATTGCTAATGGGTTTGTACAATCCGTTGGTAGTTGATATTCTGTAACAAACTCTGTTGATTTTGCAAGACCTGAACCACAAAATTGTGCACGTTGTGCGTCCGGATAATTATCTGATGGTGTTCCAGTCATAGTTACATTGGGACCAGTTCCTTCTGGTTCAATTCCAGGAAATGCAATTACGACTCCAGAAGTTACCATAATTCCTCCTAGAAATAAAAATACAAGATATTTTTTGAACTTGCTTTTCACAATTCAAAAATTAATTGTGCCTTGTTATATCTTATTCCCAAAAATTATAGCAATTTTAACTCGCCAGTAATTCTATCAATCAAATTTTCAGGTGCTGGACCAATAGATATGCATGTTGTAGTTCCTGGTGCAATCTGAGTGTGTCCTGCATCAGTGACTTCAGACCATGGAAGATTCAAATCAATTGCATGCAATTTTACTTCTTGCAATTCCTTGAGACCTGATACTTTGACGACTACTTTTTCCTGACCATTCCACCACTGCTCAAACCATTGAGGGTGGGATTTTCTTACATGTTCTGCACCTAATACACATGCATGACCTACTTGAGCTGCAATCTTTCCTTTACCCATGTCAAGATCTGTTCTAACTACAATGACTTGTTTGATTTCTCCCATGAATTTTCATTTACAAGGCATAATGAAAAACTTTTGAATTAAATAATTGACAAAGATAGTAAATCTGTGTACTATGATGTGGTAGTTGCAGGTGGTAGTGTTGCAGGACTATTGTGTGCACGTGAGATTGCCTCTGGTGGCTTTTCAGTTCTAGTTATTGAAGAAGACTATGAAATTGGAACCCCTGAACACTGTGGAGGACTGGTAAGTCTTGCAGGATTACAAGAACTGGGTGTGATTCCATTTAGAAAAACTTTTGATCATCTAGTTCAATCTGCAGAAATCACTGCACCAAATGGAAAAACCATTACACTTGATTCCAAAAATCAAAAAGTAGTTGAAATCAGTCGTCGTGAACTTGACAAACAGATTGCATTTCAAGCTCAAAAATCTGGCGCAACTATCAAAGTAAAGACTAGTTTTCAAGAACTAACTGATTCTGGAGTTAGAACCAGTGATGAGAATATTGATTGTAAACTCTTTGTAGATGCAAGAGGTGTATCATCTCTAATTCATAAAGATAGGACAGGAATCTTGTCATCTGCACAATATGAGATTTATGCTGATTGGATTCACAAAGACAAAGTTGAAGTGATTTTTGATCAAGAACGCTTTCCAGGATTTTTTGCATGGGTCATTCCTTCGTCTGATGGAAGAGGTAAAGTCGGCGTTGCAGGAAAGGGAATCAATGTCGCAAATACAATAGATTCATTTCTCAAAGAAAAAGGTGAGTATTCTACAATTAGAAAAATCTATGCACCAATTTGGATTAAAGGTCCAATTGAAAAATTTGTTGATGGAAAGACGGTGATAGTTGGAGATGCAGCCGGTCAGGCAAAACCCACAACTGCTGGAGGAATCTTTAGTAGCGGAATGGGAGGTGTTTTTGCAGGCAAATCAATTGTGGAATTTCTGAAAACAAATGATTCCTCCAAATTAGATTCATATCAAAAAAATTGGACTGAAAGATTTGGTAAAGAATTTGAAAAACAACTTTTTGCAAGAAAATTACTTGAGCGAATTGATAATAAAACAATCAACACTATCTTTGAATCAATCACTCCTGAAATTCTAAAAGATATTTCTGAAAAAGATGACTTTGATTTTCATACTAGTTCTGTTGTAAAATTATTGGGATTACGTGGCTCACTAAAAACCGCTCAATCTCTAATTGGTTCTGAAATCAAAAAATTAGTTGGTTAATCCCGAACAAATTCTAAGGAAGGTATAAATGATGTTTTTCGAAAATTTACTCATGTCATCATCAATATCTTTACCAACTTGTAGTTGTTGCATGAGACCAATTATGCCTAATGATAAATGTGTTAAATTCAATTGCCCTGATTGTGGGGCTGAACTAATATGGAGATGTCAAAGTTGCAGAGAATCTGCAAGAACATACACATGTTCTGCTTGCAACGTGACGGGACCTTAGAAAATGGCACAATTACTTTTTGTCACAAAAATTCTTCCTAATGGAACAGAAGTAGATCTTGACAAATTGGCTGAGGAACTAAAGACCAGTCTACCTGAAGGAATTCAAATGAAAAGACATGCAAAAGAACCATTAGCTTTTGGTTTGGAATTCATTAAAGCAGAATTCATTTTAGAAGACAAAGAAGGTCAAAGTGATGCACTAGAAAACGCTGTAAAATCAGTTGAAGGTGTAAGCGAATTTGAAGTTCTAAACATGAGCCGCATGTCAGTTGACATGAAGTAGGTGGTTTTTTGGCTCGCAAAGATGAACCTTTGCAAATGAGAATCGGCGAAGCAAAACAACGTGATGTAGGAAAGAAACGTGCGCGCATTGGTCCAGAAGCTATGGATTATCTTGCTGTAAGTCCTGGAGATACTATTGAAATTATTGGAAATAAAACAACTTGTGCAGTTGTTTGGCCAGCTGATGAAGATGAAAAAGCTCCAGATATGGTTCGAATTGATGGTCAGACAAGAAAAAATGTTGGCTCATCACTTAATGACATTGTAAAAATCAAAAAATCATCTGCAAAAATTGCAAAAACAATTTCTCTTAGTCCTGTAAATGATGTTGTTACAGTTGATCAAGAATTTACTGATTTTGTAAAAAATAGACTCAAGGGATTACCAATTGCACTGGGTGATGAAATCTCTGTGATGATTCTTGGAAACTCTATGGATTTCAAAATTACCAAAATTTCTCCAAAAGGCATTGTCAAGATTGATAGAACTACAACACTTACAATTTCACCTGAAACAACTGTTGATAGAAAAGTCAGAGTCACATACGAAGAAGTTGGTGGTCTTGGCGACAAAGTAAAAGCAATGAGAGAGATTGTTGAATTGCCTCTTAGACACCCAGAACTATTTTCAAGATTGGGTGTTGAACCACATAGTGGAATCTTACTTTATGGACCTCCGGGTTGTGGAAAAACACTACTTGCAAAAGTCATGGCAAGTGAATCTGAGGCAAACATGTTTCCAATTAATGGTCCAGAAATTATGAACAAGTATTACGGTGAAACTGAAGCAAAACTACGAGATATTTTCAAAGAAGCTAAAGATAATTCTCCTAGTATCATCTTTATTGATGAGATTGATGCAATTGCTCCAAAAAGAGAAGAAGCTTATGGTGATGTAGAAAAAAGAGTTGTTGCACAATTATTGGCATTAATGGACGGATTAAACGAAAGAGGTAATGTCATTGTTCTTGGTGCAACCAATAGACCCGACAGTGTTGATCCTGCACTAAGAAGACCTGGAAGATTTGATAGAGAGTTTGAGATATCTGTTCCAAATGAAGATGGTCGTTTAGAGATTTTACAAATTCACACTCGTGGAATGCCAATTGATGATGAAATTGATCTAAAATCCCTAGCATCTGAACTTCATGGATATACTGGCGCTGATATCAAATCATTATGCAGAGAAGCTGCAATGAAATCAATTAGACGATATCTTCCTGAAATTGATTTGGAAACTGACAAGATTCCATCAGAAGTTTTACAATCAATGAAGATAAAATTAATCGACTTTTATGATGCAATGCATGAAGTAATCCCTACTGCCATGAGAGAAGTTTATGTTGAACGACCAAAAGTTTGGTGGCATGATGTGGGTGGTCTTGATGATGTCAAAAAATCACTTACTGATAATTTGATTCTTGCAATGAATGATCCTACAAAATTTACAAAGATGGGAATCAAACCTCCAAAAGGTGCATTAATCTACGGACCTCCAGGTTGTGGTAAAACACTTCTTGGAAGGGCAATGGCAACTGAAACTGGAGCAAACATGATTCTAGTGAGAGGTCCTGAAATTCTATCAAAATGGGTTGGAGAGTCTGAAAAAGCAGTCCGAGAGATATTCAGAAAAGCCAAAGCATCATCACCTTGTGTCGTAATATTTGATGAATTGGATTCTATTGCAAAAAGTAAATCTGGTGAAGGTGGCGTTAGTGAAAATATACTCAGTCAACTTTTAACTGAGATTGAAGATGGAATTTCTTCACGTGTTGTAGTTTTAGGAATTACAAATCGTCCAGATATAATGGATAACTCGTTGCTTCGAACAGGAAGATTGGATTTAGTTTTGTATGTAGCACCACCTGATGAAAAAGGACGACTGGAAATTATCAAAATTCTCACAAAGAAAATGCCTCTTTCAAGTGATGTCAAACTACAAGAGATTGCAGTTGCAACTCAAAATTACACTGGTGCTGACTTGGCAGCATTGTGTAGAGAATCTGCAGTTTCTGCAATGAGAAACAATGCTCAGAAAATAACCAGTCAAGATTTCGCTGATAGTCTTAAAGTTATTCGACCATCAATTACTAAAGAGGTAGACCAATGGTACAACTCCATTAAGGAAAGTATATCTAATGTGGTACCAAAGTCAGATAGTAAAACATTCTACGGGTAAAAATGACAATTCCAATCAGAAATATTGTATATGAGAAAATAAAAGAATCAAATTCAATTATTGATGTTGATTTATTCAAATCACTGGTAAAAGATGACCTTCAAATCAATGAAGCAAAATTCAATAAAATTTTACTTGATTTAGAAATTTTAGGACTCATTACCGTATCTTGGATTACCAAAGATGAGCGAAGAATTGAAGTTATTATTGAGAAAAATGAAGTTGATGATGTTGAAAAACAAAATCAAGATATGATGGAAAAAGATTACGAAGCAAGTTTTCCTGGCTACGAAAATTAGATTTTAAATTCTCTAAAATAAGGGAAAATGAAATGCTGCATCAAGTGCTACTGCAAAGAAAATGATTGTAAGATATGGTGCTGTGACTTTGTATGCTTTCCATGCAAATTCTGATGTTGGCGTCTTTGTCAATTTGTAGTGATATGCAAGCATCAATCCTCCTGAGACTGCAGCAATTACTGTATAGACTAACCCCATTCCATCTGGAATAAATGACAAGACAAGAGAATATGGTAGTAAGATGATTGTATTTCCTAAAATGTACTTTGATGTTTTTTGCATTCCAATCACTACTGGCAACATTGGAACTTTGGCTTCTGCATACTCGTCTTTGATCTTCATTGCAAGACACCAAAAGTGAGATGGTGTCCACACAAAAACCAAAAATCCTACCAAGAAACCAAGCAAGTCCATACTTCCAGTAGCTGCTGCCCAACCAGCCCATGCTGCAGCACTTCCTGCAATTCCACCAATAACAATGTTTGATGTGTTTAATCTCTTTAGCCACACTGTATAGATAATCACATATGAGAAAATTCCTACTGCAATAAAGAATGCTGAAACTGGATTTATCAAAAAGAATCCGTAAATTACTGAAATACAACTAACTGCAATTCCATATACTAGGACGGCTTTTGCAGACATTCTTCCAGATGGAATTGGTCTTTGAGCAGTTCTTGACATTTTGGGATCAATGTCTTTGTCATAGAAATGATTTAGTGCACTTGAACCTGCAGAAGCTAGTGCTCCTGCAACAATAATGTGTAGATAATCTAAATAACTCAACTCAATGGCACCGTCTACTAGTTTACTAGCTCCAAACATGGAAGTAACTGCTGTAATTACCAGCAAAACCACAATTCTTGGCTTGGAGATTTCCATTACTTCCTTTAATCCCATTACGGCTAAACCCTCTGATAGGCATTTAATTTATTCGAAATGAGATCTTTGGCAATTCAAAAGGAATAAGTATATCGCAAAAACCAGCTAAATCAAATGAGTAATTGGGATCTCATGATGCCAGGAATGGGGCTAACTGCAATTGGTTTGGCAGGTGTTGTCATATCTTATGCAGAGATTGCTCATACTTTTATCGATGGAATGCACGCCCTTACAGGTTTAACCATGTTTATAGGATTGATTTTCCTTGCAGCAGGAATCTTGGATGGTGGTGTATCTACTAGTAATCGTGCAAAAGCTACCACTTTGGTAATTTTGGCAATTTCACTCTCATTTGGTATGTATGCGTTTACGATGAATGAATCGGCATACACTGTTACTATGGCAGGAATTTTGATGGGAATCGCATTTCCATCAATTGTAATTGCATACTTGGCAATGAAACACCCGCAATATGCAAAGCCTGTTGGTGTGATTGTTGCACTAGCTGCTGCTACAGGTATTGTTGCATGGGTTTCATTTGGATTCGTTAGTCCAGACACTTACATGATTCCTCAAGTAACTTCAATAGAAGAACCAGTAGAAGACTTGACTCCAACTGGTCCAATATTTGCTATTTCAATTTTAGAAGGCTCATCTGTACAAGGTGCTCCTGATTATGATCCAGATGTTGCAATAGTTCCACAAGGACACATTGTGGAATGGACAAATGTTGATACAGTTGCACACACTGTAAC
>VMBT01000740.1_pt1 | contig 19045 bp, 24 predicted proteins | sample 4404301 | NCBI WGS metagenome assembly VMBT01 (sample SAMN12238535, study PRJNA552566) | marine metagenome | isolation source: Coastal seawater | place: USA: coastal Georgia, Sapelo Island | collected 2008-08/2009-08
ACGGTCGCAGCATCGACGGCACCAGCCTCTGCGGCGAAGAGCGGCCCGGTGTAAGCGTCGTCTATTGCACCGACACGGTGTTCTGCGAAGCGGCCGTCGAGCTTGCGCGCGGCGCGGATCTGCTGATCCATGAATCCACCTTTGCCCATGGCGAGGCGGAGATGGCGTTCCAGAAACAGCACTCCACCAGCACCATGGCTGCCCAGACGGCCGCCGAAGCGGGTGTGGGGCAGCTGGTGCTCACCCACCTCAGCCCGCGCTACGTGCCGGGCAACCCGGTCACGCCCCAAGACCTGTTGAACGAGGCCAAGGCGATCTTCCCCAACACGCTGCTGGCCAAGGACTTCCTCAGCATTGACGTCAAACCACGCTGCAACAGTTCGTGATCCGGCCACAGAGGGTCACTTCCCCGTGATACAAGAGCTTGGTGCGGTGAATGCGTCACACCCCCTTACCTTCATGGCCTCTGTGTTCTCTTCCTTGCGACGGTCCCTGAAGGGCCTTCTGGTCCTCATCCCGGTGCTGATCGGTTTGGCCGTTATCTCTCCGGCTCAGGCGGCCCAGTGGGACGCTGAGACCCTGACGGTTCCGGCAGATCCCTCCGGCACAGAGGTGACCTTCAGCGATCGTGAAATCGATGCTGGCCGCAAGGTGTTCAACACCAGCTGCGGCACCTGCCACGCCGGCGGCATCACCAAGACCAACCACAACGTGGGCTTGGATCCTGAGACCCTGGCCCTGGCCACCCCGGCCCGCGACAACGTTGAGGCCCTGGTCGACTACATGAAGGACCCCACCTCCTACGACGGTGAGTACAGCATTGCTGACCTTCACCCCAGCATGCGCGACGCTGAGCTCTATCCCGCCATGCGCGACCTCGATGACGAGGATCTGCGCCTGATGGCTGGCTACATCCTGGTGTCCCCCAAAGTCCAGGGCAGCGCCTGGGGGGGCGGCAAGATCTACTTCTGATCAGCTTCTGCCGATCAACTCCAATCAAAATCGTTCGTCCCCGGCGGCCTCAGGTCGTCGGGGCTTTTTGCTGGGGACTCACCTGCTCAGGGGCCATGGAGTTGGGATGGCGGCTGTACCACCACTCCTGCAGATCCCGGCTGAAACGAACGGAGAACAGGGTCAGCACGGTGGGCGTGGGTCGACCTCCAGGCTGCAGCAGTTCCACGGCGTAGGAGGGGCAACGCCGGGCCGCCAGGTCGGGCACAAACCGCCGTCCGATCCGTCGCCAGCTCGGCTCCTTGCTGCGCCAGGCCAGACGACAGCAGGGCCAGGGCAGCTCTTCGCGATCAAACAACCGGCAACAGGGCCCGATGACGCGGAAGCTGTACTGACCGCCGGGGCTGGTGTGAACGCTGCCGGGCTCCAGAAGATCGTCGACTTCGGGGCGGCTCACGGCAGGAGAAGACAAGGGACACGCATGGAAGACGACCAGACCAAAAAAAACCACCCCCGAAGGGGTGGTTGAGGACACGTCCAGTTGAAGGACAGAGGCTCAATAGAGCTCTTCTTCGGCGTGGGTCTTGATGGTGCAGTCGCTGGTGGGGTAGGCGACGCAGGTCAGCACGAAACCAGCTTCGATCTGGTCGTCGTCGAGGAAGCTCTGGTCGGACTGGTCGACGGTGCCAGCGGTGATCTTGCCGGCGCAGGTGCTGCAAGCACCAGCACGGCAGGAGTAGGGGAGATCGATGCCCTGCTCTTCAGCAGCGTCGAGGATGTACTGGTCGTCGGGAACCTCGATGGTCTTGTTGAGGCCCTCTGCCTCGCTGATGAGGGTGACCTTGTAGGAAGCCATGAAAGGAATGGGGCTCACAGGCTCCTGGACAAAACACCCAGGCCCTGTAGGACGGACCCTTCCTACATCCGACAAGGGCAGTTCCTGGGGTTTCGAGGGGATCTCAAGGCGAAGCCCAATGGGAAGCATGGGCACACATCAGCGTGACTTATGCAACAAGCCACGGTTTCGGATTTTTGTCAGGAGCGCCTGATGGTCATCAGTCCCCACTGACTCTGCTGGGCGCTGAGCTCCGCGCTCCAGCCCTGTTCCGCCAGAACCTGCTGCAAGCGGGGGGCCTGACTGACCAGCAGTCCACTGAGCAGGCCCAGGCCCTCGGGGGCCAGAACGGTGTCAAAGGCTGGACAGAGGGCCTCGATCACCGGGGCCAGGATGTTGCAGAGCAGCAGGTCAGCAGGACGCCCCTCCAGCAGCTCCGCCAGGCGTTCAATTGAGCCCAGGTCCACCTGGAACTGCTCGGCAAACCCACTCACCACGGCGTTGTCTCGGGTGGCGCGCACCGCCAGGGAGTCCGTGTCGGCTGCAGCCACGCTGCCGGCGCCCTCGAGCAGGGAGGCAATGCCCAAGATCCCGCTGCCGCAGCCCAGGTCAGCCACACGAATGGGCCCCAAGCTTCCGCCGCGCTCATCCGCCAGCTGCTCGATCGCCTCGAGGCAGAGCCGCGTCGTGGGATGGCTGCCGGTGCCAAAGGCACTGCCGGGGTCCATCCGGATCACCTGGCGGTGGGCGTGCTCGGGGGGCAGCTCCAGCCAGGCGGGAAGGATCAACAGGCGCTCACCGACGGGATCGGGTTCCCAGTGCTGCTTCCAGCTCAGGCTCCAGTCCTCGTCGTCCTGCTCAAACCAGTGGATGGTCGGCAGGGTCAAGCCAAAGGTCTCAGCCAAGGGCTGCAGGGCCTGCTCCAGCTGCTGCCGTTCACTCTCCGGCCAATCGGACGCCGGCAGCCAGGCCACCAACTTCCGGTCCTGGGGCTGGTCGGGGCTATGGCGCAGAGCCACCCTGGGAATCCCCAGGGCGTTGAGCTTCCAGGTCAGCGATTCCTCGAGTTCCGGAAGCGCGAGCAGCTCAAGCCGCCACCAAGCCAAGGCCATCGGGGTCAGAGGGTGACGGGGTGCGCCTGCTGAATGCCCTCAATGGCATGGATCCCCGCCAGGAGATCGGCAGGCAGGGGGTCATCCAGGCTCAGGACCATCACGGCATCACCGCGCACGATCCGGCGGCCCACCTGCATCGAGGCGATGTTGACGTTGTGCTCGCCCAGGACCGAGCCGATGTGGCCAATGATTCCGGGCATGTCGCGGTGACGGGTGAAGAGCATGTGCTTGCTCGGGGTCACGCTCACCGGGAACTCATCGATCGTGGTCACCCGCAGCTCGCCATCGGCGAAGACCGCACCGGTGACGACATGGCTGCCGTTGGCGCCCTTGGCGGTGAGCTGCAGCGAACCACCGGCGAAGTCGCGGGCGGCGTCATCTTTGACCTCGACCACGTGGATGCCGCGCTCCTTGGCCTCCAGGCCGGCATTCACAAAGTTGATCGAATCCCCCAGGGCGGTGGAGAGCAGGCCCTTCTGGGAGGCAATCACCAGGGGCTGGGCGGGGTGGTTGGCGAATTCGCCCTGGAGACGCACCTCCAACTCACTGATCTGGCCGCCGGCCAGCTGGCTCACCAGCTGACCCAGGATCTCGGCCAGCTGCAGGTGGGGCTTCAGGCGCTCCATCACCTCGGCGTTCAAGCCGGGGATGTTCACGGCACTGCGGGCGGGAAGACCGAGCAGGACATCGCGGATCTGCTCCGCCACATCCACCGCCACGTTCTCCTGGGCCTCTTCGGTGGATGCCCCCAGGTGGGGGGTCAGGATCAGCCGCTCGCTCACCTTGCGCAGGGGGCTATCGGCGGCCAGGGGCTCCTTGGCGTAGACGTCCAGTGCTGCACCGGCGATGACACCGTTCTCGACCGCCTCAGCCAGGGCCGCCTCATCGATGATTCCGCCCCGGGCGCAGTTCACGATGCGCGCGGTGGGCTTCATCGTCCGCAGCAGTTCCGCGTTCACCAGGTTTTCGGTGTCCGGGGTGCGGGGGAGGTGGAGGCTGACGTAATCGGCTTCAGCGAACAGGGCCGGCAGCTCCTGCAGACGCACCTGCATCTGCTGGGCCCGCTCCGCCGAGACGAAGGGGTCGTAGGCCATCACGTCCATCCCCATCGCCTTGGCGACCCGGGCAACGTGGGAGCCGATCTTGCCCAGGCCAACCACGCCCAGCTTTTTCTTATAGAGCTCGTTTCCGACGTACTTCTTGCGGTCCCAGCCACCGGCCATGGTGCTGCCGTGGGCGTGGGGCACGTGCCGGGAGAGCGAGAGCATCAGTGCCAGGGCATGCTCGGCGGCCGCGATGGTGTTGCCCTCGGGCGAGTTCACGACGATCACGCCGCGCTTGGTGGCCGCCGGGACATCGACGTTGTCGACCCCCACACCGGCCCGGCCAATGATCCGCAGCTTGGAGGCGGCCTCGATGATGTCCGCGGTCACCGTGGTGCCCGAACGAATCATCAAGGCGTCGTAGTCGCCAATGATCGACTTCAACTCTTCAGGCGGCAGGCCCGTTCGCACATCCACCTGGGCCACCTGAGAGAGGATGTCGATCCCTGTTTGATCGATGGGATCGGATACCAGAACCTTCGTCATGACCCGGCGGGGTGGAGCGGCCGGAGGTGAAGTGTAGAGAGGGACCTTGAAGCCGCCACAACGGCCGGCCGCAGCATGGAGAATCGGCTGGTCTGAAGCGTGACTCCGTGGGCAGCAGCGTGGTGGTGGTGCTCTCGTCGCGAAAGCGACTGCACCAACTCAAGGAACAGTTGGCCTCCCTCAGCCCTGCCCCGGTGCGTCTCGTCGCCGTGGGGACTGGAGAAACCGCGATGGCCGAGGTGGATGAGCTGAACCCCTCGATCGCCCGCAAACGGCGCCAAAAAGGGATGGCCACCTGGCTGATGCCCTTTGGTTTCTTCGCCGGCGTGACCTTCACCTTCATGACGGACCTCGACACCTTTGCCTTTGCCGGCGAGGTGGGCTCCCATCTGATCGGCGGCCTGCTGGGTTTGGGCTCAGGCCTGATGGGGAGCTACGCCGCGGCGGCCAGCGTGAGCTCCGACAGCGACGACCGCATCCGCGCCCTGCGCAATCGCCTCGAGGAGGGCAACTGGCTGCTGCTGCTGGAGACGGCCACCGGCGTCGAGGTGCCCTGGACCCGGCTCAAGGAGGCCAATCCCCAGAGCGTGGTGCGGCTCAGCGACAACTAGGAGCGCGCCGATGCTGCCCCGTGATCAACTGCTGCAGGGCTGTCGCAACCCCGAGGCCATGGGGGCGCTCATCAGCCTGGCGGAGCAGGCCCTGCGCACCTGGGAACCCGTTTGGAGTGACTTCCTCGCCGCTGACCTCCTCGAGGAGGCGCAAGAGCGGCTCGGCAGCCTGACCGAGCTGACCCTCTCCAGCGACGGCGGCTGGCCCCAGGCGGAGCGCCGCAGGTTGCTGCTGCGGCGCGTGGAGATCAGCGACGCCGAGAGGCCAGAAGCCCCCCTGCAGGGGCTCGTGATCACGGGGAACTTCCTCTTTGATCCAGCCGAACCCTTGGATGTGCGCCAAGGCCTGATCCAGGCCGGAGCCCAAGCGGGGGACCTCGGCGACATCTGGATGCGGGGTGACCGCGGCGCCCAACTGATCCTGCGGCAGGAAGTCGCAGAGGCCTGGGGGGGACGAACGGCGCAGGTGCGCAGCGTGGAGATCAGCACTGAGGCCGTGGCCGTCAGCGCCCTGCAACTCCCCGCCAGCCGCACCCCGAAGCAACTCAGCAGCGTCGAAGCCTCACTGCGCCTGGATGCCGTGGCCTCTGCGGGGCTTGGGGTGTCCCGCAGCAAGATGGCCGACTGGATCCGGGCGGGGGCCGTTCGGGTGAATTGGGCCGTCATCACCAGCCCCAGCCGAGAGCTCAAGCAGGGCGACCGGGTCCGCCTCGATGGCCGAGGGGAGCTGGAGATCCTCGAGATTCAGCCCACCAAACGGGAACGCTGGCGCCTGGTGATGCAAAGACGCTGATCCACCGACTGCTAGGTTCCTCAAGCCGAAAGGCTTCTGAGGGCGATTAGCTCAGAGGTAGAGCACTACCTTGACACGGTAGGAGTCACTGGTTCGATTCCAGTATCGCCCACTTTTTAATTCGATCCCGAGCATCAAGGCCATGCCAGTGACCGTGGTTCTCGGGCTGGGCCGATCGGGTCTTGGGGCCGCACGCTTACTGGCACGGCGGGGAGCCAACGTTCTGGTGCTGGAAAGCGGCCAGGGGGCTGAGCACCAGCGCAAGGCCCAGCACCTCCGCGCCGAGGGCATCCGCGTCGAGCTGGGCAAGCCCCTCACCCCCGAGAGCTTTGAGTCGCTTCTGGCGGACTGTGAGCGGGTCATCGTCAGCCCAGGGATCCCTTGGGATCACCCGACCTTGATCTGGCTGCGGCAGCAAGGAATCCCCACCAACGGTGAGATCAGCACCGCCTGGGAAGCCAGCGGTTCGACCCCTTGGATTGGCATCACCGGGACCAACGGCAAGACCACGGTCACCCATCTGGTCGCTCACCTGCTCGAGCAGGGGGGCATCGACGCGCCGATGTGCGGCAATGTCGGCCACTCCGCCGCGGAGTTGGCCCTCGAACGCTTCTCTGACGGGCAGACCCGCCCCCAGGCCCTGGTGGTGGAACTGAGCAGCTATCAAATCGAATCCGCCCCGGAGCTGGCTCCGGCCATCGGCCTCTGGACCACGCTGACTCCGGATCACCTGGAGCGGCACGGAACGCTCGAGAACTACAGAGCCATCAAACGGGGACTGCTGGAGCGCTCTGCGATCCAAGTGCTGAATGGGGATGACCCTGACCTCTGCGCGCACGCCGCCACCTGGCCGAACGCCCGCTGGATCACCGCGGCATCCCGGGAGGCGGCCCTGGCCAAAGGAATCGACCCCTGGCTTTGGATCGAGGGCAATCAGGTCATGCAGCGCAGCGGCGCCCTACTCCCAGCCAACGCCCTGGCCATGCCGGGGGCCCATAACCGCCAGAACATGCTGATGGCCCTGGCCGTGGGATTGGAGCTGGGCCTCAGCGGCCCGGCGATGGAAGCGGCCCTGCGGGCCTTCCCCGGCGTCCCCCACCGACTCGAGCTGATCCGCAGCCTCGATGGGGTCGACTGGATCAACGACAGCAAAGCCACCAACTACGACGCCGCCGAGGTGGCCCTGCGGGCCGTCGAAGGTCCGCTCGTGGCCCTGGCCGGCGGCGAGGCCAAGCAGGGCGATGCCAGCGCCTGGATCGCGGCGCTTCAACGCAGCGCCAAGGCCGTTGTGCTCTTCGGTGCCGCCCAATCCCACTTCCAAGAGCTGCTGCTCTCCGGCGGGTACACCGGCGTGATCCAGTGCTGCGACGCGCTCCCTGAAGCGGTGGCTGCGGCCCGACAGCTCAGCCAACGGGAACACTGCCGAGCTGTCCTGCTCTCACCGGCCTGCGCCAGCTTCGATCAATACCGCGACTTTGAAGCGCGAGGCGAGCATTTCCGCTCCCTGACCGAGGGCCTCTAGGGGCCTGAACAACCGCCTTACACTCGCGGCCAACGGGACGAGCAGCCTTGGCCTACTGGCTGATGAAGAGTGAGCCGGATGTCTATGGCATCCAGCATCTCCAGCGCGAGGGCACAACGCTGTGGGATGGCATTCGCAACTATCAAGCGCGCAATTTCATGCGCTCGATGTCGATCGGCGATCGCGCTTTCTTCTATCACTCCAACGCCAAACCACCGGGCATTGTCGGGATGATGGAAGTGATCGAGACCGGGATCACTGACCCCTCTCAATTCGATTCAGAGAACAAATACTTCGACCCCAAATCCAAACCGGAAGCACCCCGCTGGGACTGTGTTCGCCTGAAGTACGTCGGCACCTTTGGCGCCATGCTGAGCCTTGACGCCCTGCGGGAGCAGTTCAGCGTCGAGGAGCTGCCGGTGGTGCGCAACGGCAATCGTCTTTCGATCCTGCCGGTCCCTGATGCCAGCGCTGAGCGGCTCCTTGCCCTCCTCGGACCCCTTTGAAGCAAGCCCAGATCAAGCCGGGGCGAGCCTTGCTCGACAGCCTCAGCCAACTGAGGGCCCACCCGCGGATTGTTCTGGGATTTACCGCCAGCCTGTTTGGCCTGCATCTGTTGGGTTGGGTCTTGTTCGGCCTGGGGGAAGCCATCAGCAACGCTGGACTCTCCCTACTGATCCGGCTGATCGGGATTGCGCTGTATGCCATCAGCCTGATCTGGTTGATCGATGGCCTCACCCGAGCGGGATTGGATCTCAGTCGCGGCCTGGCCCCCAAGGCCGACTCCCTCTACCGCTGGCACGGTGCCTGCAGCTGGCACCTCACCCGGGGGGTCCTGCGCCTCACCGCCGCCCTCAGCTTGATCGTGTTGACGAGCTTCCTGAGCTGGTCCCTGCTGCTGCTGATTGCTGAGCCTCTGGCGCCCCTGCCCCTGGTGGTTGGCGTCGTCCTCGGGGGGGGACTCGCCCTCAGTCAGCTCTTCAACGCCTGCCTAGTGGTGGCGGAAGGCCTCGGAGCGACCCAAGCCTTCCGGGCAGGCTTTGTGCTGCTGGAGCAGCAAGGGCCGGGGCTGCTGGCTCTCTCGGCGGTGCTGCTGGCCATCACAGGCCTGCCCTTCATCCTGGGCCTTCTGAGTGAACTGCTCTGGGATGGCTCGGGCCTGCTGATCACCTGCGCGGTGGTGGTGCCATCCCTCTGCCTGATGGCCACGACCGTGACCAACAGCTATGTCCAATGGCGCCGGATCAGGCGAGGGGCTCGCTGAAGCGCGATTGCTGCGGGAAGAGGTTTGCCAGATAGCAGCGGGTGATCTCACGGGTCTGCACGCCGTTCTGCACCAGAAAGCCGGCCAGGGCCGCCTGGAAGAGGCGGTATTGGTCCCAGTTGGGGTGGGCCTCAATGAAGCCCTGCATGGACTGAAGCAGGGGCTCGGGAACCTCAGCGCACATGCTCACCGTGCCAGTTGCTTCCATGCCGTTCCTGCGGTCGATGAGCACTAGTTCCCCACAACGCGAGGGAACGGTCAACACCGCCCTGATCGAGCCATTCCCAGGGGATCTCAGGGCTAGATCACAGCAGCCCGAGCGGGTTTGCACCCCGCAGCGGGGAGCGAGCCAGCACCCCTGTCAGGCCCCCAGGGCTTGTCAACAGGGCTTGCCGAATTGATGGCCGTTCTCCCCAGGTGACTGGGGCGACTGCCCGCTGGTGCCCTCAGGCTGTGGAAAACCAGTGCAAAACCCTGGGGAAGAGGCGCGCTCGGCTGGGAGAAAAACGGAGATCAGCAGTCCTGATCAGAGCGATGATCTCATCAGCAATCTCACCCCTGCCGCCATGGCCATCGCCCTGTTTGGAACCGGCCTGCTGGGGGGTGCGATCGCCCGGCGGCTCCTCGAGGGTGAGCAGGAGCTCTGGGTCTGGAACCGCTCGCCGGAGCGCTGCCAAGACTTGATCCAGGCGGGAGCCCGCAGCGCCGCCACGGCCCGGGAGGTGGCCGAGCAGGCGGACTGGCTGATCACCGTGCTGAGCGATGGACCCAGCACCTCGGCACTGCTTCTCGGAGACCTGGATCAGCAGCTCGACGGCCGCACCGTGATCCAAATCGCCACGATCGGCCCCGAGGAAAGCCAGGCCCTGGCCGATGGTGTGGCAGCGCGCGGAGGGCGCTACCTGGAAGCTCCGGTCCTGGGCAGCAAACCGGAAGCCCTCCTGGGCCGGCTGCAACTGATGGCGGGAGGCGAGCCTGCGGTCTTTGCCGCGGCCCAACCGATCCTGACCCAACTCAGCGAAGCCCCCAGGCGGCTTGGGGCCGTGGGCAGCGCCATGGCCTGCAAGCTGGCCCTCAACCAGCTCATCGCCAGCCTCACCCATGCCTTCAGCCTCTCGCTGCATCTGGTGCAGCGCAGCGGGGTGGAGGTGGAGGCCTTCATGGAGATCCTGCGCGGAAGTGCCCTCTACGCCCCCACCTTCGACAAGAAACTGGAGCGGGAACTCGCGGGCGACTACGGCAACCCCAACTTCCCTACGGCCCACCTGCGCAAGGACCTCGCCCTCTTCCTCGAGGCCACGCAAGCCGCAGGACTGAATGGCGACGGGCTCGAAGGACTCCTGCACCTGCTGCAAGGCTCCACTGCAGCGGGCCTCGATGGGCTGGATTACTGCGCCCTGCACGCCCTCACGGCTGGCCATGGAGCTGAGAGAGCGCCGCGGTAAAGCCAGCGGCTGCCTCCCGGCTCCAGCTGCCCTCGATCGCCCGCTGCCCCGGCCCAGGGGTGAGCATCACCCGCAACGCCCAGCCCTGGCGGTCGCCATCGAGGGCCATCCACCAGCCCTCCCGTTCGAGCTCAAGCTCGATCGCTTCTTCGGCCATCAGTTGATCGATCAGCTGACGGTGCTGGTCGATGAGCGCGCCCAGGCCATCGCGGAGGCTGCAGGCTTCGGCCTCACTGAGCTCCACCGCCCAGCCATCTCCTCCGATCAACACGGAAAAAGGGTGACGGCCGGCATCCCATGCCAACCGCCACCCTTCTCCTTCGCGTTCAATCACGGTCACCCGGGAGCGAACCGCATCCGTTGAGGCTCAACCAGGAAGCAGATCGGGCTGGTCCTGCTCGTCGCTCAGCTCGATGATGGCGCGCTGCACGGGCTTCACCATCGAATCCTCCAGCAGACCGTCGAAGTCATCGAAACGACGCTGCTTGGCGCGGAAGGCGATGCGGACGGTGGTCAGGTAGCGGTTGCTGGACTGCCGAACGAGATTCTCAGCGCGCTGCGCGAGCTCTTTGGGGCTGACGTTGACGCCGAGATACATGCACTATTCGCCGATCGACTCATCGTAGGTCAGCAGACTGCTGGATAAGGGAACGCTGACGGGGAAGACCATCGGCTCCTCCCCAGCCACCACCAGACGAATCTCGCGGGCCAGCTGAAGCGCCTCCAGCGGCGGCCTCAGTAGATCGATCACGCCACAGACCATGGCGCGGTGGGCGAGATCCCTGCACTCGATCCGCAAGGAGCCCCAACCGCGGGACAGCCGCGCGGCCAGGAGAGGATCCAGGCGACGCGCCTGCTCGGGGTCCTCCCGATAGAACGACCACAGGGCAACAGCAACCCGCTCCATGACCCAAGACAAGTCCCGCTTGTCTCACCATGAAGTCTGGTTTTGCGTCACCCTCTTAGACGGCAGTTTCCCTTCAGCTTTGGCCAATGGCCGGCACCCTTGCCATTGACCTCGGCAGCACCACCACGGTGGTGGCCCATCAAGGCGCCGGCGATCAGAGCGCCTGCCTGCTGCCGCTGCCGCCCTTCAGCAGCAGCGATCCGGTCGTCATCCCCAGCCTGATCTGGTTGGCGGATCGGGAAACCCGCCAACCGCTGATTGGACGGCAGGTCGTCGAAGGGGGACTCCTGGAGCAGGACGGGCCCCAGCTGCAGCGGGACTTCAAACGTCTGATCGGTCAACCCAGCAGCGAGACCAGTGGCAGCTGGCTGAGCCCAGAACAAAGCGGGCGCCTGCTGCTGGAGCAGATCTGGTCCCATCTACCGGAGGCCCTCGCACCGGATCGCCTGGTGCTGACCGCACCGATCGATGGCTACCGGGGCTACCGCCAGTGGCTGCTGGAGGCCGTCGAGGCCATGGACGTCCCTGATGTGGCCCTGGTGGATGAGCCCACCGCTGCGGCCATCGGCGCAGGCCTCCCCCCGGGCAGCCGTGTGCTGGTGGTCGACGTGGGCGGGGGCACCACCGACCTGTCGCTGGTGGCGCTGCCGGGCGGCGAGGGCCGGGCAGCACCCATCGCCCAACTGCTGCGCTTTGGCGGCCGGACCCTCAACAACAGCCAGCAAACCCTGCGGACCGCCGAGGTCCTGGGGAAGGCCGGACTGGCCATCGGCGGCCGCGATCTCGACCGCTGGATTGCGGCCCATCTCTGCCCGGATTGGACCAGCCCGCCGCGGGGACTGCTCGAGGTCTGCGAAAGGCTCAAGTGCGAATTGAGCGAAGCGGAGGAGGCGCTGGCGCTCTGGACGCCCCAGGACGCCGGCGCCATCCCGCTGCGGCTGCAGCGGGCGGAGCTCCAGCAACTGCTCGAGGAGCGGGGGCTGCTGAGCCTGTTGGACGACTTGCTGGAGAGCGTCCTGGCGGCAGCGCGGGCCGCGGGCGTGCAAGCCGAGGACATTGATGCGGTTCTGCCCGTGGGGGGAAGCGCCCAGATCCCCTTGATTCGCGACTGGATCCAGCAACGGCTCCCGGGCATCCCCCTGCGGGGGAGCCGCCCCGTGGAAGCCGTGGCCCTGGGCGCCTTGAGCCTGACCCCCGGTGTTCGCATCAAAGATGTGCTCAGCCAAGGGGTCTCCCTGCGTTGCTGGGATCAGCGCAGCGCTGAACATCGCTGGCATCCGCTGTTCATGGCGGGCCAGAGCTGGCCGATCGAGCAACCCCTGACCATCCGCCTGTCCTGCAGCCAGGCCGAGCAGAGCGCCCTGGAACTGGTGCTGGGCGAACCCCAAGCCGAGGAGCGCAGCGAAGTCGTCTTTGTCGATGGCCTGCCGGTCCTGCGCCGCAACAGCGCCGGATCCGCCCGGGTCCAGGCCTGGCCGCAGGCTCCTGTCCAGATTCCCCTGAGCCCCTGCGGCAGTCCCGGCGAGGACCGCATCGAGCTGCGGTTTTGGATCGATTCGGCCTGCCACCTGCAGGTTGAGCCTTTGGATCTACAGACCCAAATCCGCCAAAGCACGATCGATTTGGGGGCGGTCCGCTAGGCCGGCTCGAACTCTGCCCCTGGCCGCGTGATCACTGGAAGGTCGCTGCATAGAACGGAGCTGGACTCCAGACCCGCCACTTGGCCATCCGCCGACACCGGCTTCCGCGTTTTTGGCTGGTGCTCACCTTGGGCTTGGTGGCATCGGGGGTTGGCGCGGCCTACTGGTGGGAGAAACAACTTCCCACTCGGCTCGATCAAGCGGCCAAAGCCGGGCGACTGGATGACTGCCTGCTCTTTGGCGAACAGCTCTCAGCCCTGCGCTGGCTCGGGGGCCAAGCCCCCTTGGAACTCAGCCGCTGCCGCCGGCTGAAAGCCGAACAGCTCTGGCTGGCCCAACAACCAGCCCAGGCTCTGCAACTGCAGCGTCTGCTCGTCAACTCCGGCAACAGCACCCCGGAGGACCAACAGCGCCTGCTGACTTGGCAACAGCAACTGGAGACCGAAGCCCTGTCCCTCTACCGCCGCGGACAACTGGATCGGGCCTTGGCGGTGCTCAAGAGCCTGAATGCCGACCAAAACCCCCAAGGCACTGCCCTGGGCGATCAACTCCGTGAGGACTGGAGCCGAAACCGGTTTCAAAAGGAGCGGGCTGCCCGGCTGATCCCCCAAGAGCGCTGGTGGGAAGCCCTCGATGCCCTCAATCGCATCGAACATCCCTGGTGGAAACAACACACCCAAGCCCTACGCCAACAGGTCGAGGGGGGAATCGAGGGGCTGCGCAAGCGCGACCACGGCGAGCACGACTCCCATGGAGGCCTGGGCTCCAACGTCCCCGAGGCCCAGCTCAGCCGACTCGTCAGCCAGAAACTCAGCCAAGGGCTGGATGACTGGCAAGCCTTCAGCCAAGCCTGCGCCGAACTGGGGGGACAGGTCATCGAGGATGGGCCCGAGACAGCCTGCAGGCGTTAATCACGCGTGACAGGATGGCCACCACTTCAGGGCGATCCTTCATGCAGGCGGGAGATCAAGTCACGGTCAGCCAGAGCGTTGTGGTCTTCCACCACCCGCAGCACCGCGGCCAGGCCTTCGATCTCAAGGGCCAGCAGGGGGAGGTCTTCCAGGTCCTGAACGACTACAAGGGCCGCACCATCAGCCCGACCATGCCGGTGATCGTGGCCTTCGGGAAGTTCCGCGCCCACTTCCGCGCCGATGAACTCGAGGCGGTGGCCTGACGGCCAGCCCTAGGGCTCACCTTTTAAGAGGAACACCCCCTCTTCGCCGTCGATCCCCTTGAGGCAGAGGGCGATCAGCTCCTGACGGTTCGTCGGGACCACGCGACCACAGAAGTCCGGCTGAATCGGCAGCTCCCGGTGGCCGCGGTCCACCATCGCCAGCAGCGAAACCCGCTTGGGACGGCCCCAGGCCTGCAGCGCCTCAAGAGCAGCGCGCACGGTGCGTCCCGTGAAGATCACGTCATCCACCAGCACCACCTCCTTGCCATCGAGGCTCGACGGCAAGGAGGTCGGCGTCACCAGGCGTGTACCGACGCGATCCAGGTCATCGCGGTGAAAGGTGGGATCGACGCTGCCGCAGTCCACCGGATGCCCCGAGAGCTGCTCCAGCAACTGAGCCAAAACCTCGGCCAAGGCAACCCCTCGGGTTGGGATACCCAGCAAGACCAGATCGCGGCTGTCATCGACGCTCTCCAGCACCTGGGAGGCCAAGCGGTTCAGGGTCCGTCCCAACTCAACCGCTGACAGGATTTCAACGCGATCAACGGCCATGGGTCTCAGAAGGGAGCGCGATGGGCGTGGGAACCCATGGTGTAGCCAAAAGCTGACGCAACCATGCTGAGGACTGGCTCAGCGCAAGGCAAGAGGTAGGTTGGAGCCATCTGGTCGTGCAGGGAAAGGCGGGGTTTTATCGGGTGACAGCCATACCGTCCACCGAATCGAGCTCGCACAACGCGGGGACCGCAGCAGGTCCTTCGCAGTCCTCCCAGAACGGAGCGATTGCGCCTGTTGTGCTCTGCATCCTGGATGGATGGGGCTACCGCCACGACGACAGCCATAACGCCATCCGGGCGGCCCAAACCCCGGTGATGGATGCCCTCTGGCATGCCTATCCCCACACCCTGATCGAAGCCAGCGGCGCCGATGTCGGCCTCCCGGACGATCAGATGGGCAACTCGGAAGTCGGTCACCTGACCATCGGCGCCGGCCGCATCATTCGCCAGGAACTGGTGCGCATCAGCCAGGCCGTGCGCGACGGCAGCATCGCTGAGAACGCAGAACTCAACGCCCTGGCCGATCAACTCCGGGGCAGTGGCAAGACGCTGCACCTGATCGGCCTCTGCTCCGACGGTGGCGTCCATAGCCACATCGACCACCTGGGGGGCCTGCTGCAGTGGGCCAAGGCCCGCGGCCTCAAGGAGGTCTGCATCCACGCCATCACCGATGGCCGTGACACCCCGCCGCAAAGCGCCGAGCCTTTCCTCAACACGATCGAAGCCCAGATCGAGAAAGCAGGAATCGGCCGGATCAGCACCCTCTGCGGGCGCTACTGGGCGATGGATCGTGATAACCGCTGGGAGCGCACCGAAAAGGCCTACCGCCTGCTCACCGAAGAGGGAACGATCAGCGAACTCTCGCCCCAGGAGGTCCTGAAGGCGTCCTACGGCGAGGAGATCTACGACGAATTCCTCGAGCCCACCCGACTGGCTCCCGGCGCGATCGAATCCGGGGACGGTGTGGTGCTGTTCAACTTCCGCCCTGACCGCGTCCGCCAGCTGGTCAAAGCGCTTGTGGTGGAAGGCTTTGACGGCTTTGAGCGGACGTTCATCCCCGACCTCAACGTCGTTACCTTCACCCAATACGAAGCCGGCCTGCCGGTGAGCGTGGCCTTCCCCCCTGAGTCCCTCGATGGCCTCCTGGGTCAGGTGGTCTCCGAAGCCGGTCTGCGGCAGTTCCGCACGGCAGAAACCGAGAAGTACCCCCACGTCACCTACTTCATGAATGGGGGCATCGAGCAGCCCTACCCCGGCGAGGACCGTCACCTGGTCCCCTCCCCTCGCGTCGCCACCTACGACCAGGCTCCAGCGATGTCCGCCGAGCAGCTGACCGACAACTGCATCTCCGCGGTCAACAAGGGGATCTATTCCCTGGTGGTGATCAACTACGCCAACCCCGACATGGTGGGGCACACCGGGGCGATGGAAGCCACCGTTGAAGCCATCGGCGCAGTCGACCGGAGCGTGGGCCGCCTGCTGGAGGCCACCAACCGCATGGGCGGCACCCTGATCGTCACCGCCGACCACGGCAACGCCGAATTGATGGAAGGCCCCGATGGCCTGCCCTGGACCGCCCACACCACCAACCCCGTCCCCTTGATCCTTGTGGAGGGAGAAAAGCGCAAGATCCCCGGCCACGGCACCGCCGTCGAACTGCGCAGTGGTGGTGGCCTGGCGGATGTGGCCCCGACCCTGCTGGAGATCCTGGGCCTGGAGCAGCCGAGCCGTATGACTGGCGCCTCCCTGATCACGCCCCTGGGCAGCCCAAGCCAACCCAGCCGCATCCCCCAGACCCTCGGCGTCTAGTCACTGCCTAGGCTGCATCGATGATTCAAACCACCCTCACCTGGATCTGGCTCAGCAGTGGTGCACTGCTGGTGATCACCGTTCTCCTGCACAGCCCCAAGGGGGATGGCATGGGTGGCATCGCCTCCAGCGGCAGCTCGATGTTCAGCAGCGCCCGCAGCGCCGAGGCGACCCTGAACCGCATCACCTGGACCCTGCTCGCCATCTTCATGGGACTGGCCACGGCCCTCAGCGCCGGCTGGTTCAAAGGTCTCTAACGCGATGACACGACGGGGATTGCTCGCCTCCTTGGCCCTGCTGGTGGGCGGCAAATCGGCGGATGCTGCCAGCAAGGCAGCTGATCCGCAGTGGCAACTCACGGATGCCCAGTGGAAGGCACGCCTGTCTCCAGCGGCGTACCAGGTCCTGCGTCAGGAGGGGACCGAGCGCCCTTTCTCCAGCCCCCTGAACAACGAGAAACGCGCCGGCATCTTCCACTGCGCCGGTTGTGATCTACCGCTGTTCAGCTCCAAGGCGAAGTACGACAGCGGCACCGGCTGGCCCAGCTTCTGGGAGCCCCTGGCCAATGCGATCGAGACCAAGGTGGACTTCAAATTGATCGTCCCCCGGACCGAATACCACTGCCGCCGCTGCGGCGGCCATCAAGGTCACGTCTTCGGTGACGGTCCTCGCCCGACCGGCAAGCGCTACTGCAACAACGGGGTGGCGCTGAGCTTTACGCCCAACGCCTAAGACAAGACAGCAAAAAGCCCGGGATGCGCTGCACCCCGGGCTTGCTTATTGAGCTTGTGCTCAGAACAGCTGAGGCGAACCGACGCGCTCGGCGTAGGCCTCTTCGCCGTGTTCAGCCACATCAACGCCGAGGTTTTCAGCGTTTTCGCCGACACGGAACTGAACACCAAGACCGCGCAAGACACCGGCAATCAAGAAGGTGCCAAGGGCAGCCAGGCCATAGGCCACCAGCACCGCCTGCAGCTGACCCAGCACCAGGGCTCCACGGCCCTGTTCCGCCAGAACCTGACCGGCGGGGTGGGAGGCGATCAACTCAGCGTTGGCAAAGACGCCGGTGAGCAGGGCACCCGCGGTACCGCCGACGCCATGGACGGCATAGGTGTCGAGGGAATCGTCAAAGCGCAGCTTCACCTTGACCTGGACCGAGACGTAGCAGAGGACTGCAGTGATCGCACCGATCGCCATGCCCGAGCCGATGGTCACAAAACCAGCGGCGGGGGTCACGCCCACCAAGCCAGCCACAGCCCCGGTGGCCATGCCAACGGCGGTGGGCTTGCCGTCGCGCCAGGTCTCCACCACCGACCAGGCCACCAGACCCGCAGCGGCAGCGACGTGGGTGGTGGTGAAGGGAATCTCGGCGCCGCCAACAGCCAGCTGGCTGCCGCCGTTGAAGCCGAACCAACCAAACCAGAGCAACCCGGTACCCAGCAGGATCTGGGTCACGTCATGGGGAGGACGGATCGCCTTGGGCCACTGACGGCGCGCACCGATCAGACCGGCCAGCACCAGTGCGGTCACACCGGAGCTGATGTGCACGACGGTGCCACCGGCGAAATCGAGATCTTTGCCCAGGAAGCCGCCGCCCCAGACCATGTGGGCCAGCGGGGAATAGACCAGCAGCAGCCAGATCGGCGTGAACAGGCACCAGAAGCGGAAGCTGATGCGCTCCACCAGGGCACCGGAGATCAGGGCCGGCGTGATGATCGCGAACATGCCCTGGAACAGGGCAAAGGTCAGGCCGGGAACCGCCAGACCATCCCAGACCTCCGGCAGACGCTCGAGCAGGGCAAAGGTGAAGGGGTTCCCCACCACCGCCTGGGCCGCACCGCCATCGGCGAAGGCCAAGCTGAAACCAAAGCTGGCCCAGACCAAGGTGGCGATGCCCATCATCACGAAGCTCATCGCCATCGTGTTGAGGACATTGCGCCCCTGAACAAAGCCGCCGTAGAAGAAGGCCAGACCAGGGGTCATCAACAGAACCATTGCTGCCGAGATCAGCAGCAGGGTGTTGTCGGAGCTATCCAGCGAGGCTTCTGCCGCCTGGGCTGGCAAGAAAGCACCCAGCAGGAACTGCAGCGCAGGAACGGTGAAAGCAGCGATCAGCAATCGGCGCTGTCGCGAAAGAAACGGCACGCGAACTCATTCGGTGATGACGGCTACCGTTTCAGACAACGCAGGAGATGGACTGTTCGCTGCGAACAGTTTTATGGGCTCTAGGTGATCCGTGTCCGCTCAGACCTCGGCTTCCCCGCCCTGGGCAGCACGCAGGCGATCCATCCCCGCCGAGGCCATGCGCTGGGAGCGGTTGATCGCCTTAACAATGAAGAACAGCACCCAGCCCACAATCAGGGAATTGAGCAGCACATTCAGAGCCTGTCCAATCAGGAGCTGCCCACCGGCATAGGGAATCTCCCACTTTTCCCAGCCGCCATTGCGAATCAGGGGATTCACCAATGGCATCAACAGGTCTTTCGTGAGCGCATCGACGATCTGCTGAAACTGGGTGCCCACCACCACCGCAATGGCCAGGTTCAGGGCATTGCCCTTCTGAAAGAAGAACTCCGTGAATTCCTTCAACCAGCGACGAAAAGCGAGCATGAAAGACCGGTGAACGCAGGCCTTCATTCGAACACGAGTGACTCAAAGCCCCTAACGCTTCAGCCCCTGGAGTCGGGTTCTTGAAGACCGGAGCGCAGAAAAGCAACGCTCTTTTGAACACGCTCGATCTCATAGTCCGTCTTCACCTTCTGCTTCTCCAGAACCTCCACTCGCTTCAAGAGGTCCTCCAGGAGCTTGTTCTGAAGTGACTCCACCTGGACCAGCC
>VMBT01000742.1_pt1 | contig 18988 bp, 17 predicted proteins | sample 4404301 | NCBI WGS metagenome assembly VMBT01 (sample SAMN12238535, study PRJNA552566) | marine metagenome | isolation source: Coastal seawater | place: USA: coastal Georgia, Sapelo Island | collected 2008-08/2009-08
AATTCCTAACCTAATTGCTCTGGTTGTTCTTAGAAAAGAAATGAAACAATTAACCGATGACTATTCATAATATTTATATAAATTGCTAGTGTAAATAACTTACATTAATAATATATATATTTATACAATTGATAATTATTTACATTTCTATTATATTAATTTTAAAGTTTAAGGACCCATATGAAATCATCATCTAAAATTAATTTATTAGTTTCTATTTTTCTAATTTCAGCTTGTGGTGGAGGTGGAGGTGGATCCTCATCTGACTCTAATGGGGGATCTGGAAGTTCTACAAATCTACCTGTAATAAATTCATTTACTGCTGATCAAACATCAATTGTAGTAGGTAACTCAATCACATTATCATGGTCAACCTCATATGCTACTACATGTATTGCATCTGGAAGCTGGGGTGGTGCAAAAGCTACAAATGGCAGTGAAACACTATTGATGGCTAACAGAGGTACCTTTGAGTACTTTTTGGTCTGCTCAAATTCCAGTGGTTCTAGTGGTCAAAAATCTGTCACCATAGAGGTTACTGCTAATACCACAGGTGGTGGTGATCCTTATGATGATGACAAACCATCATATTGCAGAGCAACAGAGAATAATGGTGCTAATTATTGGCTTGAAGACTTTACTTCAAACACACTTGATACAAACTATTTCACCTATCAAACAGGTAATGGTTTCTTTAGCGGAGGTCAGTGGGTTCCTGGTTGGGGCAATGATGAAGAACAATATTACACAAGTTGTGAAAATGGTTATTCTAAAGAATGTGACGCTTCAACCAATACAACAGAAAATACTTTTATTGAAGATGGTTATTTAAAGATACAACCAATTTATTGGAATACAAATAACGGTCAAACACCTTTTGATGATCCATATTGTGCTACCAATGATTGTAGTTCATGGGGAGGAACATTTGACTATACATCAGGTAAATTAGTGACAAGCGATAAATTTACTGTAAGCCCAGGATCGGAAGTAACAGTTTGTTTTAAGGTTCCTGAAGGAAGCGGTCATTGGCCAGCTTTTTGGATGATGCCTCAAGGATTTGAAAGTGATGAAAAATCTTGGCCTAGAGATGGTGAGATAGATATTATGGAACATATGTACTCAAATCAAGATAATCAAATCCAAGCAACTGTTCATTATGGAAATGACTATCAAAATCATACATATAAATGGGGGGTTGAAACAGTTCCTCAGAATGTAAACTTTGTTGATAAATTCCACTCAATAACATTTAGGTGGGTTAATAATAAGCTTGAGTTCTATTTGGATACATTTGAACAACCATTTCATTCACTTGATTATGCAACAGAACAAGATTTTAGAAATGGTGTATATTGGCCTTTTAATGAATCCTTTTATTTAATAATGAATGTTGCAGTTGGTGGAACTAATGGTGGTTATATTAATCACTCAAAATACTGCCAAGACGCTGATTGTACAAATTTAGCTGATCCTGATAAAGGAAGATTATTAATTGATTATATTGAAGTCAAATCTATTGATTGATTTTTTTTAAGATTGAAACTATTTCTAAGTGTTCGGTATTAGCAAATTGATCAAACAGCGCTAATTTTTCTACTTTAAAATTGTTTAATAGCTTTATATCTCTTATGTATGTATCAGGATTGCATGATATATATATAAGATTTTCAAAATTATTAACTAAGTTTATAACATTTAAATCCAACCCGGATCTTGGTGGATCTACCAAAATATGAGAAAAATTATAAGTATTAATATCAATATTATTCATTCTTCTAAATTTTCTCCCAGAAAAGATCTCTATTACTTCTTCGGCATTCAATCGAGCTATTTCTATATTAGAAATGTTATTAACTAAAAGAGATTTGTTTAACATTTTTATAGACTCTCTATTATTTTCTGAAGCAAATATTTTATTAAATCTATTTGATAAAGGCAGGGTAAATGATCCTGTCCCACAATAAAGTTCTAATAAGTCATCAACATTAGATAAATTATTCATGAGAAACTCATACATCTTAGGATAAATATATTTATTAGGTTGAAAAAATGTTTTGTCAGATTGATAAATCTTTATATTTTTTTTATTAAGATTAATAATTTCATAAAAATCTTCTTTCTCAGTCTTAAAAAGTATTTTTTTTGATCTTGCATTAACAGATATATTTAGCTTTTTACTTAACTCATGTAGATGTGTAATAAGATTATCTGTTAATGGTTTTCTATAAATTAAGCTAACAAGTATCTTATTTTCATTATTAGATCTAAAGTTAATTTGAAACAGATTCTTGGTTAGGTTCTCATTTGTATTAATTAAGTCTAGAAGTTTTTTTTGAATCTTAAATATGGGTTTTGATGCAAGACAGAATTCATCCATTAATATGAATTTAATATTTTTTCTTTTTATAACTAAATTCACATCTCATTCTGTAATGAACAGGAGGGCTTAAATAGATATCAATATTTTTTTTGTAAAATGGTTTTATTGAGTCTAATGTGACTTGATACTTATTCATAAATAAAAAGAATAGATTCTGTTATAAATATTATAATTCCAATAAAAAATAAATTTAAAAGGATAAAAAATATAATAATTTTTTTTAAATTAATATTTTTTAAATCTGATTCCATATCTTTATTTCTTCTCAAGCCTAAAATTGAATATAATAATCTCTTTAGAAACATGCCTTATTATGTCAAATATTATAAATATAACTAAATCAGCTGAAGAATATCTTTCAAAACTACTTAAAGATAAAAATGATCCGGATTTATCAATTAGAATATTTGTAAATGATCCTGGCACTCCAAAAGCTGAAACATGTTTAGCATATTGCAATAATAATGAAGTAGAAGCTGATGATTTGATCTTGCATTTAGATTTATTTGATGTCTATTTGGAGAAACGTAGCCTATCATTTCTACAAGATGCAGAAGTAAACTTTGATACAGATAATTTTGGTGGCCAATTAACAATCAAGGCTCCTAATGCACGTCTACCAAATGTTTCTGAAGATAGCCCGATTGAAGATAAGATAAATTATGTTATTTATAATGAAATTAATCCCATGCTTGAATCTCATGGGGGTGATGTTTCTCTTGTTGAATTTACAGATTCAGGTGAAGTAATTCTTCAATTCGGGGGTGGTTGTCAAGGATGTGGAATGGTTGATGTAACCCTTAAAGACGGTATAGAGAAAACACTAATGGAGCAATTGCCTCAAGTAAAGGCTGTTAAAGATATTACCGATCATACAGATGATGAAAATGCATATTTTAAGAATTAGTTTTCTTTAGGCTCATAAATATTCCAAATTTTGGATGATCTAAAAAATATATATTCTTATCAAATAGCCTCATATTTTCATCAATGAAAAAAATAATCTCATCGTTTTTATTTGTATTTGTAATTTCTACTTGTTCATTATTAATAAATGTATTTTCTTCAAAGTAGGTAACTTCAATTTTTGGTAACTCATTTTTATCAATATTTTCTGATATGTCAGGAACTATATTGTTAATATAATTATTTTTATCTATTTCGATATTATTATTCGATAAATCACCAATAAATGATTTGATATCTGCATGTAAATACCTTGATTCATAAAATTTAATATACGTACCAATTTTTGAATTTTGATAATAAGCATACTTGGCATCTTCATAAGATGTGATAGGCTGCTTCCAGCTAACTTTATCAATAGCTTTAACGCCTTTTCTATACTTTAAATTTTTGTATATTGTCTCAAGAACATCTAATTTATTATTTTTATAAAACCAATCATCTTTAGAATTTCTAGTTACAGGCCTATTTTTAATAGATTTGTAGTCTATTTTAATATTTGATAGCGCATCTTTTAATGGATCTTGTTTATTCTTGATTAAAAAAGCTTTTTTATTTAAACGAATATCTTTAGACTTAATATTGATAATTGATTCATCAGGATTATCAAATACTTCATTAAAACGCTCATCATCTATTAATACATCTTCATATTCGATAAATATCATCTCAATTGAGTACTCAATATTAGTATTTGATTCAATATTTAATGAAATAGTTAAGACAAATAAATAAATTAGTTTTTTATAATAAATCATCTAGAATATTATTAATTTTAGATCTTCTTATTGAAGGATCATTTTCGTTTAACTTATATATTAGCTCATTATTTTTAAGTATAAAGAGTGAATTATTTTTAGTAATTAAATTTATTAATTTTGTTTGTATTGTGCTTTTTATTTGAAGATCAATTGTAATTTTTGTTTGCTTAGAGGTAGACATTAATTTAGAGAACTTTAGAAGTTTACATTTAATTTTAATTTCTTCATTTTTAAAGAGGCTTTGAACTTCCTGTGGTAATTTTCCACACCTATCCTCTAGATTTAATCTCGCTTTAACTAGATTATCAAAAGTCTTAGCCTCATCAATTATTTTATATATTTTTAGCCTTTCTACTGTAGAAGGCAAATAGTCAGATGGAATGTAGGCTGAATCATAAAAATTAATGTTACTTCTAAATACATTGATAGAATTTTTTCCATTTATTGCTTCTTTCAACATTGATAAATACAAGGTCAATCCAATTGAATCAACATGACCACTTTGTTTATCACCTAAAATTTCACCTGCACCTCTAATTTCGAGATCTTCTTGAGCAAGAAAATAACCAGATCCGAGTTTTGAATGTCTGATAATAGAATCTAATCTATATGAGGCATCTTTATTGAGCTTAATATCAGGAATTAAAAAATATGCGTATCCTTGTTTATTACTTCTACCAACTCTTCCTCTTAATTGATGTAATTGAGCTAAACCGAAATTTTGTGAATCAATTACGATCATTGTATTTGCATTTGGTATATCTAATCCCATTTCAACAATAGTTGTACATACCAAAACATCAATAGAGCCATTAGCAAAATTTGTCATGATAGATGAAATATCTTTATTGCTTAACTTGCCATGCGCTATACCAATTTTAATTTCTGGTATTAAAGTCTGAATTCTTCTAACCAGGGATTCAATTTTTGAAATATTATTTTGGACAATAAATGTTTGACCATTTCTATTTAATTCTCTTTCAATAGCCTCCTTAATTATTTGATCATTCTCAATCAATTTATTTGATTTTATGGAAAGTCTTGAAGATGGAGGTGTTGATAAGAATGAAAAATCTTTTAAACCTGAAAATATAAAATTCATAGTCCTTGGAATAGGTGTAGCTGATAAATACAAAATATGAATATTTTCTTGATGTTGTTTAATTATATTTTTCTGATTTGTTCCAAATCTATGTTCTTCATCAATAATTAAGAGACCAGTATCCTTAAAGTTTATGACTTGATTAAAGATGATATGTGTGCAAATAAGAATATCTATTTTTTTTGAATTGTAATCATTAATAATCTTATTTTTATCTTTTAATGGTGTTCTTCTATTAAGTTTTTTAATATTAAATGGATAATCAATAAACCTTTTTTTTGTAGTTTCATAGTGTTGATCACATAAAATAGTGCTTGGAGTTAAAATAATTACTTGTGAACTATTTTCAACTGCAATATGGGCTCCCCTTAAAGCAACCTCTGTTTTTCCAAACCCAACATCGCCACATAAAAGTCTATTCATTGGTTTTATTAGGGATAGGTCTTTCGATATATCTTTAATTGCTTTCAACTGATCTATAGTTTCTTTATATGGAAAAGTATCTGAGAATATTTTTTCAACATCTTTGGAAATAGTCATGCTTTTTGCATTTGAATTTATTCTTTTAGATTCAATATTTAATATTTCTGCAGCATGATCTTTAACAATTTTGTCTGCTTTATCTTTTTTCTTTAACCATTTTTTTGAAGAAAGCGAATCTAATTCCAAATTAATACTAGATATTGATTTATGATATTTTGATAAAAGATTAATTGATCTCAATGGAACATATAGATTTTCATTATCTTTATAGGAAAGTTTTAGATATTCATTACTTGTACTATCTGTAGTAACAATCTCAAGACCCTTATATATTCCAATACCATATTTTTCATGAACTACCACATCATCTTCTAAAAAAATTGGAGTATCAAAAAATGAATCATTTTCATGTTTAATTACATCTAAATCATTAACCCATTCTTCATTGTCATGAATTAATAATATGTTGTTATAAATATGTGAGTTAAAGGGCTTAGAGTGATAAATATTTATTTTTTCAAGCTGATCATCAATCGAGTTAATTCTTTTTAAATCTGGATAATCTTTTTTATATTTTTCTATATTTAAAGAATTATTAGTACAAATAATAATATGGTCATACTTTGGAAGATGATCATCTATCTTATTTATATCGATATTTAACAAATCAATATATAGGCTTTCGTCTAAATTAATATTCTCTTTTATTGAATCTATATCAAGATAATTATCAGTAGGTTTGATTAAAGGCCTTGTAAGATCAATTGATTCTTCTGTATATCTTTCCCATATGTACTTTTGATAATTATCAATATACTCAAAGCAATTTATGTCACCAATGAATTTAAATTGATTAAAAATACTAAAAAAAGACACTGTATTTTCAAAAAATAAATTATTATAAATTTCAACACCTTCTAAGTTCTTATTTCCTTCAATAATTTGATTAAAGAGTGAACAGTACCTTTCATCATAATCTTGAAAATAGTTTCTCCAGTTATCTTTAAATATATTTATATCAGGGTTGTTATTTGGAGTTATAGATCCATTTGTTAAATTGAATTCATCTATTTCTTTCAATGATAGTTGTGAATCTTTATCAAAAAATCTAATTGACTCAATAACATCATCAAAAAACTCTATCCTAAGAGGATTTTCATACAAAGGTATGAATACATCTATAATTCCTCCTCTTACAGAATATTCATTTATTTGAAATGTTTTATCTAATCTTATATATCCTAAGCTAGTTAGTATGTCGATAAAATCCTTCATTGCGATTATTTGGTCTAATTTAAATGTATTAAAACTTTTAAAAAATGTAAGAGGCGGGTATTTCTCAAATAAAGATTTTATATTGGTAATTAAAAATTTAATTTCATTTTTTTTATTAATTACATCAAATCTTTTGGTGATAATTCTTTCTGGAGAAGAGATATGATCATAAGGAAGGATCTCACTATCTGGGAAAATGGAAATTTTTTCCATATTGGTATAAAGTGACAATTCGTTTGCAAATAGCTCAACGTCTTTTGCAGAATTTAAAACAACACATATAGGTGTTTTATTATTTTGATACATTTTGCACAACTTGTTTGCGCTTACTGTTTGGTCTTTTATTTTGATCATTCGTGACTTTATAATGGTGGTTATTGTATCAATGATAAATATTTAGGATAGAGTATATGGAGATAGAATTTAATCAAGAAGAACTAGCATTTAGAGATGAAGTAAGAGAGTTTTTAAAAAATGACTATCCATCTCATGTTAAAGAAAAACAAGATTTAGGAGTGCCACTATCAAAACAAGATATGATTGATTGGCATAAAGCAGTTTCTAACAAAGGTTGGATGGGCTATAACTGGCCAAAAGAGTATGGTGGTACAGGTTGGTCGCCAACTCAAATATATATATTTAATAAAGAACTTGGTGAAGCCGGAACTCCTCCTTTTTTAGCTTTTGGAGTTCAAATGGTTGGGCCAGTAATTTACACGTTTGGCAATCAAGAGCAAAAAGATAGATTCTTACCAGATATACTAAATTTTAATACATGGTGGTGTCAGGGTTATTCAGAACCTGGTTCAGGATCTGATTTAGCATCTTTGAAAACTAAAGCTGTTAGAGAAGGTGATCATTATGTTGTTAATGGCTCAAAAACATGGACTACACTTGGTCAACATGCTGAATGGATATTCTGCTTAGTTAGAACTGAGAATACTGGAAAAAAACAAGAAGGGATATCGTTCTTGTTAATAGACATGGATGATCCCGGTATAGAAGTAAAACCTATTATTACAATAGATGGTGCACATGAAGTTAATTCAGTATTTTTTACTGATGTAAAAGTTCCAGTTGAGAATCTTGTAGGTGAAGAGGGTAAAGGTTGGACTTATGCTAAATTTTTACTAGCTCATGAAAGATTTGGTATTGCTTCAGCTGGCTCTTCTAGATTTCTTCACAATAAATTAAAGAAAATAGCAAGTGAGCTTAATAATAGCTCTTTAAATAAAAAAATAGCTGAACTTGAAATTGATATTCATGCTCTTGAGTATACAGAATTAAGACTTTTATCAGCCTTAGAAGGTGGAGGTAATCCTGGTGCTGAATCATCAATTTTAAAGATTAGAGGAACTGAAATACAACAAAGAATTACACAACTGTTAGTTGAAGCATCTGGTGAAAATGCCATTGCTTATCCTGGTCCTTCTGGTTATGGTGACAATATTGATCCAGATTTACCTGAACATTTAATCAGCTCAGTTGGTAAATATCTTAATTATAGAAAAACATCTATATATGGCGGCAGTAATGAAATACAAAAAAATATTATTGCTAAGTTTGTTCTAGGGGTATAAATATGAATTTAAATTTTAGTGACGAACAAGTCATGTTGCGCGATCAACTTCAGAAGTTCTGTGAAGCAGAATATGACTTTTATAAACGTGAAGAAATTTTAAAATCTAATAAGGACTTTGATGAAAATGTTTGGTCATTATTTGCTGAACAAGGTTGGCTATCTATACCTTTTTCTGAAGAGTCAGGTGGCTTTGGTTTTGGTCCTATTGAAACATCCATCCTCTTTGAGGAATTTGGAAAGGCTTTGGTTTTAGAACCATATTTGGCTAATGTAATTTTAAGTGGATCTTTATTAGATAAATCAAATTTTAAAGACAAAGTATCATTAATAGAGGGAATAGCTACCGGGGAGTCACATATTTCTTTAGCTTATGCTGAATCAAATAATTCTCTATACGATTACGATAATTTAAAAACAAATTTAAAAGCATCTACTCTTAATGGAGTTAAGACACTTGTTTTAAATGGAAATAATGCAAATAAGTTTATTGTATTAGCTTCATCTGATGATGGACCTATTCTTGTGATTGTTGATTCTGATGCAGACGGTGTTTCTATTAAAGCAATGCAAACTATTGATGGACAGAGTTGCGCAGAAGTTAGTTTTGATAATGTTGCAGTTGTTGATGAATCTATTATTGCTTCTGGTGATGATGCTAAAAAGCTTTTTGATGATGTTATAAATTTTGCTTGTTTATGTGTTTCAGCTGAAGCAGTTGGTTGTATGACAGCATGTTATGAAAAAACAGTGCAATATACAAAAGAAAGAGAACAGTTTGACCAACCAATTTCAAATTTCCAGGTCTTACAACATCGTATGGTTGATATGTTTATTGAATCGGAAATATGCAGATCATTACTTTTTAAAGCTATGTTAGAAACCGATGCTAATTTAGAAACTAAATACAAATCTGTTTCAGCATTAAAAGCACAAATTGGTAAATCTGGTAAATTCTCAGCTGAACAAGCTGTCCAGCTACACGGAGGTATGGGTGTAAGTGAAGAGATGATGATTGGTCATTATCTTAAAAAGCTTATCTATATCGATGCCTTATTTGGTAACTCAGATTATCATATTGAAAAATACTCTAAATAATTTACATTTAGAGTATTTTTTTTCCTTAAAAATCATTATTATTAGCCATAAATGTCTAAATAATTTACATTAGTATGACTGATAAAAAAGATATTCAATTTAAATCTACTAAAAGACAAGATAGACTTCTTCCAGATGATAGCTTTAAAGATTGGAATCAAAGAGAGTCATTAGCAGAAAAAATAGTTCCAATTGTAGGATCGTTATATAAAAAAGGTGTAAATATATTCATTTATGGAAAATCTCTTGTAAACCAATCACCTGTTCAAATAATGCAAGCTCATAGATTTGCAAGACAAAATGATGATAATGAATTAAGTGAATTTGAAACTTATCCAATTATTAAAATAATTAACAATCTTGATATAAATGATTGTGAAATTGATGTAGGTGAATTAGCTATAAAATGTTCATTTTTTTCAAATTTAAAACAATCCATTGATGGTCTCGAGGATTTCATTAAAAAAGAATTAAATGGTTATATAGGAGCTCCAGTATCTAGACCAGATAAACCTGTTGATATTGTTTTATATGGTTTTGGGAGAATTGGAAGGTTGTTAGCTAGAATGCTCATAGAGACAACTGGGCCAGGAAATTATTACAGACTTAAAGCAATTGTAATTAGAAAATCTAAGAATGAAGATTTATATAAAAGAGCAAGCTTGTTATCCAGAGATTCAGTGCATGGCAAATTTAGCGGCACCGTTAGAGTTGATGAAGAAAATAATTCATTAGTAATAAATGGCAATCCAGTTAAAATAATTTATGCCAATTCACCAGAAGAGTTTAAATATTCTGAGTATGGAATAAATGATCCAATAATAATAGACAATACTGGTGTCTGGCGTGACGAATATGGTTTAAATAAACATATAAAAGCTGGGGGAAGAAAAGCAATCCTTACCGCGCCTGGTAAGAACGATATTAAAAATATTGTTTTTGGCATTAATCATAATATCTATAAAGATACAGATAATATAATTTCAGCTGCATCATGCACCACTAATGCAATTGTTCCTGTTTTAAAAATTATTAATGATAAATACAAAATTAATGGCGGCCATATTGAAACAGTTCATTCATATACAAATGATCAAAATTTAATTGATAATTTTCATAAAGGAGATAGAAGGGGTAGAAGTGCTGCATTAAATATGGTTTTAACTACTACCGGTGCTGTTAATGCTGTTGCTAAAGCAATACCTGAACTAGAAGGTAAACTAACTGGCAATGCTATTCGAGTTCCTACTCCAAACGTAAGTTTGGCCATTTTATCGCTAGCAATAAATGAAGAGACCACTAAAGATGATTTAAATAATTATCTTAAATCAATGGCTTTTCATTCGAAATATAGGGAGATATTAGGATTTACTAATTCAACTGAAATTGTTTCTACTGACTTTTATTCATCACCGTTTGCGTCAATCATTGATTCATCTGCAACAATTGCCAATAAGAAAAGAATCACTCTCTATTGTTGGTATGACAATGAGTATGGTTACACCAAACAAGTTATAAATTTAACAAAACAAATAGTAGGTATTAAACTGCCAAGATTACCTAAACCAATTGAATAAATTTATAGAAACTTTGTGATTAAAGTCGTATAATCGCTTCGACTTTTAATTAACATTTTCATTGGATTAAACTAAGTGTTTAAAATCAAAAAAGGTCTAGATATACCTATCTCAGGAAAGCCATCAAATGAGCTTACAGATAAGCCTACCTCAAATAATGTTGGAGTTATTGCATCTGATTATGTTGGAATGAAACCAACTATGTTGGTAAAAATTGGTGATCAAGTTTCTTTAGGTCAAAAACTTATAGAAGATAAAAAAAATCCTGGTGTTTTTATTACTTCTCCTGCTACAGGTGTTGTTAAAAATATTAATAGAGGAGAGAAGCGTGCTTTTATTTCAATGGAAATTGAAAAGAATTCATTAGCCGAACCAATTATATTTAATAATTTTATTGAAACTAATAATTATAAATCCCTTCTTTTAGAATCCGGTTATTGGAATTTATTCAAAACACGACCTTTTAACAGAGCACCTATGATTAATGAGGAGCCTGACTCAATTTTCATTAATTTATGTGATTCAAATCCTTTATCTATAAATCCTAAAAATATTATAGATTTAGAAATTGATTCCTTTAATAAAGGCATGGAATTTATAAATAATTATTTCTCATGCCCAATACATTGCTGTTATTCAGATAACAACATAGCTAGGGATATTGATAATATTAATTATCACCAATTTACTGGACCGCACCCATCTGGGCTAACCGGAACACACATTAATTATATTCAACCTGTAAGCCTTGAAAATAAAGCATGGACTATTGGATATCAAGAAGTAATTTCATTGGGTCATTTACTTATCAACGGAACACTAAAAACACATAAATATATTTCAATTGGTGGTCCTTCTGTTTCTAAACCAAGTTTATTAAATGTTCAAATTGGTGGAAATATTGATGAGATAACTGCTGGTAAAGTGAATGAAGATGCAAGAATCATCTCAGGGTCAGTTTTAAATGGTCATGAATCTGAAGGTGTTATGAACTACTTGGGTTTATTTCATAATCAAATATCTGCTATTCCAGATGAATATAATGATATTTTTTTGAATTGGTTAATGCCAGGTACTAAATTACATTCTAAATTAAATGTATTTTTATCTTCATTTATTAAACCTGAGTCTTTTACATTTAATACAGCAACGAATGGCGCTAATAGAGCTATTGTTCCTGTAAATTCTTATGACGAAATTATGCCAATGGATATTTTGGTGCCTCAGTTTTTAAAAGCTCTAGTGATAGCTGATATTGAAACATCTGTTGATTTAGGAATGCTAGATCTTATAGACGAAGATTTAGCTTTATGTTCATACGTGTGTCCAAGTAAATATGATTATGGATCAATAATAATGTCAAACTTAGATAAAATTTATTCTGAATTATGAAATTTTTAAGGTCATATATAGATAATGTTAAGCCTAATTTTATAGGTGAGGGTAAGTATTCAAAATGGTTTCCATTATTTGATGCTATAGAAAATTTATTTTTTACAACAAAATCAAAAACCTCTAACCCAATACATGTCAGAGATGCAGTTGATATTCAAAAAATTATGGTAACTGTATGGTTAGCAACATTTCCTGCAATGTTTTTTGGTATGTATAACTTAGGATCATATTCTCTTGAATATTTAAATTTAATTGGTCAAGAAAATACTGGTGACTGGCATCATATTTTTGTTTCAATGGTTGGTTATGATCATACAAGTTTTATAGCAAAATTATGGTTTGGTGCATGTTATTTTATCCCTATATACATGACAGTATTTATAGTAGGAATAGCATGGGAAGCTTTGTTTGCAATCATTAGAAAACATGAAATTAATGAAGGTGCTTTTGTTTCAACTGTATTATTTTCATTAAGTTGTCCACCAGATTTACCATTATGGCAAGCTGCATTAGGTATTACATTTGGTTTGGTTATTGGTAAAGAGATTTTTGGTGGAACAGGTAAAAACTTTTTAAATCCCGCTTTAACTGGAAGAGCATTTTTATATTTTGCATATCCTGCTCAAATATCGGGTGATAAAGTATGGATTGCTGGTATATCTGATCACAACATAATTCCAGAAGGTTATAGTGGTGCAACTGCCTTGGGCGTTGCAGCTGAAAATGGGTTGACAGGTTTGAATGATAATTTCTTATTTGCAGATGCATTTTTTGGGAATATCCCTGGTTCTGTTGGAGAGACCTCAATAATAGCTTTATTGATTGGACTAATAATCCTGTTAGCTACAAAAGTAGCTTCATGGAGAATAGTTGCAGGAACATTTATTGGTATGATCTTTATGTCATCTATTCTTAATTTAATTGGCTCAGAAACAAATCCAATGTTTGCTATTCCATGGTATTGGCATGCTGTAATTGGTAGTTTTGCTTTTGGATTAGTTTTTATGGCTACAGAGCCTGTATCTGGTTCTGGAACTAATGTTGGTAGGTGGTTCTATGGTGCTCTAATAGGTGTTATGGTTATTTTAATAAGAGTAATTAATCCAGCATTCCCTGAAGGAATGATGTTAGCAATTTTATTTGCAAATTTACTTGCACCTGTTATTGACCACATAGTAGTAATGTCAAATATTAATAGAAGGAGAGCTCGACTTTCATGAACGAATCAATTAAAAAAACCTTATTAGTTGCTTTTGGTGTTTGTTTTGTATCCTCATTGGTTGTTTCATTTACAGCTGTAAGTCTAAGATCAATGCAAAATGAAAATGCTATGAATGATCAGAGAATCAAAATCCTTGAAGCTGCAAACATATACGATTCGTCAATTAGTGTTGAAGAACAGTTTGCTAATCTAGATATAAAATATATTGATTTTGAAAATGGATTAATTTTAGATGAATATTTAGATTTTGATATTGAATCATATGATCAACTAAAATCTACTAGGGATGCATCTTTATCAACACCTGTTCCAGCTTCAGATGACATAGCTGTTATAAAAAACAGAGAAAATGTTGGTAAATTTTATATTGTTAAAGATGACAATGGATTAATTGATAAATTAATTTTACCTATAAGAGGTTACGGACTTTGGGGTACATTATATGGCTACATGGCCATTGAAAATGATTTTAATACTGTAGCCGGTCTTGTTTTTTATGATCATAAAGAAACCCCAGGCCTAGGTGCAGAGGTTGATAATCCTAAATGGAAAGCATTGTGGGCTGGTAAGAAAATTTATGATGAAAATGGAGTTAAACTTCAAGTCATAAAAGGTATTGTTTCAAAGGATGATGCAGAAATAGAATACAAAGTAGATGGTTTATCAGGAGCTACATTAACTGCAAGAGGTGTTAGTAATATGATTAGTTATTGGTTTGGTGAATCAGGATACTCAAAATTATTAGAGCAACTAAATTATGAATCTTAATAAATACAAAGAAGTATTATTAAAACCACTTATAAGTGAAAATCCTATTACTTTACAAATTTTAGGAATTTGCTCAGCTCTTGCTGTTACTAATAACTTAACTGTCACGCTTGTTATGTGTGTTGCGTTAACAACAGTATGTTCTTTCTCTAATTTATTTATTTCACTAATAAGAAACTACATACCTTCAAGTATTAGAATAATAGTTCAAATGACTATCATTGCTTCTTTGGTGATAGTTGTTGATGAGTTTTTAAAAGCTTTTGCATATGAAACAAGTAAAACGCTATCAGTTTTCGTTGGTTTAATCATTACCAATTGTATTGTTATGGGAAGAGCAGAAGCTTTTGCTATGAAAGAAAAACCATTATTAAGCTTTTTTGATGGTCTTGGAAATGGATTGGGTTACAGTATTATCCTAATAGGTGTTGCTGTAATTAGAGAGTTATTCGGTTCTGGTACATTAATGGGATATGAAGTATTTGTTCTGACATCTAATGGTGGTTGGTATCCAGCTAATAATTTATTATTGTTACCTCCGAGTTCATTTATCTTGATTGGATTATTTATTTGGCTCATAAGATCCTTTAAAAAAGATCAAATTGAAGTTGATGATTTTGTTCCATCAAAGCATTCGTCTGCTCCAAATTTTACTAAAAAGGAATTAAATGTTTGAACATTATTTAAATATTTTTATTACAACAGTATTTATAGAAAATATTGCTTTATCAGTATTTCTTGGAATGTGTACTTTTATAGCTATATCAAAGAAAATTGATACTGCTTTTGGGTTGGGAATAGCTGTTATTGTGGTTTGTACCATCACAGTTCCTCTTAACAATTTAATATATAACTATGTATTGCGCGAAGATGCATTAACATGGGCAGGTATCTCCGGTACTAACTTAGAATTTGTAGAGCTAATTAGTTATATTGGAGTTATTGCTGCATCGGTACAAATACTAGAGATGTTTTTAGATAAATATATTCCAGCTTTATATAATGCTCTTGGTGTTTTCTTGCCATTAATAACTGTTAATTGTGCGATTTTAGGGGCCTCTCTTTTTATGGTTGAAAAAGATTTAATGTTTGGTGAGAGCGTAGTATATGGTCTAGGAGCAGGTTTTGGTTGGGCGCTTGCTATAGTAATTCTTGCTGGTATTAGAGAAAAATTAAAATATTCAGATATACCTGATGGATTAAAAGGTTTGGGAGCAACTTTCATTATTGTAGGATTAATGAGTTTTGGTTTTATGTCATTTGGGGGAATATCTTTATAGAGGTTTTTTATGCAAATTGATTTAATACTTGGTGTTGTCGCTTTTTCTGGAATAGTTATTGCGCTTGTTCTTGTAATATTAGGAGCTAGGTCTCAGCTTGTTTCAACTGGACTTGTATCAATTGAAATTAATGGTGACAAAGATAATCCTATAAAAGTTCAAAGTGGCTCAAAGCTTCTTCAAACTTTAGCAGATAATAAAATATTTTTATCATCAGCATGCGGAGGTGGTGGAACTTGCAGTCAATGTAAATGCCAAATCCTAGAAGGCGGAGGATCAATATTACCTACTGAAGAATCTCATTTTAATTCACGTGAAAAAAACGAAGGTTGGAGATTATCATGTCAGGTTGCAGTAAAGAATGACTTAAAAATTTCAGTACCTGATGAAGTTTTTGGTGTTAAAGAGTGGGAATGTGAAGTTATATCCAACGATAATGTTGCTACTTTTATTAAAGAGCTAGTTTTGAAATTACCTGAGGGTGAGGAAGTTAATTTCAGAGCCGGTGGTTATGTTCAATTAGAAGCCCCGGCATATAAATTAAATTATAAAGAATTTGATATAGGTAAAGAATATCATGATGACTGGGATAGATTTAATGTTTGGGATAATGAGGCTGTAAATAATGAGCCAGTTATAAGAGCATATTCAATGGCTAATTATCCTGATGAAAAAGGTATTATTAAATTTAATATTAGAATAGCATCACCCCCACCTGGTATGGATGTACCCCCAGGTGTTATGTCTTCATGGACATTTAACCTAAAACCAGGTGATAAGGTTAAAGTCTTTGGACCATTTGGAGAATTTTTTGCAAAAGAAACTCAAGCTGAAATGGTTTTCGTTGGTGGTGGAGCTGGTATGGCGCCTATGAGATCTCATATTTTTGATCAACTATTAAGAATACATACCGATAGAAAAATTACATTTTGGTATGGCGCTCGAAGTCTAAAAGAGATGTTCTATGTTGACGAATTTGATGCTTTAGCGGATAAATATGATAATTTTGAATGGCACGTAGCCTTATCCGATCCTTTGCCTGAAGATGATTGGGATGGCGATACTGGTTTCATACATAACGTTTTATATGAAAATTATCTAAAATCACATGATGCACCTGAAGATTGTGAATATTATATGTGTGGCCCTCCAATGATGAATAAAGCAGTTATTGATATGCTTCTAGATTTAGGTGTAGAGCCTGAAAATATTGCTTTAGATGATTTTGGTGGATAAAAATTAATAGATCATTAATTTCTAAATTATTGGCTTTAATTGTTGGAATTATATGCATTTATATTGCATATCAATCTAATAATAATGCTCTATATTCATACTCAGGTAATGCATATGGAACTACTTGGAGCATTAAATCTAATTCGTTTATAAGTGATAAACACTTAAATGAAATAAAAAAAATTATAACTAAGGTTGATTTTATAGCATCCAATTATAAGAATGATTCCGAAGTAGCGTTTCTAAATTTTTCAGATATTAATCGCGAAATTTTTGTTTCTGATGATCTTTATTATTTAATAGATAAAGCAAACCAATTATCAATTGAAACTAATAATGTTTACAACATTACCTTGGGTATGATTTCTGGTAACTATGGTTTTTCACCGACATTTGATAAAGATTTATCTAATGCTACCTATGAAAATAGATTTATATTAAATAAAACTAACAAATCCATAACTAAACTTAATGATTTTTGGTTTGATTTATCATCTATTGCTAAAGGTTATGCTGTAGATCTAATATATGAATATTTATTACAAAATGATTTTACTAATTTCTTTATAGAAATAGGTGGTGAAATGTTTATTACCGGTCTAAATAATAATAATAAATGGAATATAGGAATATCAAATCCTGAAAATCCATTAGAGCCAATTGTTACATTACCATTAACTAATGTTGCTATAGCTACCTCTGGTGAATATATGAATTTTTATTACTCAAATAATAAAGTTATTTCTCATACATTAAATTCAAATACAGGTGAGCCTATTAACAATAAGTCAACCTCTGTTACTGTAATTAATTCTAATTCAACAACAGACGCTGATGCTCTAGCTACAGCATTAAACGCTATGCCATTTGAACAGGCTCTTGATTTTTCTAATAATAACAATCTATCTGTAATGTTTATTATAAAAACATTAGATTCATCAGAAATTGTATATTCTGATTCGTGGTATGATCTTATAAATGATTGATTTGTATCTTGGTTTTTTAATAATTGCTATATCTTTTGCTGGAATAGCTATTGGCTATATTGTCAAAAAAGAACCAATCAAAGGAACATGTGGGGGGTTGGCGAACCTGGAAGAGGGTTCGCCATGCCAGATCTGTGGCAGAACAGATCCAACTGATTGTACACAAGATCAGAATTGATTCATTGTGTTATCTTCGCCAGCAGCTTTTAGGGCAGCTTCACCAGCAAAATATTCTTTATGATCATCTCCCATATCAGAACCAGCCATGTTTTGATGTTTAACACATGCAATACCTTCTCTAATTTCTTTTCTTTGAACATTTTTAACATAACCCAACATCCCATCGTCACCAAAATATGCTTTAGCCAGGTTATCAGTTGATAGAGCAGCAGTGTGATAGGTTGGGAGAGTAATAAGGTGATGAAAAATTCCAGCTTCTCTAGCAGCATCAGCCTGGAATGTTTGAATTTTTATGTCAGCTTCATGCGCTAGTTCAGTGTCATCATAACTAATGTTCATCAAGTCAGCTCTATCATACGGTGAAACATCTTTACCTGATTCTTCCCATGCATCATATACTTGTTGTCGAAAATTAAGAGTCCAATTAAATGATGGGCTGTTGTTGTAAACTAACTTAGCATTTGGAATTACTTTTCTAATCTCATCTACCATGCCGCCAATTTGTCCTATATGAGGCTTTTCTGTTTCAATCCATATTAAATCAGCACCATTTTGAAGGCTTGTAATGCAGTCAAGAACACATCTCTCTTCACCAGTACCTTCTCTAAATTTATAGAGATTTGAGGGTAATCTTTTTGGTCTAACTATTTTTCCATGTTGATTGATCATTACATCACCATGCTTTAGATTTGTTTCA
>VMBT01000745.1_pt1 | contig 18938 bp, 22 predicted proteins | sample 4404301 | NCBI WGS metagenome assembly VMBT01 (sample SAMN12238535, study PRJNA552566) | marine metagenome | isolation source: Coastal seawater | place: USA: coastal Georgia, Sapelo Island | collected 2008-08/2009-08
CTTTTAATCCGCTGGTCGAGCGTTCGAATCGCTCACGACCCACCACTAATTCTTAAAGGGCTTCTCTAGTAGAAGTCCTTTTTTATTTCAAACCCCTTGTTTTTGATAGAAGATAGGGGTCATTACAAATTTGATTACTTGAAGATAGCATTGATAGATCTTTTGTGTTATCGAGCCAAGAGGCGTCATTTGGAAGCTTAAGGGATTCTCTTCCCTCTGCCATTTTTTGCTTATAAGCAAACGACTGAAAGGTTTTTGATCTGTTACCTTTGCAATCTAAAAATTTATACTTAAGAATGCTATTATATTTTTCAAGAAAAGGTTTTTTTAAATCTTCAACTAACCAAAACATTCGATATCCATTCTCATATATGAGCATGTAGGTATCGACATAGAAGGTTGCTGATTCATTGTCAAAAGTTTTATACCACTCAGTTTTACTTTTTGCTTGAGATGTTGAGATAGCAAAAAAACTAGCAATTAAAAAAATAGCAAAGTTATTTAGTATTTTCATTTCTAATATTTTTTAGCCAATCTATGAGCATGAAAATGTCCTTGTCTAAAGACCTATTGTTGCATACTTCAAACATAGCAATGATAACCTTTCCTTGTAAAAGTAGATATCCTTTTAAAGTTTTTTCATCTTTTTTGTATATGGCAAGATTGGTATTTTCATATAGCGGATATTCACTTTTATCTGCCCCTAATATTGCCTTATCAAGGTGTTTTAATGTAATGAAATATTCATCAGATGGATCTAACTTTAAAGTAATTTTTTTACTACAAAAGGATAAAATTTTTGTCTCTTGTTGAGAGTAAGTAACTTCAGAATTATTTTTTTTATCTACTATAAAGCCTTCAGGTGGCTTCACCTTTATGTCATTTAAAGAGTCAAATGAATAGTAATTATCTCTTTGTCCTTTAATCCCATTCAAAATTGTTAGAAAGAAATTTTCATTTTTTTCATTAAAGTCTGAACGGATATCCTTGATATTAACTTTAATCTCATGATCAAAATTTGCATTCTGATTTGAACTCACTAATCCGGACAAAAATAGTAGTAAAACAAGCCATTTTTTTTGCATAAAAGAATTCTATCAATTATTAAATAGAATTGTCTGTGTAAAATAATTGTATAAAGTAAGTCTAATTAACAAAGGAAACCCATGACCGTAAAGAAAGATAAAGTTGTTGAAATGCATTACACACTAAAAAATGACGCCGGTGAAGTCTTAGATACTTCAGATGGTAAAGATCCAATGCCATTCTTACAAGGTCATGGAAATATTATCCCCGGTTTAGAGAAAGCGCTTGAAGGGCTTAAAGTTGGTGATACCTGTGATGTTTCGGTTAAACCAGAAGATGCATATGGAAAATATCATGATGAGGGTGTTCAAGAAATCCCTATGGATGCTGTTCAGGGAATAGATAATCTGCAGATTGGAATGCAACTTCAATCACAGGATGAGCAGGGTAACCCTTTTGTGGTTCATGTCAAAGAAATCAAAGATGAGTCTATTGTCATTGATGCAAACCATCCATTAGCTGGTGAAACTCTCCATTTCAATGTATCCATAGAAAGTATAAGAGATGCTGAAGCTGAAGAGATCAGTCACGGGCATGTACACACGCCCGGACATCATCATCACTAAATAGGTTATAAATTATTCAAGCAGCATCCATGTGCTCAACATGGAAACGTCCATAAAATCTTATTGAGTCTGCATGGTGTTGTTTTAAAACCTTTCTAGCCTTTTCTTTTTCTTCGTCTGAAGAGGCAGGAATGCTAATGACTGCATGGCCACTCATTAGGTGATCTTTAACCTTTTGTAAATAAGCCGACTCTTCTCCAAAGCCAAGTTTTTGCCACGATCTGATAACTTTAGCCATAAACCCATGGCTTACCCCATCAGGATCTATAAACTCCAAACCTTCTTTACCTACAGAGGCATCAATCAAATTTGAATCAAAACCCTCATCCTTTAGTTCGCAGCAAACCTCATCAGCATCAAGTTTAGAATCTACAAATGCTACAACCCTATTTGTTGGATAAAGAGTGAAATTTTCTCTAGTATGTGAAAGCATATCTATCTCCATATATAACTTAATTGAATAATTTACTCTTGTAATAAGTTGATAAAAAACAATATTTCTGAAACATTAATTATTTAACTAAGAGTAGAATGAATAAAATTTGCTAAAAAAACCTTCTTTTTTTTATTACTTTCTTTCCCAAAAAAAACTAAAAAAAAATTATTTTTATTTATTAATTTGGTATTCTCTTATTTTTAGTTCATTCTATGAGGAGAGACAATGAATAAAAAACTAACCGCTGCTCTATTTACCGCTGCAGCTATGATTACTTCAACTTCTGCAATGGCTCAGTGTGATCCAGGCGAGAGAGTTGTTAAATTTTCACATGTAACAAATACAGATAAACACCCGAAAGGTATTGCGGCTTCTTTACTTGCTGAGAGAGTGAATAAAGAACTAAATGGCGTAATGTGTATGGAAGTTTATCCAAACTCAACTTTATACAACGATAACAAGGTGCTTGAAGCACTTCTAAATGGTGATGTTCAATTGGCTGCGCCATCACTGTCAAAATTTGAAAAATTCACTAAGCAATTTAGAATTTTTGACTTACCTTTCGTTTTCAAAAATGTTGATGCTGTGAATGAATTTCAAACTTCTGAGAAAGGCGAAAAGATGAAAAGCTCTATGAGACGTAAGGGTCTTCAGGGTCTTGCATTCTGGCACAATGGTATGAAGCAGATGTCAGCTAATGTTCCTCTTGAAAAACCTACGGACGCAAATGGTAAGAAATTCCGCGTAATGACCTCTGATGTGCTTGTTGCACAAATGAAGGCTTTGGGTGGTTCTGCACAAAAAATGGCCTTCTCTGAGGTTTATGGTGGTCTTCAGCAAGGTGTCGTAGATGGACAGGAAAATACTTGGTCAAATATTTATGGTAAGAAGTTTTTTGAAGTTCAAGATGGTGTCACTGAGACAAATCATGGAATTTTAGATTACCTTCTTGTTACCTCGGTTGATTTTCTTAATAGTCTAAGACCGGACGTTCAACTTCAATTTCTACAGATTGTAAAAGAAGTGACCGAAACTCGTAATGCTGAGTCATTTGCTGTTAATCAGAAGAATCGCCAGATGATTCTAGATGCAGGTGGTACGATAAGAACATTGACTCCAGAACAGAGACAATTATGGGTAGATGCAATGAAACCAGTATGGGATCAATTTAAAGATGACGTAGGTCAAGATAATCTTGATTACGCACAAGAGATCAATAAGCGTCATTAACCAAACTAAGAGGTGCAGCAATGCACCTCTTTTTTTATGTCTAAATTAAGTAGAACAGATAATTTCGAGGAAACGTTAATCGCGATTCTTTTTGGAATTATGACGGTTGCTACATTTTCAAATGTTATTGCCCGATATATTTTTAATGACAGTATCTTATGGGCACTTGAACTGACTGTATTTCTTTTTGCATGGATGGTGCTTTTAGGCGCCTCTTATGCCATTAAGAAAAACGCTCATCTAGGGGTGGATATCTTAATTAATATGCTATCACCTCAAAAAAGAAGAATTTTAGGTCTTATCGCTGTTTTCTTTTGTTTGCTATTTAGTTTCCTAATGCTTAAAGGATCTTGGGATTATTGGGCAAATTTTGCCAACCTCCCAGCGACAGAGGGAAGATGGTTTCCTTTGGGGTTCGAGGAAAATTATCGTGATAAAGGCTGGTATGAAGTCAACGATATTCCAATGCCTTATATACTCAGCTGGATGGAGGGTGTATTTAATGAAGGTGAAGAGTATGAAAAGATACCTCGATTGATACCTTATTTGGTTCTACCACTATCCATGTTCCTAATTCTTTTCAGGTTTTTGCAAGCGGGTATTGCAATATACAAAGGAGATCAAGATAGATTAATTGCCAATCATGAAGCTGAAGGGGATATCGATAGTCTAAAAGAGGACTTAAAAGAAATGTCTGGAGAATCTAAGTAATGGACGTTTTTCTATTATTTGCACTAATCATTGGACTTTTGATTATTGGTGTTCCAATTGCTGTCTCTCTAGGTGTTTCTTCAATATTATTTCTTTTGGTTTTTTCAGATTCCTCACTGGCAGGTATTGCTGGTACCTTATTCGAAGCGTTCGAGGGGCACTATACACTTCTTGCTATTCCATTCTTTGTTCTAGCCTCTTGCTTTATGACAACGGGAGGGGTTGCAAAGAGGATTATTCGTTTTTCCATAGCATGTGTGGGTCATGTCAGAGGAGGTCTAGCTATTGCAGGTGTATTTGCTTGTATGTTGTTTGCAGCGCTCTCAGGTTCTTCTCCTGCTACGGTTGTGGCAATTGGTACCATTGTTATTGCTGGTATGAGAAAAGTCGGATATACCAAAGAATTCGCTGCTGGAGTCATCAGTAATGCAGGAACTTTAGGTATTCTCATCCCACCCTCATTGGTCATGGTGGTTTACGCAGCTGCTGTAGAGGTATCAGTCGGAAGAATGTTTCTCGCTGGAGTTATTCCTGGATTGCTTGCAGGGGTTATGTTGATGCTTGCGATATATGCTGTGGCTCGTTACAAGAATTTACCCAAAGGGGATTGGCTTGGCTGGAAAGAGGTTATAGATTCAGGTAAAGATGCTGGTTGGGGTTTGTTCTTAATTGTCATCATTCTGGGTGGTATTTATGGAGGTATTTTCACACCCACTGAGGCAGCAGCTGTTGCAGCAGTTTACGCATGGTATGTTGCCAACTTTATCTACAAGGACATGGGTCCACTAAAAAAAGATAATAGAAAATTATACAAAAACCCGCAGACTCTTGTTACTGCTCTATTTCATGAGGACACTAAAAAAACACTTTTTGAAGCTGGTAAGTTAACCATTATGCTTCTTTTTGTTATTGCTAATGCATTGATTCTAAAGCATGTATTAACAGATGAACAAATACCTCAAGCAATTGCCAATTCACTCCTATCGGCTGGATTTGGTCCAATTATGTTCTTGGTAATCGTCAATGTCATACTATTGATTGGAGGACAATTCATGGAACCATCAGGACTTCTTGTGATTGTTGCCCCATTAGTTTTTCCAATAGCAATTCAGCTGGGAATTGACCCAATACATTTAGGCATCATTATGGTGGTTAATATGGAAATTGGAATGATTACCCCACCGGTTGGTTTAAACCTTTTCGTTACATCAGGAGTTGCGGGAATGCCTATCATGTCAGTTGTAAAAGCAGCATTACCGTTCTTAGCGGTTTTATTTGTTTTCTTGATTATCGTGACATATGTTCCTTGGATTTCAACCTTCCTTCCAAACATGGTCATGGGTCCAGAAATCGTTATCAAGTAGTCTAGTGAGTCGTTTTATCTGGATCTTTACAGCTTTAAGTGGAGCGTCTTCTGTCATATTTGGAGCAGTCTTAGCCCATGTTCTTAAAGGTTCGATAGATCTAAGCGATCTTGAGAGAATTGAAACCGCAGTTTTTTATCAATTTATTCATACACTTGCGATCCTTATTCTAGCAATCAAACTAAAAAATAGAATCTCAAATGTAATCAATTGGAGTATTTACTTATTTATCGCAGGAGTTATTCTTTTTTCAGGAAGTTTGATAATTTACACATTTACTAAAATTGGATTTTTAGTATTTATTACCCCTGTTGGAGGGATGCTGTTAATTCTTGGATGGTTGAATCTGATTAGATATAGACCTTAACCGGTTCCACGAGTCCTGGTTTTATGAGGTTTGGCATTTTTTTCAATGAAGCTGATAATCATTCCAGCAACATCTTTTTCAGTGGTTGTCTCAATACCTTGAAGGCCAGGAGAGGAATTTACTTCCATGACTAAAGGGCCATGATTGGATCTTAGGATATCCACACCACAAACATTAAGACCTGTAATTTTGGCAGCTCTAACTGCAGTTGATCTTTCTTCAGGGGTTAATCTTACAAGGGTAGCCGAGCCTCCGCGATGAATGTTGGATCTAAATTCCCCTTCAGCGCCTTGTCTTTTCATGGCGGCAACGACTCTTCCGCCAACAACAAAACAACGTATATCGGTTCCACCTGACTCTTTAATGAATTCTTGAATTAAGATGTTGGTCTTCAGTCCCATAAAGGCCTCAATGACACTTTCAGCTGCTTTTTTAGTTTCAGCTAAAACTACTCCAATTCCCTGAGTTCCTTCCAATAGTTTAATAACTGAAGGCGCTCCACCGACCATCTTCATCATATCTTGAATGTCGTCGGGTGAGTGTGCAAATCCAGTAACAGGCAGGCCAATACCTTTTCTAGCAAGCAGTTGAAGAGATCTTAATTTATCTCTTGAACGAGTGATTGCAACCGATTCATTAAGAGGATAAACCCCCATCATTTCAAATTGTCTAAGAACTGCAGTACCATAAAAGGTAACTGATGCTCCGATTCTAGGAATCACAGCATCAAATCCCGACAACTCCTCACCCTTGTAATGAATTGATGGGCGATGAGAAGTAATGTTCATATAACACCTCAGAACATCGAGCACATGAACCTCATGACCTCTTTCCTCAGCTGCCTCAATAAGTCTTCGAGTCGAGTAAAGATTTTTGTTTCGTGAAAGGATGCCAATCTTCATATTTTTACTTACCTAAAATATATTTCTTGGAAGGGTCTACTAGAAAATTTCCAGCCCTAATAGATGTTCTTCCTACTAACATATTGTATTGCATTTTCTTTCTTGAAGTCAGTGTCATCTCAACATCACCTGACCATTCACCTAATCTTATTTTGGTAAGTATTGCATAGCGCAACTCACCTTGGCCTGAAGAACTGACCACCGTTCTTTTGTCAATCACAGGACATTCACAAGTTATTGACTTTGAATTTTCAATACCAAAATTGGTAGAGAACCTAACATATGCATCCCCATCTTTAGAGAATGATTCAATGTTTTCAGCATGCAAACTAGAGGTTTTAGCCCCTGTGTCAATTTTTGCTTTGATGGGTGGAACACCTAACTGAGGTAATTCAACCCACTCTTTCCATCCTAAAATCTGATTCATAAGTGATCAGTTATAAAAAGGTCGATATTATCCTTAAAAAATGGCATTTAAAAAACTATTTAAAAAGATCCTTCTTTTGCTCCTTTGATAATCGCGTCCATTTTTTTAGCAACATCCATTGCGGGACCAAGAGCATCATCAGGTAAACTCATTGCCTGCATGACTTCTGGATTCATAGAAATCATTCGAATTTTTTTGTCTTTGCCCTCTACAACAGCAATTCTGCATGGAAGTATTACTGCATAACGATCATCAATATCAGCAATTTTTGCTGCGGTTGTGGCATCACAAATGTTATGAATGCTCAGATGACGGTAGGGCTTACCAGTTACCGACTCAATTTGTTTACTTAAAGGAAACATTGCCACATGAAGGATGTTTTCATTAGTGGCCATTGATTTGATAGATTCATCGACTTCAGGACCTGTTATCCCTTCATCGACCTCTGTCACCAGAACCATCGACATAAATGCTTCTGGTGAGATGTTAGACGAGTTATTTAATTTTTTTTTACAGGAGCTTTTGGAGCACTTCTCAAATTGCTTCTTGGAACCTGATTTGCATTCCAACCATAACCGCCATTAAAAGGTTGCATGTTGTTAGGTTGATTCATTTTGCCGAATTCATTTGTTCTGGTATCAAAACCAAATGGTGCAGTGCTTGTACCAAAGCTAAACGGTGAGGTGCTGGTGCCAAAACCAAATGGATTACCATTGGTATTAAAAGGGGCAAAATTAGTATTTCCAAAGGGGTTGAAGTTTCCACCATTTCCATTGGTGTTAAATGGACCCCAGTTATTATTATTTCCAAAAGGACCCCAGTTTGATCCACCCCAATTATTGTTATTATTTCCAAAAGGACCCCAGTTACCTGAGTTGTTGAACGGATTCCAGTGGTTGTTTGCAAGGGCAGAAGTTGCACTTACTGAAACTGCAGTGACAAAGATAAGGTTTTTAATTGCTTTATTCATAATCTACTCATCATTTATTAAAAAAATTAAGAGTCTATCATAAAAATAAAAATTGCAATATGAGATAATTTAATTTCTTTAAATTTTCAAAAATTTTAAATGCGCAAATCCATTCTTCTACTCATTGTATTTTTAGGCCTTATTAACAATTCTTCAGCTAATGAAATCATTAATGGTAATGACATGCTTTTATCAGTAAATAAGCAAGTCACCAATATCAATACTGAGGAGCTTTTAAAAGAGCTAGATTCTAATCCAAAAGTTGTCCTTATTGATGTGAGAACTCAATCAGAAATCATTAATTTAGGAACAATTTTACGAGGACAGAATCGAAATATTCCTAGAGGTTGGCTAGAGTTTAGAATTGAAGATGAGGCGCCTAGTAAAGACACTCCGATAATCGTGTATTGTGGTCTTAATCTTCGCTCTCCATTAGCGGCCCAAACACTAGAGCGAATGGGCTATACCAATGTAAAGAATTATTCTGATGGTTATTTCAAATGGAAAGAGGCTGGACTTCCAGTCTATATTAGTGATAAAGATCCAGAGACTGCGTTGTATTCAAAGCCAGTAAAAGTCAGTGAAAATGTTTATTCTGCTATCGGCGCTACTCAACCCCCAACCTATCAAAATAATAATCATAATAATAATGTTTCATTTGTAATTGGCTCAGAGAGCGTGCTAGTTTTTAATGCTGGGGGAAGTTATTCCATTGCCAAGGCAATTCATAATGAAATTAAAAAAATTACCAGTTTGCCTGTCAAGTATGTTGTCCTAGAAAATGCCCAATCTCATGCAATTTTAGGCTCGAAATACTGGAAGGAGCAGGGGGCTAATATTATTGCGCACGAGCTAGCATTGAAAGAAATTGTAAGTCATGGAAACGATATATATCAAAGAGCCGCGAGAGTCCTCAAAGACAAAATAGAAGGTTCTGAAATTGTCTTGCCGGACCAAACTTACAACTCAAGAATGATTCTTTCTTTAGGTGATACTGTTGCTGAACTTTTGTATCTTGGAGGGTCTCACTCTCCTGATGATATTCAACTATGGTTACCTCAACAGAAAATACTTATCAGTGGCGATACAACATTTAATGTCCGCATGTTGCCGATCTTTCTTCATACAGACACCAAAAGCTGGGTCGAAACATTTGACAAGATCGTTGCATTAGATCCAAAAATTATCATCCCTGGTCATGGAGATCCAACAGATTTACAAACTGTAACCAGGTTTACCAAAGATTATTTAACCTACATGAGATCCGAAGTAGAAAAAATTCTTGAAAATGATGGCGGTTTATATGAGGCTTATTTAATTGACCAGAGTCGTTATAGAGATTGGGGAACCTATAATGAGCTTCATAAGCAAAATGCTGAACGAATTTTCAGAGAAATGGAATTTCAATAGAGTTAAGACTGTTTGAAGGGGCTGTGCTCTTTCACTGAATTAATGTAATTTTCGATATAAGGAATTTCATCATTGCAAAATTGATCAATAGGTTTTCTAAACTCTAGAGCATTAATCCAGTGAGCTGAAAATGTCCTTTGTGGAATAAATCCTCTAGCTACTTTGTGTTCTCCCTGAGCTCCAGGCTCAAAGACTTTTATTTGATTTTGAATACAATACTCTATGCCTTGATAGTAGCATAACTCAAAGTGCAGAAAATCAATGTGCTCGATACAGCCCCACAAACGACCAAATAATTTTGTATCACTTTTAAACATCAATGAGCCTGCAATGCTTTCATTATTTTCTTTTGCAAGAAATAATAGGACTTGATCAGGTATGCTGCTGGCTATTTGTTTAAAGAAATCAGCATTTAAAGTGGGAATTCCGCTTTTTTCTAAAAAAATTCTTTCGTAAAATTTGGCAAAATCTTCCCAATCCTGATCTTTAGCAGTGAAACCATCAAGCGCAAATATTTCAACATCAGAATTTTGAATCTTCTTTCTTTCTTGGCGAATATTTTTTCGTTTTTTTGGTTTAAGTTGATCCAGAAAATCATCAAAGTTAGTGTAATTATGATTAAACCAATGAAACTGACAATCTTGCCTGATAGAAAGTTTTTTTTGCTTTAACCAATTCAATTGATCACTTTCCGCAAATAAACAATGGAAAGAACTACATTGACTGTCATTGCATAGATTTCTCACTCCATCAAATAAAATCTCTAAAACCTCTTCTTTGTATTCCTCTTTAAAGAGGAATCTTTGACCACTTGCAGGTGTATAAGGAATGGACGAGACTAGTTTTGGATAATAACTTAAATTATGATTATGAAAGGCATTCTGCCATTGATGATCAAAAACAAATTCACCATAATTGTTATGCTTTTCAAAAAGAATTAATGCTCCAACAAGATCTTCTTCATGAAAAACAGCGAGATGTTTAGGAATCCAACCAAATTTGTCACCAATGCATTGGTTATCCTCTAGAGCTTTTAAAAATTCATGTCGACAAAAAGGGTTGTTGTCCACTACCAGTGCATTCCAGGAATCAGCAGAAACCATATTCATGCTTGATAGAAGTTTGATCTTCATGAATACTCAGAGATTAATTTTTGGTAACTTAGGTACCTTTCTTTTGATATTTTTTTACTATTAACTGCATCCTTCACTGCACAATGAGGTTCGTTTAAATGTATGCAGTTTCTGTATTTGCAAGAGTTCGAAAACTCATTAAATTCGACAAATCCATATAGAATCTCTTCTTTACTAAATTGGTCTAACTGAAATTCCCTAACTCCGGGTGAGTCGATTAAATTTCCACCGGATGGGATATGATACAAAGTGGTATTAGTTGTTGTGTGTTTGCCCAATTTTTTCTTTTCTGATATTTCATTTACTCTGATGTTAATATCCGGTATTAGGAGATTGATAATGGACGATTTTCCAACTCCCGATTGACCCACAAAAATATTATTTTTGTCAGATAGTTTCTCTTTTAAATTAGATAGGTCATTTTGATAGGCACTGACAAAGATAACATCAATACCAAGTGATCTATAGGCTGATAAATCATTAGAGATTATATTTTTGTCTTTAATTAGATCAACTTTATTAAAAATAAGATTAAGCTTTAAACCTGCATTCTGAACCACAATCAGATATTTATCTATAAGATCAATCTGATATTTTGGCTCACTGGCAATGACTAACCAGACTTCATCAAGATTTGAAGCAATTAGTTTGTTAGCTCTACTTAACGAATTTTCTCTATCATAAAGAGCTGAAATGACCGCTTCATCAAGATTAATTAACTCAATTAATACCTGGTCTCCAGCAACGATTGAAGAGAGATTACTTCTCGCAGTACATTTATAAAGATTATGATCATCGTCTTCAACAAGAAGGTGATGCCCAAAGCGGGTGATAACTATTCCAGTTCGAAAATTATTGGATGTGCCAGAGAGGTTATCTGCCTTTTGACTTGATTTTTTGGCTCGCGAAATACGCTCGTCCTGTATTTTTTTTATCCGCCATTCTTGGCGTCTAGTTAAACTCAATTATTCTTTAAACTTATAGTAATTTTCATTTAAATAATCAACCACACTTTTTTCCTCTTCAGGAAACCAACCAACCCTGAAAAAGCCAGTGCATCGAGAAACTTGGCCACGGAGTTGAGATAAGTCTTTAACTTTGCGATCATCTCTGGTGTAGAAGTCTTTATTATGAGGAGCCGTATGGCATTCTAAGCAAGATTCTTTATGAAGATCATAACCTTCATTGGCAAAAACAGATAATGAAAAAAGTAATAAAGTTAATGTAAAGGATTTGTTCATATTAATTAGCATATTTAAGTAATTCTCCTATTCTCTCACTTGCAGGTGGATGAGAATGATGAAATGTTGAATATATCTTATCTGGAGTTAAAGTGGAAGCGTTTTCTTTATATAGTTTTATCAATGAAGAAATAAGATTTTTGGCATCAGTATGAGTTGCTGCAAAATTATCTGCTTCAAATTCATGCTTTCTTGAGAGCATATTAGAAATTGGTGAGATTAAAAAAGTGAAAACTGGAGCAACCATCGTGAAAACTATTAAGGCATTATGGTTATTTACTTCGGTTATGCCTAACCCAGAGAAGAACCACTCCTGATCAATAAGATAGCCCAACAAAGCTAGACCGATTAGGGTTATTAGGAAAGTTGACACAATATTTTTTCTAATATGTTTATGATGAAAATGACCCAATTCATGAGCTAATATGGCTTCGATTTCATCGTGACTCATGTCTTTTAATAAAGTATCAAAAAAAACAATTCTTTTACTCTCTCCCATTCCCGTGAAGTAAGCATTACCATGAGATGAACGTTTGGATCCATCCATGACGAAAATTCCATTACTTTGGAAACCAGATTTCGTAATCAAGGACTTAATTTTGATTTCTAATTCTTTATCGGAAAGCGGTGAAAATTTATTGAAAAGAGGTGCAATGAAAGTTGGGTAAACCCAAATCATAATTAATGAAAATAATGATATAAATACCCAAGTGTAGATCCACCAATACTGACCCATATAATTCATGAGCCATAGCACCACAAAACTGATAAAAGAGCCGAATATCAACGTAAAAATGATTGTTTGCTTAACATAATCAGAGAAAAATAAAGAGGTTGTTGATTTATTGAATCCATGTTTTTCTTCAATTTTGAAAGTTCGAAAATAATTAACAGGGAGGCCAAGAAGTGAAGAAATAATCATGATGGACAGAATAACGAAAACGCCACCTGATAAGCCTTCATATGAATGAGAAGCCCAGAAATTATTTATTAAATCAATACCACCACCAATAGTCCAAAGAACCAAAAGAAGAGAACTGAAGAGAATCTCAAAATTGTCAACTTTGAGTTTATCGAGTGAATATAAACCAGCCTTTTGGTGGTCTTTTAAGCTTATGTCTTTTTGGAAAGATGCGGGCACAACATTAAAAGAATTCTGAATAGATTTCTTTTGTCGAAAATTCAACCATAACATGGTAAGAATATATATCGAAAGAAAGAGTAAAAAAATGCTTGTGAAAAATTCCATATTCTTTGATTTTAAAAATAAATTTATCTTAAATAAAATTGACCATAAATATCATCATTCATTATAGTAGTTTTTTTTGAAAATCGCTGTTGCTAAAGTATAATTCAGTGTTTTTATAATTATTTCTAAAGTGGCTTTAATAGTACAAAAATATGGCGGTACATCGGTTGGCTCGGTAGAGAGAATCCAGGAGGTTGCTAAAAAAATCAAAAGATTTAAAGATGCTGGTAATGATCTAGTCATCACTGTATCTGCAATGAGTGGAGAAACTAACCGCTTGACTTCTCTAGCAAAAGATATTCATTCTCAGCCATCAACTAGAGAGATGGATGTTTTATTGACTACTGGTGAGCAAGTTACTATCTCATTATTATCCATGGCCCTTCATGATTTAGGTTGTGATGCTATTTCATACACTGGTTCACAAGTCAAAATAATCACTGATAGCGTTCATGGAAAAGCAAGGATTCAGTCTATTGATGACCACAGAATCAGAAATAGTTTAAGTGAAAATAAAGTAGTCGTAGTTGCAGGCTTTCAAGGCGTAGATGAGAGTGGTAATATCACGACACTCGGAAGAGGAGGCTCAGATACTACTGCAGTTGCCCTTGCGGCCTCTTTAAGGGCTGATGAGTGCCAAATATACACCGATGTAGACGGAGTGTATACAACAGATCCAAGAATTGAGCCTAATGCAAAAAAAATTAATATCATGAGTTATGAAGAAATGCTTGAGATGGCATCTCTTGGCTCCAAAGTTCTGCAAATTCGATCTGTTGAATTTGCATCAAAATATCACGTTCCTTTAAGAGTTCTTTCATCAATGATTGAAAACCCCGAAGGTACGCTCATAACATCAGAGGAAAATATCATGGAAAAAGCAATTATTTCTGGCATTGCTCACAATCAAGATGAAGCAAAACTTAGCTTAATAGGAGTGCCGGATAAGCCAGGTATTGCATTTCAAATTCTTAAACCAATTAGTGATGCAAATATTGAAGTAGATATGATTGTCCAAAGTGTTTCTGCTCGAGAAGGTCTGACAAATTTTGCTTTTACCGTGCATAGAAATGATTACGATAAGGCATTAAATATTTTAGAAAATATTTGTAAAAAATTAGACGCCATAGGCGTTCAGAGTGATGATAAAGTCGTTAAAGTTTCACTCGTTGGAATTGGGATGAGGTCTCACGCAGGTATTGCGGCAAAAATGTTTGAAGTCCTACACAACGAAAATATAAATATTGAGATGATATCCACAAGTGAAATTAAAATCTCTGTAGTCATTAATGAAAAATATTTAGAATTGGCAGTAAGATCGCTGCATTCTGCTTTTGAATTGGAGAATATTTAACATGAGTAATTTTGCTGATAGAGAGGGTTTAATTTGGTATGACGGTGAGTGGGTTGATTGGAAAGATGCCAAGACGCATGTATTAACCCATACTCTTCACTATGGCATGGGTGTTTTCGAGGGTGTTAGAGCATATCACACCAATGAAGGTCCAGCTATTTTTAGGTTGGAAGATCATACAAATCGACTATTTAATTCAGCCAAGATTATGAAAATGGATATTGGTTATTCCAAGGAAGAGCTTAATCAAGCGCAAAAAGATGCTGTAATAAAGAATAACCTCGATAGTGCTTACATCCGACCTATGTGTTTTTATGGTTCAGAAGGGATGGGTCTACGTGCTGATAATTTAAATGTTCACACCATAATTGCTGCTTGGGAGTGGGGCGCTTATCTTGGGGAAGACAATCTTAAAAAAGGCATTAGAATTCGCACATCCAGCTATACAAGACACCATGCAAATATTGCGATGACTAAAGCAAAAGCAAATGGTAACTACATTAACTCAATGCTTGCTCTTCAAGAGGCGCTTACAGATGGATATGATGAAGCATTGCTTCTAGATGTCGATGGTTTTGTAGCTGAAGGAAGTGGTGAAAATATTTTTATTGTTCGTGATGGGATTATTTATACCCCAGACTTAACATCAGCACTTGCAGGTATTACGAGAGATTCAATCTTTACACTTGCACAGAATTTAGGGTACCAAATTATTGAGAAGAGAATTACTCGAGATGAGGTTTATTGCGCTGATGAAGCCTTCTTTACTGGAACAGCGGCAGAGGTGACTCCAATTAGAGAATTAGATAATCGAATCATTGGAAGCGGAACAAGAGGACCTATCACTGAACAAATTCAGAGTTTATATTTTGCTTGCGTGAATAGAGATAATCCAGATTATGCTTCATGGACTGATGGAGGGATTTGCAAGTAATGTCAGATCAAAAGCATGTGAGCTATAACGTGGTTGATGAATCGGAACTTCCTTTTCACTGTCCACCAAAAAATACCACAAGTTGGAATATGCATCCGAAGGTATTTGTCCCTTTTGACGAAGAAGGTAGGGCCTCTTGCCCATATTGTGGCGCTAGGTATCGCTTAAAGAAATAACTCTTAAAATGCCCTCTAAGCAATCTATCGCATTAATAGGTCCTATGGGTTCGGGAAAAACTTCTGTAGGCAGGAGATTGGCTTGTGTTTTAAAAAGAGATTTTTTTGACTCTGATCATGAGATTGTTGCTCGAACAGGGGTAAGTATTGATCATATATTTGACGTAGAAGGGGAAGAGGGTTTTCGAGAAAGAGAAACCAATATTCTTTCTGAGCTTCTGGTAATTCCTGACATGGTAATTGCTACTGGTGGAGGGATTATTATCAAGAAAGAAAATAGAGATTTACTCAAAAAAAATGCTTTTGTCATATATCTTTCATCTTCTATCGATCAATTAGTCAAAAGAACGCTACTCTCAAAGAATAGACCGCTTTTGGAAAAGTCTAATAATCGTGAAAAGACAATCAAAAAAATTGTTAATGAAAGAGAGCCCTGGTATCAGGAGACTGCCGACGTGACGATTGACACCTCTGGAAAGAAACTCTATGTCATTATCAACGAAATTAAAAAGGTCCTAAACAATGAAAAAAAATAATATCTTACTAATTTTTATTCTGGCTTCCTTTAATGGATACTCAATGACACAATCCGAGTTTATTGAGTTATATAAGTCATCACACCCATCTTTTAAGAGTCAAGAGCTAGAATCAGAAATCAAACAACTTGATTTTGAATATGCTAAAGGCATTGAGGATTGGAATTTGTCGATTTCAACTTCATATCAAGATATAGATAAGACTGGTTTTACAGGAGTTACCACAGGGGTATCAGAAATTAATACACTAGGCTTATCAGCTAGTAGAAAGTTTGTTGATTCCGGGGTTGATATTACTTTAGCAAATACCATCACGGATTCAACTATTGCTTCATCAGATAGAGGTAACGTAAAGACCTCATTGGATATTAGTCTGCCTCTAATGAAAAACAAGTTCGGTCTGAACGATAGATTGAATATTGATTTGGCTAAGATTGAAATTGAGAAACACTTACTTGATAAATTTGAGAAGAATGAAAAATCGATAGCAATTGCTTTGAAAAAATTTATTGATTTAGCTTTTGCTGAAGAGCAACTCAAAATTAATCAAGAGCGTTTTAATTTGGCTAAAAGTGAGCATGAACTCAGTACTAAGAAATTTAAAGCCTCTGTGATTGATAAAGCCGATATGCTTCTACAGGATGACTCGCTTCAAAATTCTAAAAAACAGTTAATTGAGTCGCAACAAGAGTTGGCAATCATTCAAGGGGAAATTGCTCTTTTGATCGATACAAATGAGTCTTTAGTTAATTCAACCAATTTTGATCTTTATAGAATCACTAATATCAACCTTGATAATATTAAAGATTATTTGGTCGCGAATTCTCGTCAACTAAATTCAATTAACCTTGAGAAAAAACTTAATGAAAGAAAAATTTCATCTTATGAGAATGAATCTTTGCCTAATCTAGATTTGGATATCGGTATTACCAGCGAAGGCCAAAAAGATAATATTTCAAATGCCAACAGTAATCAAAATTCATCTTGGGATATTGGACTCACATACTCTCTCCCTATTGGACAAACTCAAGAGACATCTAAATTATCAAAGACCAAAAAAATTAACCAGCAATTGGAATTAAAGTATGACGAATTATTAATTGATTTAATGACTTTGGGTAGAAAATATAGACAACAAATCGACTCTCTTGGAGAGATAATCAATTTAGGAAAAAAACAGATTCAAATAGCCAATGAAAGGGCTCGAGAGCAACGAGAAAATTACAACAATGGTAATGGTGAAATGGAGTTTGTAATCAGCGCTCAAAATAGTGAGCAAAATGCCCGTCTAAATTTAGCTAAATCTGTCACACAGTATCAAAAGGTTGTGATTGATATAAAGGCTCTTTTAGACCAATTAATTTAATGGGCTAATCCATGATCAAATATGAGATAACTGCAAAATATCCTAATCGGCATATTTTCGAAGTTAGATTAAAAATTACTGATCCAAATCCTCTTGGCCAGGTGTTTCAGTTGCCTTCTTGGATACCTGGTAGTTATTTGATTAGAGATTTTTCAAAACATATTATTGATCTGGAAGCTAATAATGGGGAACTACAAAGTAAAAAAATTGATAAAAATCACTGGATAGTTGAGCCAACAGATTCTGAATTAACCTTAAATTATTCAATCTATGCGTTTGATCCATCGGTCAGAAGTGCATTCTTATCTGCTGAAAGGGGTTTTTTTAATGGCTCAAGTGTTTTTCTCTTACCGTTGGGATATGATAATGCTGATTTTGAAATAAAGATTAATTTACCCGATAAAGACTTAGTAATAGGCAACTGGTCTATTGCAACCTCAATGCCTTTGGTCGAAAACAAATCTAATACATTCATCGTTAAGGGATATCATGAATTAATTGATCACCCTGTTGAATTAGCAGACTTTACCGCCTTTAATTTCTCAACAGAGAAGGTTAATTATCAAATGACTCTGTCAGGTAAACATGAGGCGAATCTCGAATCTCTAACTGCCGATTTGGCTGCTATATGCCTACATCATGAAAATTTTTTTAAAGAAGTGGCAACTGAAAATTATCTGTTTTTGAATTACGTCAAAAGTAAAGGATATGGTGGTCTTGAACACAATCACAGTTGTGCCTTAATTTCATCAAGAGAGGACCTAGTTAAAATTAAAGATGGGAAACTTAATCCGAACTATATTAAGTTTCTAGCCCTATGCGCGCATGAATATTTCCATACGTGGTGGGTCAAAAGAGTCAAGCCGAAGGAATTTCACAATCCTGACCTAACTCGAGAGGTTCATACCAATCAGTTGTGGATATATGAGGGGTTTACTTCCTATTATGATGAATTGACCCTCTTAAGAGCAAAGTTGGTCTCACTGGAAGAATATCTAACCCTTTTTTCGACAAATATCACTCGCTACTTTAAATCAAAAGGGCGCCACAGACAGACTTTAGTTCAATCAAGTTTTGATGCATGGACGAAGTTTTATCAGCAAGATGAGAATGCTCCAAATGCTATTGTGAGTTATTACAATAATGGAGCTTTATTGGCTTTTTGTTTGGATATTCTTATTAGAACAAATAAAAAGAATCGAATGTCCTTGGATACTATTGTCAAGAATATTTGGAGTCATCATAAATCTGTTGGCACAGAAGATGATTGTATTCAAGAAGAGATCAAAAAGATAGACACAAGAAACTATCAAGGTTTTTTTGATAACTATTTACATGGAAAGAGAGATTTGCCAATAAAAGAGTCGCTCAAGTATTTAGGAATTGAACTTTCTTTAGAAAATAAAATGAGCGACTTAGAGAGTCTTGGTATGAATATTGACGATAGTGGCATTGTTAAGACTATCTATGATGATTCCTG
>VMBT01000746.1_pt1 | contig 18935 bp, 19 predicted proteins | sample 4404301 | NCBI WGS metagenome assembly VMBT01 (sample SAMN12238535, study PRJNA552566) | marine metagenome | isolation source: Coastal seawater | place: USA: coastal Georgia, Sapelo Island | collected 2008-08/2009-08
CGTATGAATTTTCCTCAGTCAACCACTGGAAATGCTCGACCAATTCTGCCACCTCAACGATGAGCGCCATAGATAGATTTTTGGGGCTATGAAACTGCTCCCAACATCGCTCCCGAGCGAAGTCCCGAAGTTCCTCTTTGATTGACTCCAAATCTCCAGTCACGACCCATCCAAGACGATACCGAAGTACCGCATTAGGCGGAATCGGTTTGTGACGATGCTGGAGGTTTGCGCCTGAACCTTCGCCCAGAATTATTACGCCTCCGAGGCCCTGACCTATTATTCGAGGTCTTTGACTCATCAGCTACGTCAGCAGAGCTGTCTGAGCCAGACGCATCTGAATCTGGCGCATCACCCCGACTTTGCGAATTCTGCGGCCTCTTGTCTGTATGTCGCTTTGGATTCGACTTCTTCGCGTTGCCCAGAAGCGTACGAGCGGTCTCAAAACCGAACCTTTGAGCTTTCTCAGACAAACTCAATTTTGTGCCAACAATGTTTAAGGAGATAAGTCCCTTATCTTTGATGAAATCAGCGATTGTTTTCGCTGCTTGTCCCGGTTGTAACTCGAGCGCATCAACTAGCCGATAAGGCTTTCCTAGTTGAACGCAACAATCAAGGGCTTCCTCGGGCTCATCCTCAATCTCACCAAAGAAAATAATCGCAGTACCGTCACTGTCTTTGACATTACGTCTGATCGTATCCGAAGTGTCAGAACCCTCAAGCTCTTCAACTGGATAATGATCCGGGATAAATCCATCCTCGGACATTCTTCCCTCGACACAGTAACCTCCACAGTCGACCTCCTGCTCCAATGCTGCATCTAGAAATCCTCTTGTAATTCCTGTTTGCGCATTCGAAACGATTCTTAAACGACCGGTTTGTAAACCTGACGAGCCCTGTCCTCCAGAACCTTTTCCTTTTCTCTTAAACCGAGAGCCTCTATTATTTCGTGACACCTACACCTCAGACAAAAAACAAAAAACGATTGTAGTCACCGAACCGAACCGGGCATTACACCAAAGCGTGTTCATAAGGTCAGTCCGTGCGCTTTCTATATCAGTTGGTCCGTCATTGGGATCTCTGTCCACATTGCCATCGCGACACTCAATTCATGTAAGTGAGGCTAGAAAATGTTTTTGACGGCACGTTGTTTAAACCCATCTTGCGTCGGATCGCTACCGGCTTGCTCGTAGGGTTTTCGTAGCGTGGCCTGGAGTTCTATCGCCACTGCCCTAAACTGGGGTTTGTTTGCTACGGTTGCTTAGCAATGTAACACTTTTTTTTTGACCTTGTCGAAAAATTAGTTACATCCTTGTACGATAGTGAAAAATCACCCAAAGCCGCACTACTTTTGTGCTCAATCGCTCTGTTTGATATCCTTAGCGCCAACAAAAACAACCAACTAGGTCAGATTAACTGCGAACCGCATATGGAAAAGAAATCAATTGATGAACTCAAAATGGACGGTGAAAACCTCTTTACTGAACAAACCGTGACCGATAGACGCGTCGGAACGATTCGTGTACTGACTCCCATTACCTCAGATGGTGAGACCGATAGCGGTCGTGAAAAACTATATCTCGGTGAGACACAAATTATGACACCCATGGGGGCCCTACCGATCAATTTCCAGATTGATGCGTCGACACTTGCAGAGGCCGTTGAAAAATATGGAGATGCGGGGAAGGCAGCAGTGGAAAAAGCGGTTAAAGAGCTTCAGGAAATGCGCCGGGAAGCTGCCTCATCAATTGTGCTGCCAGAGAACATGCCTGGAGGAATGCCAGGAGCAGGCCCTGGTGGCGGCATTCAAATGCCTTAATCAGCTTTCAACTGATTTAACTCCAGCGGAAACAACACCGGATTCGAGCAATTTTTGAATCTCGTCATCTGTATAAGAAAGCTCTTCCAACACGACTTTGGTATGCTCGCCAAGAGTCGGTGCAGGACTAACTGACTCTGGTTGTGACTCAGACCACCTTGTTGGTGTTTTAAGTGCGTGAAGCACACCCTCCGTTGGGTGATTTTCGGATCTAAAAAAATTCGTATTCAATAAATGACTGTCGCTTAATAAGTCATCAACTGCGTTCATCTTTGCAACTGGAATGTCTCCGCGTTGAAAAAACTCCAACCAGTGCTCCGTCGTTTCTTGCTCAATAATCTCAGACAACAGATCGTAAATTTTTCCAATATTTTCTGCGCGCTTTGAATGCGTCAAAAACTTAGGATCTTTCATCATCTCCGGTTGCCCCATCGCCTCCCAAAAACGAGTCCACTGCGCTTCGTTATATACAAGAGCACAGATAAAGCCGTCTTTGGTCTTGTAGACCCGCCGATGCTTCAATCTTTCATAGCCCGATGGACCAATCGGCGGCTGAAAACTGAGTCCGGCCATATGGTCACCAAGTACAAAATGAGAAATTGACTCAAACATCGGAACCTCAACGGACTGAGCAACCCCTGTTTTTTCTCGAGCATAGAGAGCGCTCGTTACTGCGTAAACGGCATGCAGACCGGTCACGCGATCTGCGAAATTCAGAGGTACATACCTAGGGTTATCACGGCCCTCGCGCGTCATTAGCCAAGGCACCCCAGTTCCCCCCTGGATTAAATCGTCGTATGCAGCTTGTCCTGCACGAGGACCTTCCTCAGAGTATCCGTATGCGCCGACATAAATAATTTGAGGATTAACCTCTTTGACCTCCTCGTATGAAAGTCCGAGTCTGGCCATAGCCTGGGGTCTGACGTTATAGATCAACACATCGCTTTTCTCAATGAGCCGCTTGATGATCCCAAGACCCTCTTCGCTCTTGAGGTTTACCGCGATCCCTCTCTTTCCACGATTCAAGTGCAAATGGAGATGCCCCATGTGAGGATTGATCATGGGACCGACGTCACGCATGTTATCTCCAGCAAAAGGCTCGACCTTGGTGACTTGCGCACCTAACTCGGCGAGGATCTGAGTAGCAAAGGGCCCCATCACCACAGTAGTCAAGTCAAGTATCTTGACACCATTTAGGGGACCAGACACGCAATCTCCTTCTTCATTATTGCCATCACCATCACACAGAAATCATTTGCAAAGATCCGAGATCTCAATTTCAAGATGCTTGTGGAGCCGAACGATCCTCTCGGTGTCTGAAATTGATGCGCGCTTTGGTCAAGTCATAGGGTGAAATTTCAACCGAAACACGGTCACCAGCGGTAATACGAATTCGATTTTTGCGCATCTTTCCGGAGGCATACGCAATCACCTCGACACCGTTCTCTAGCTCAACACGAAACGTCGTGTTTGGCAGGACTTCCTGAACTGTGCCGTCCATTTCAATTAACTCTTCTTTCGCCATTCAAATCCTTATCTGTTGTCAAAAGCTGTATCAACAACGCGAAAGCGAGCGTTACCTGACACAGCGTGCTATTTTAGCTCCAATTGCACATCTCTGAATCAAGGTCACAGACACAAGATGAAAATCTACGAGCGATACGTACTGCCCAAAATGCTGAACTGCGTTTGTGGCTTATCGCTTTTGACTCCATATCGACAAGAGATTGTCCAAAAAGCACGTGGACTCACTGTGGAAATTGGCATCGGGTCCTCACTAAATCGATCTTTTTACAACTCAAGCACTGTTGAAACGGTCATAGGGTTCGATCCAAGCCTTGATTTAATCAAAATGGCGAGGGCACACACGAATAAGATTCCAATTTTGTTATCAGGCGGGATATCAGAACAAATCCCTTTTCGCGACAAAACCTTCGATAGCGCCGTCGTGACATTCTCTTTTTGTACGATCCCTGATCCGAAGCAGGCTTTAGGGGAAATTAGACGGATCTTAAGGCCAGGCGGGGAACTACACTTTTGCGAACATGGCATCGCCCCTGATGGCCTGACGCGGAAAACTCAGCATTTCATTGAGCCATTGTGGCGCCGTTTGGCAGGAGGCTGTCACTTGACCAGAGATATCTTCTCTTTGTTAGCGGAAAGTGGTTTTGAGCTTCTAGAACACAAGGCTCAATTCATACCATCAGTGCCAAAATTCGCAGGTTATCTCTACCAAGGGTCTGCTCGAGCAGTTGATAGAACTTAATTCTTGGAGCTCAATCGACCCCTTAACTCCGTTTTCAGTACTTTCCCGTAGTTATTTTTTGGCAGCACATCAACAAAAAAATAATCCTTTGGTCTTTTAAATCGAGCCAATTTCTCAATGCAGAATTGGTCAAGGTCTTGAGCAATCACGTGTTCCTTAGTCACAACAAAAGCAACAACCTCCTCTCCCCATTCCTGGCTGAATCGACCAACCACTGCGACCTCGCTCACGGCAGCGTGCGTGAGGAGCACCTCCTCAACTTCACGAGGGTAGATATTTGAACCACCACTGATAATGAGATCCTTGGAACGATCAACTAATGTCAAAAACCCATCTTGATCAAAAAAACCGATATCACCCGTGTAAAGCCAACCATCCCGCCAAGTTTCAAGAGTTGCTGCTTCATTTTCCCAGTATCCGTTCGCGACCACAGCTCCTTTTACCAAGACCTCTCCTCGCTCCCCAGGATTCGCCGTCCGCCCAAGTTCGTTAACCACGCGAACCGATACGACACTTTGCGCGATACCAACCGATGCAAGTCGCTGCTCGTATCTTGGATGATCCACTTCATTAATGACATGTTTACGTAACACGGTAATTGTCATCGGTGATTCACCCTGTCCATAGATTTGAACGAACCGAGGGCCCATAACCTCCAGCGCCCGAGAAATGTCTTCAAGGTACATTGGCCCACCACCATAGACAATTGTCTTCAGTCCAGAAAGGTCGCAAGAATGGGGTTCTTGAAAATCGACAAGCCGCTTCACCATTGTTGGCGCCAGAAACATGGTCACACCCTGCCAACGATCGATCAACGTAAAGATTTCCTCTGGATGAAAAGCCTGAGTTTTCGGTATGACCTGATTCGCTCCCCTCATCAAATGAGGGAGATCATAAAACCCAGAGCCGTGAGATAGTGGTGCCGCATGGATAATGGCGTCTCTTTGAGAGACATCATCTACGTCCGAAAAGTAACTCATCGCACCCACAAGCATATTCGCGTGAGTAATCTTGACTCCCTTTGGCTTCCCCGTCGTGCCACTCGTGTAGAACAGCCATGCAAGATGCGCATCATCAACATCCACGCACAGAAACTCGCCACTTACGTCATATAACCTCGAATACTCGGGCTCACTTATGTCGATGACCGAGCAGCGACCACTCGCCATCAAACTAACAGGGGAATATTCACGATCTTTTTCAGAATTCACGAAACACACTGAAGCACCAGAATTTTCGAGCATGTAGATTACTTCTGAGGGATGTAACTTCGCGTTGATGGGAACAACACTAAGCCCGGCATACCAAGCGGCATAACGAATGACCAGATATTCGGGATGATTCGACATCACAATCGCAACCCGATCGCCGACTTGACAACCAAGCTCGGAACACATCGCGTGCGCGAGCTTCTTGACGCGATCGTCGAGTGAGCGAAACGTATATCGCGTCTCCTCTCCCAGTGACACGGCTGGAGCATCGGGCCAAAGCTTTGATGACTGAGTTAAAAACCTAGCAATATTCATTGATTTGTCTGTTTGGCACCATGCACAACTAATTGTCGAAACCTTATGATAGAGTCCGGGAGCTGTAAACCAACAAATTAGAAAAATCGGGGGATCTATGGGAAAAATAAGGTCGTTAGCATTTCTTTTTGCTGCCGTAATGAGTAGCAATCAACTCGCACACGCGGCTGAGGCTAAACAGCTCAGCGTCAGACACACTATTCAGATTAACGCGCCCGTTGAGAAAGTCTGGGAAGTCGTTAGCGATTTTGGTGGGTTACATAAGTGGCTTATCTTCATCAAGGACACCAAAATCACACTAGGAGAGAATCGAAAACAAGGTGCGATCAGACTCCTCACACGTGGTAACGGGACGAAAATCGAAGAACGCCTTGTTGAGTATGATCCGTACAACATGAGTGCCTCTTATGTGTACGTTCAGGGGGTGCCTTTATCGAGTGATTATTACTCAACGATGTCAGTCAAAGATTTGGGAAATGGATCATCCGAAGTTGAGTGGAAAGCCACCTTCAAGCGGGTACATTACTGGCTGGAAACGCCACCAGAGGGTAAAGATGACGCGAGCTTGGTTAAGATCTATAACAAGGTCTACACAGTAGGGTTAGAAGCGATGAAAACTAAAATCGAGTCTGGGGAACTCTAAGCTCATAATAACGGTGCGGCGCCATACTGGCGTCGCATCAAAACGATGACGCATACCCTGAATGTCCACAATCGTACAATTTGAAAGCCGCGCTGGAAACCTCATTATGTTCAAAGAGCATGCGGTCCCGATCTTAAAGGGAATGGGATTATCCGGAGAGATTCCAAGCGCTATATTGCCTGATGATATTGAGAGGGCACTTGATTTGATTCACGAGTGTGCATTTATGAAAATAGACGATCACGTCGATGATAATCAGAACAAGGTGCGCATATCGCAAAAGACAAGAGCGCTTCCGCTCATCGAATTGCTCGTGCGAGCTCAAAAACGTAAATGTGAGGTAATCTGGCGATAACTGAAACTCAATCCTCTCAAGGCTATCGTTCAAATGGAAATCAACATTAGCGATCTTGACCTGAGCAGCAAATACAAGCTACTCACCGGACTCATTTTTCCTCGACCCATCGGTTTAGTATCGACAATTAGCGAAAATGGCGTAAACAACTGCGCTCCTTTTTCTTGGTTCAATGCAATCTGTGAAGAGCCGCCTCTTATTTACCTAAGCTTTAATACTCGAACTGATGGCAGGATAAAACACACACTAGAAAATATCCTGAGAACAAAAGAATTCATCGTCAATCTTGTTGACGAATCGATCGCGAACGGGATGCATCTTTCGAGCCATGAATACCCGATTGATGTGAGCGAATTTGATGAATGCGGGTTCACATCAGAGCCCGGGCTCACGGTAAAACACCCGAGAATCAAAGAAGCACCTGCCTCACTTGAGTGCCGCCTATTTAAACGAGTGGCACTCGGGCCGGCTAGAGAATTCCTAATTGGTGAAGTCATCCACCTTCACGTTAGAGATAACCTGGTCGCAAAAGACACCTACCACGTATCTGAGACTGAATTTTGGCCTGTAGGAAGGCTGCATGGCACGAAATACTGTTCAACGCGAGAGCGTTTCGACCTACCGCAAAAGGAATCCGAACTTAAAACAAAAACCCGAGGGTAAGCACATGCACTCCAATTTTTTTCGACTAGACCGACAAGTCTCGATCGTCACAGGGGCAAGTCGCGGCATAGGGAAAGCCATTGCGCTGGCACATGCACAATACGGCGCTCACGTCGTTGTCTCAAGTAGAAACTTAGATTCATGCAAAAAAGTCGTCGACGAAATCTCATCGCAAGGTGGCATAGCAGCAGCAACTGAGGCAAATATCTCGAAAAAAGATAGCCTTGAATCTCTCATCGATTTTACTCTCGATCGATTTGGTCAAATTGATCATCTGGTATGCAACGCTGCGTCTAATCCATTCTATGGACCGTTAAGCGAAATTCCTGACGATGCATTCGAAAAAATCCTCAAAAATAATATTCTCAGTAATCATTGGTTAGCCTCCTTATCATCGCGACACATATCCAAGAGCCCAAGTGGATCGATTGTGATTGTGTCCTCAATTGCAGGCTTAAAAGGTACCCCAGGTCTAGGGGCTTACGCAGTCTCCAAAGCGGCTGATATGCAGCTTGTGAGAAATTTATCGCTTGAGCTTGGATCCCAGAATATTAGGGTCAATGGCATCGCGCCAGGCCTCATCAAAACTGATTTCGCCAGAGCGCTTTGGGATAACGAAGAGATACGTCAACATTACGAAAGTAAAACGCCTTTGAAACGAATTGGAAATCCAGAGGATATTGCGGGCATATCCGTATTTTTAGCGTCTAAAGCCAGCGCGTATATCACTGGACAAACACTGGTCGCAGATGGCGGCATTACGATCACGGGATAACCCATAAACGAGATTACTACGAACCATTTAAGCGAGGCGATTCAGATGTCAGAACTCATTTTGCACCACTACCCCCCCTCTCCTCTGTCTGAAAAAATTAGAGTGGCGCTGGGTCTTAAAGGACTATCTTGGAAATCCGTAGAAATCCCGCGGGTTCCACCAAAACCTGATGTCATGCCACTGACCGGTGGTTACAGAAGGACACCTATCATGCAAATCGGTGCTGATATATTTTGTGATAGCCAAATGATTCTGATTGAATTAGAACGTCGATATCCATCATCGCATGTTAGCCTCCTCAAAATAATTAATACCAATGCTTGGACAGACTCGCTCGTGACGAAACTGATTGGCGTAGCCATTGCAGAGTCGTCGGATCAATTCCCGCAGGAGTGGCTCAACGACCGAATCCAACTGTTTTTTGGTGGCGACTTTGATTTAGAAGAAGCGAAAATCAGAATCCCACACCTTTGTGCTCAAGTGCAGCTTCATTTTCAATGGGCGAACGAAGAAATTAAGAAAAATGGCGGTTTCCTCTCTGGTTCGAGCCCATCATCTTGTGACGCATCCTTCTTCTACCTACCTTGGTTCATTCGACGTAGGTGGAAACACGGAGAGGCGTTTTTATCTCGTTTTCCACTCGTGTTAGATTGGGAAAAGAGAATTGCTGAAATAGGGCATGGTGAGTCGTCCTCACTTTCAGCACAAGATGCACTCGACGTGGCTCGCGAAAGTAAACCTGACACCAACACACACGTTGACCCAACTGACCCTCAGAATATTCAACTCGGAGATAAAGTGAGCGTGGTATTTGACGAAAATTCTGGTGAAGCACCAGTCACAGGTACCGTACGCTATCTAGATTCATATCAAATCGGAATTGATCGCGAAGATGACCGAGTTGGGGCAGTTTGTGTACACTTTCCTAGATTAGGATATTTGATCACGAAACATGTCGGATAGACATTCACACGGGAGAGCGACTTTGTTTTTCATAACACCCCAAACTCAGTGCTTCATGAAGAAAGTTCTTCTGTGTATATCGGTCTTTGCTATTTTGGGATGCTCAGGCGGTGACGGTGAGAAAAAATCATACAAGTTCACAACTGGCCCACAAGGTGGGGCTTGGTACCCTCTCGGTGGAGCGATTAAGTCGCTCGTCGAAAGCGCCAATCCGAATCTGAGCATTCGGGTAATTCCAGGTGGTGGTGTCGGCAATGTGAAAGCACTTCATTCAGGTCAGGCATCAATTGCACTGGCTGGGAACATATCCACAATGGATGGAATATTGGGTCGCGATCCATTCAAAGAAAAAATGCAGGGGATTTGCAACATAGCAACGCTGTACCAACAATATTTTCAAGTCATCACCCTGTCGGAATCAAACATTACTGCTGCCAACGATATCAAAGGAAAAGTCCTAGCGACGCAACCAAAAGGCACGACCGGAGAGGCCGTTACCAATCACCTACTCCTTGCCCATGGGATGGATTTTGATAGCCCATCGAGTGTCAACATCGGCTCTTACACCGACTCAGTCACGCTCATGAAAGATGGCAACGCGGATGTGTTCACACTTGCAACAACCATTCCCTCTGGCGCTGTCATGGATCTAGCGAGCGCTCGCAATATACGTGTTATGCCTATCAGCAACGAAGGTCTGGGAGAAATGAAAAAACTCAACCCCGGCTATGAAAAAGGGTTCATACCCAAAGGCACCTATCCAGGACAGGACACGGATGTACCGACTGTGATCTACCTGACTCACCTCGCCGCACGCTGCGACGTCGATGATGTCGTGGTAACCCAACTATTAGAGAGTATCAGCAACGGCAATCAAGAATTAATTTCAATCACGTCAGCGTTAAAAAATCTCACTCTTGAGAAAATGGCCATGGATCTCGGTATCCCAATGCATCAAGCTGCAAGAAGATGGTTTGAAGAAAAAGGTGTCCTGTAGCTCGTAGATCGGGCGATCGGTCATGCTCGGGATAAAAAAAATAGTGGCAATTTTTTCGTCGCTCGTGGCGTTATCCATGTCCGGATTTCACCTTTACGTCGCATGGCAAGGCCCTCCGGACGCACTCACACTCAGGTCCGCTCATTTAGCCTTTGCGCTGGTGCTGATATTTTTAACCCCTCGGGTTGTTCGATCAGGTAGCAAACAATTTTTGGATACTCTCCTCAGCGCCACTTGCATCATCTTGAGTCTTGTTGCATGTGGATACCTCGTCCTCGAACAAGATTACATCATCAGTCGGATGATCTATGTTGATCCGCTAAAGAACGTAGATTTTATTTTAGCGGCAGTAACTGTGCTTCTAGTTCTCGAAGGAACGCGACGAGCCGTGGGCTGGACACTGCCTCTAACAGCGGTCTGTTTCCTAATTTATGGTGTTACCGCGGGTGATATTGAGATCGAAAGAATGGCAGAGCAAATGTATCTCGGCACCGAGGGGATTTTAGGAATTCCACTGTATGTCTCTGCAACCTACGTCATGCTATTTATCCTCTTTGGTGCGTTAGTTGAGCGAACTGGGACTGGGGGTCTCTTTAAGGACTTTGCAATGAGTCTAGCGGGGCACACCGCGGGCGGTCCGGCCAAAGTTTCTTGTATCACGAGTGGAATGTTCGGAACGGTATCGGGTAGCGCGGTCGCGAACGTTATGACAACAGGGGCCTTCACGATACCGCTAATGAAACGCATTGGCTACAAGCCCGCATTCTCGGGAGCGGTAGAGGCCGTTGCGTCAACTGGCGGTCAAATTATGCCCCCAATTATGGGAGCAACGGCATTCATCATGGCCGAGTTCTTGGGTATTAGCTACCTGTCTGTCGCATTGTATGCATTACTGCCAGCAGTTCTCTATTACGTCGCATTATTCATAAGTATCCACTTCGAAGCGAAAAAAACTGGCATGCACGGATTGCCGAGACACGAACTTCCTAGGCTATTTGACGTACTGAAAGAAAGAGGACACCTATTCACTCCGCTCGTGGTGATCGTTGGCGCGCTACTTCTAGGCTTTAGCGCGCCGTTTGCTGCGTTATGCGGCATTGGAAGCACGATCCCCAGTGCGCTATTGAGAAAATCAACCAGGAAATATATTCAAGTTGGAAATATCATTCAGGCACTTGAGGAGGGGGCGCGAAACACCGTAACAGTAGCACTGTCGTGCGCGTGTGCAGGGATTGTTATTGGGGTTATCTTTATTACTGGATTAGGGCTTGAATTCACCAACATGGTCCTATCCGCTGCAAATAATCACTTAATCCTTGCATTGGTGCTTACGATGATCGCCGGGATCTTGCTTGGCATGGGCATGCCAACAGCTCCTGCGTACATCATGCAGACTGCACTTCTTGTGCCTGCCTTGGTGAAGTTAGGTGTGATGGTCGAAGCAGCGCACATGTTCGTATTTTATTTCGCAATCATGTCTGCGATCACACCTCCAGTTGCGCTGGCTGTTTATGCTGCAAATGGAATATCTAGAGCTTCGTTGTGGGATTCAAGCGTCGCCGCTTTACGACTCGGGGCGACTGGTTACATCATTCCATTCATGTTCGTTTTTGGCCCATCGCTACTTCTAATTGGTGACGGCTTACAAGTAGTACAAACGAGCATCACAGCCATTATTGGCGTCGTATGTTTGGCCGCAGGTCTATCTGGTTATCTAATTACCACGACTCGAAAAATTGAACGAGTCATTCTAATTAGCGCAGCATTCGTTCTCATCAAACCTGGAATCTCCACCGATCTAATTGGTGCTGCGCTTATCGCGATCGCTCTTTTACTCCAAATCAAGTCGAGGCAAGCGGCGAGCACCAACCACTCTTGATGAGGTCAGCACCCTTTTCTGCAATCATAACGGTTGCCGCATTTGTGTTTCCGGATATAACGCTCGGCATAATAGACGCATCGATAACGCGAATGCCCTCCAAACCATGAACACGAAGTTCAGAATCAACAACTGATTTACCCTCTGCCCCCATCGCACAGGTCGAAGTAGGGTGATAAACCGTCCCACCTACAGACTTCGAAAATGCAATACACTCCTCATCACTTACCAATTCATTCTCTGGGGTGTGACGCGCGGCCACATAATCTGACAGCGATGGGCTCGCGACAAATTTCTCTATCCATCGCAGACCGGAGGAAACGACACGTTGATCCTCCACATCGGATAGAAAGTTATAGCGTATCGATGGACTCATCACCGGATCGCCAGATTGAATCTGGACAGAACCTCGAGAATTTGGTCTTAATGGTGAAACACTAATAGTGAACGCCGGGAAACGATGGAGCCCAGAACCCATCTTATTCGTTGAAAAGTTAATAAAGTAAAACTGCAAATCTGGAGTCAGAATGTCAGGACGTGATTTCAAAAAGGCACCAGCATAGCCAGCACTGACAGTTAAAGGACCTTTCCTAAGGAAACAATATTCAAGGCCCGTGATCAGTTTACTCAAGGGAGTCCCCAATCGATCATTGAATGTGATCGGTCGGTTACATCGCCATTGAGTTCGCACGTAAAAGTGGTCCTGAAGCCCCTCACCGACCGCCGGAAGATCCGCCACAATTGGTATTTGGTACTTTCGCAACAAGTCACTACTGCCAACACCGGATAACTGAAGTAATTTTGGTGAGTTAATCGATCCTGCACTTAATATTAATTCTCGACGGCAACTAAATTCCTGCTCACCTTCTTGATGACGCACCCTAATTCCAACAGCTTTTCGCTCTTTAAATAAAATTTTGGTCGCCTCGCAGCGAGTCATGACGACTAAGTTACTGCGATGACGTATTGGCTTTAGGTAGGCCACCGCTGTGCTTTGACGTCGGCCTTTGTGAGCACTGGCATCGTAGTAGCCAACGCCCTCTTGAGATACACCATTAAAGTCATTGTTTTCAGGGATGCCAAGCTCTTTCAAACCATTGATAAAAGCATCTGCCAGAGGATGCTTTGTGGGGAGCTGTGACACACGAAGCGGTCCGCTTGATCCGTGATACTCGTTGTTACCGAGATAATGAGATTCCGATTTTTTGAAATACGGTAAGACGTCCTCAAATCCCCAACCAGAATTCCCTAATTTCTCCCAAGAATCAAAATCCTCTCGCTGCCCTCGGATGTGAACCAAACCATTGATCGAACTCGATCCGCCAAGCACTTTGCCTCTGGGTGTAAATACGCGCCGACCATCTAAAAATTGCTCGGAGTCCGATTCGTACATCCAATTGGTACGTTCATCTGCAAATAGTTTTCCGTAACCCATGGGTATATGAATCCAAGGGTTGCGATCCTCAGGACCGGCTTCAAGGAGTAATACGGATACGTCACGATTTTCAGTCAGACGATTGGCAAGGACACAACCCGATGAACCCGCACCAATAATCACGTAATCAAACACAGCGCTCATGATTTAAACTTGGAACCTTGTAACAAGACGAAGGCCTTAAACATAAAATCTAGTGGTGTTCTAGACTACAATAAATCATGATCTCCTATTCAGTAAAAATTGATGTTTGATTGGATTTACTCCCCCGAAGCGTGGGTCGCACTTGGTACACTGACGGCGCTAGAGATCGTCCTCGGTATCGACAACATCATCTTCCTATCCATTCTGGTTGGCCGCTTACCGCAAGAGCAGCGTAATTTCGCCAGAAGGCTTGGATTGTCCCTAGCGATGATTGCCAGATTGGGACTTCTGTTCTCACTTTCGTGGGTGATGTCGCTTCGAGAGCCCATCTTCAGCATCGCTGACATATCGATATCAGGAAGAGACACCATCTTGTTTGGGGGCGGATTGTTTTTGATTGGCAAAGCCACTCAAGAAATACACGAAGCCCTTGAGGGGGCAACAGAAAATCGAGAATCTGGCGGGAAAGCAAGCCTTTTCTCAATACTCGTTCAAATTGCCATATTGGATATTGTCTTCTCTTTGGACTCAGTGATCACCGCGGTAGGACTCGTCGATCAAGTCAGCATCATGGCGATCGCCATCATATTAGCCGTTGGTGTGATGATGTTTGCGGCAGAGTCGATCGGCAACTTTGTTGACAGACACCCAACCATTAAAATTTTAGCGCTAGCGTTTTTGATTCTTGTCGGAGCGATATTAGTCATGGAATGTTTTCAGATTCACATTCCGAAGGCTTACATCTATTTTGCGATGGCATTTTCTCTGGGTGTCGAACTCATCAATATCAAAATGAGGTCAAAAACTAATAAACGACAGAGCTAGAATCGTAAGTGATTAGTGATTTAAAAAGTTAAGCGGTAACCCAGGGCAATGCCAATCGATTGCATAAAGTCTCCCAAGACCAGACGCGGTGACATACGCGGTGCGAAGGTCGGGTCCACCGAAGCATACATTCGTCACCATTAGATCAAACTCTGGTACCGCAACTCTCGCCCGGATTTGTCCTGTCGGAGAAATTGCAGTCACACACCCAGTACCCAAAGTCGCAACAACAACATTTCCCTCCGAATCAACGGCTAAGGAATCCAATCGTTCATAACCGTTAAATTTATGCAAAAGGTGGCCGGGCCAAAAAAGACTTGGACCGTCTTTCTTAATCACACCAGGGGATTCGATATCAAATGCCCATAATCGCGCTGCATTGGTTTCAGCGACATACAGTTTTTTCTCGTCAGCCGATAGACCCACGCCATTAGGTGTATCAAATGGATGAATCAACTCGGTAATACTTGATCCGTCAATCTTCGCGTAAAACAATGAACCTCGATCTATTTGTCGGCCTCGTCGTTTTCCTAAATCGGTGAAGTAAAAACCACCCTGTCGGTCAAAGACGATGTCGTTTGGCCCTTTAAGCGACTCACCATCGCATTCCGTGTAAATCGTTTCAACGCTTCCAGTCGCCAAATCAACTGACTGAATCGATCCGCCCACGTAATCTTTTGCAAGCTCTTCGCCAGGTCGCTTAAACGGCCCCGATTGACTCCATTCAAATCCACCGTTATTGCATATGTACATCTTCCCATCAGGACCAAGAGCGGCACCGTTAGGGCCACCGCCACAGTCGGCAATTACCGACACCTCCCCATCCACACTTACTCGGGTCAAGGTTTTTCTCTCGATTTCTACCAAGATGACCGAGCCATCGGGCATCGCTACCGGCCCTTCAGGAAATTTAAGCCCTCGACAAATTTCTCTCATACCCCCTCCTAATCGATACGTTCTGTCTTTAACAGTGGAATGATTACAACATCATCACGCCGCCGTCGACGTGATATGACTGGCCTGTAATGAAATCTGAATCCCTTGACGCCAAGAATGACGCCATGTCTGCCACATCCTGGGCTGTTTGAGCGCGACCCATTGGCACACCAGCGACCCGCTCTTTCCACGCTGACCCTCTGGGTTGATTCACCAACGCTGTCCATTCAGAATCAATTTTGACCCACATGTCTGTGTCCACCGGACCAGGACAAATACTGTTGACAGTGATATCCGGAGCCAACTCCGCAGCGGCAGCTTGAGTGACCATGATGACCGATGCCTTACTCGCCGAGTACGCACTCATAAATTTCCTACCAGCGCGTCCAGCGATAGACGCCATATTGATAATCTTTCCTCTGGGGCGACCACTCGATAAAGGCTCTTGACCCAACATCTGCTTCGCACCCTCTTGAAGACAGAAAAATAGCCCACGCGCGTTTGCATTTTGGGTGTAATCCCAGTCCTCCGGCGTTGTATCTAACACGGGTTTTATCCGAATGACGCCAGCGTTATTCACAAGCACATCGATACGCCCAAACTGATTAACCGATTCTTGAATTAAATTTTTCGATGAATTCGGGTCCGTGACATCAAATTCAACCGATAGAGTGTCAGTCCCACTCTCCTGCAATTCCTGCGCCAACTTGGTCACCCCATCAACATTGATATCGGCCAAAACCAAGCGCGCACCATCCGACGCATAGCGCCTCGCGATACTCTCTCCGATACCGCGTGCCGCCCCTGTTATCACAGCAACCATTCCACTCATTATTTCGCTCCTATTTCGATTCGCACCACGATAAATCAGGTCGATTTAAATGCCAATCGGTATTACTCTGAAACGCGTTTGCGATCTCTAAAATCTTCATCTCATCAAACGGTTTGCCGTAAATCATCAATCCGACTGGTAAGCCTTTTTTTGTAAATCCACAAGGGACTGTGACAGCACTTAGATTCAACATATTTCCAATCGCGGTATTCCTCAAACACTGAACGTTGATCGTCGCGTACGACTGAATACTTTCTTCACAACTTGTCAGCGGAGACGGCGGAATCATCACAGTAGGAACAATAACCGCATCAAATCGATCAAAGAATTCTAGTGATTCGACGCGAACTCGATTCAAACCATTTTGAATGTCGATGTATTCGCTCGCCGTAACATCTCTTCCCTTAATCAATCGATGCGCTACCACTGGATCCAATTTTTCAAAATGTTGGTCAATCAGATTTCGGTTTGAGTAGTAAGCCTCGGCGGCAATGACCAAGCCCTTTGGATTCAGTTCGACTGCCTGTTTTGCCACATCAAAGGACGCTTGCTCAATTCGACCAACGATTTTTTCAAATACTGGTCGCGTCATCTTAACAAGCGCCTCGACCTCCGGATCGCAACCTTCAAGAAAAATCGTATCAACGTAAGCCAACCGAATATCCGAAAGATTCTTAGTATTCTCGCGTACCGATTGGAATGCAGCCATCGAGAGGTCATCATCATCCCGAACCGCCATTAGAGGATAAATCGCTAGCGCATCGCTCACATCGCGAGTGAGGGGGCCGACAGTGTCTAGTGTCCAACTCAGTGGGAATACACCACGACGACTAATTTGGCCCACTGTAGTTTTAAGTCCAGTCACGCTATTAAAAGCAGCAGGAATCCGCACAGATCCACCGGTATCACTACCAAGAGCCATCGGAATCATCCCCGCACCTACAGCCACCCCAGATCCACTGCTAGAGCCACCAGGAATATGGTGTGTGTCACTCCAAGGATTCATCGGTGTGCCTAATTGACTGTTGACACCCACCCCACCATACGCAAACTGAACTGTGTGCGTTTTACCAACGAGAACAGCACCTAGATGATCTAGACGATCAACGATGAAAGCATCCGAGTCTGGAACATTGGCATCCAAAATAGGTGTACCTGCACGCGTTGGAACACCGGAGACGTCATATAAATCTTTAACGGCGTAGGGAATACCATGCAAGACGCCGCGATCGATACCTGCGGCGAGCTCTAAATCGGCACGTCGCGCTTGCATGAGTGCTCTATCCGACAGTACCTCAACAAATGCTCCAAGCTTGTGATCAAGTCGGGCAATCCGATCAAGGTAGAACTCGGTCAGCAATTCTGCATTGAGTTCGCCAGACCTAATCCTCTGCCCCAAACTGAGAATCGATGAAAATGGATCAATGGTCGGCATAGGTATGGCTTTCTCAATAGGTTAGGAAGAGATCAAACCACACTTTACTCGCCGCGCGCAAGAAGAGGTTGAACCGCTTGAAGACCTCAACCCTCTAGTAACAGTGGCACACTCTTCGAGATAGGATCTCGAATCACAATGTCGGCCACCTCATCGTAGGGCGTTGCCTGATTATTGATGATGACAACGCTAGCTTGGCGTTTTTTAGCAATGTCAACAACACCGGCAATGGGATACACTTGAAGCGTGGTTCCGATACAAATGAGCAAATCGCAATCCGATACAGACTGAAATGCGGCGTTGATTTTTCGCTCATCCAAAGATTGTCCAAAAGATATCGTATCGCTCTTCAAGATTCCACCACACTCAGCGCACTCAGGATCAAGCTCCCCACGCCTGACGCGCTCTAGCTCTTGCAACATAGGAGTGAGACGCCTGCAGGACATGCAAATGACCCGGTGTATCGTGCCGTGAATTTCTATCACTACGTCTTCAGATGAACCTGCTTTCTGATGTAACCCATCAATATTTTGAGTGATGAGGCAACTTACTTTTCCCGTCCGTTCAAATGCGGCGATCGCCCGATGTCCATCTCCTGGACTCGCCTGCAGCGCTGGGTGCGTCAATCTCGACTGCCACGCTCGATGCCGCACCTCGGAATCAGACATGTAGTAACGAATGTCTGACATTTTTTCTGCGACTGGATCCTTAGTCCATACTCCTTGAGGTCCACGAAAATCCGGGATTCCAGCATCGGTTGAAATTCCTGCTCCAGTGAGGAATACCACGCGACTCGATTCGTTTATCAGCTCTCGAGCGCGCTCGATGATGCGATCCGTCACAAGAAACTCTCAACCTAACGTATGGCCTGATACAAATAAGGCAGACTGCTATCTAGCCGATAATCTAAATCTGAATGGTTGTCAGGAAATTCTTCGTACACGTGTTCAATCCCGTATCGATTTAACTCGTTGGACAATATGCGTGTACCGTAATGAATAGAATACTGATCTCGAGAGCCACACTCTACCCATATCGCTTTCAGCTTTTTAAGATTGCCCTTGTAACGTTTCACCAAATGAATGGGGTCATGTGCAGTCCAATGACGCCATCGAGACTCAATCAGCTCTCCAGTATCTGCATCGAACGGAATCCGAAAACCTAATGGTGCTTTTGGATCCGGATCATAGGTAGCCGCCATACATAAATTCATCAAACAATGCCCTTCCGAGAATGAAATTTTTTCTCGTGACCATACTGATGATAAGAACCTTTTGATACGACCATCATCCATCCCTCGCATGATATTTTGTCGACGTTTTTTTTCTGCAGCACTCGAGTTCGTTGGCTTATATCTCACAGCCCGATATTTTGCTAATTCATCTAGCGTGTTCGGCCAATCTCTGCGGTAGATAAAATCGAAATATGCGTCGCCAGATAAG
>VMBT01000749.1_pt1 | contig 18847 bp, 5 predicted proteins | sample 4404301 | NCBI WGS metagenome assembly VMBT01 (sample SAMN12238535, study PRJNA552566) | marine metagenome | isolation source: Coastal seawater | place: USA: coastal Georgia, Sapelo Island | collected 2008-08/2009-08
TAATCTTAGGAACAATAGTAGTGTCAGAAGATCTAATTACAACAGGAACAGATAGACCATTATCAAGACCACCAATCAATGCAACATTTCTACCAGCAACTGATGTAGAAGAACCTGATGAAACTTCTGATCTTAAACCAGTTTGTCCAGGAATTTGATTGACTAGATCTTGGAATACAAAGTTATCTGGATTATTATCAACACCTTGTCCAGATTGAACAGGCCACACAGAAATACCAGCACCATCACCAACAGTAACACTAAAGTTAATAGTTGCTGTTGGTGTTGCCGATGATGTGCCTCTCAACTGAACATACTGACCATTACTTACAGTCAGGTTGTTGCCCCATCCAGATGAAATATTATCTAGAACTTCATATCCACTAGAATTAGTAAATGTAGTATTGAAATTAGATACTGCAATTTCTGCATTATTGTCAACACTAATAATTGCAGAAGTATTCAATCCTAAAATTTGTGCAACATCACTGTATACAAGAACTCCAAGTGGTAGATTGTTTAGTGAACCAAAATCTGGTGGTGGATTTGGTGTGTTGACTGGAATTGCACCAGTTGTGATATTCCAAGTAGCAGAACCTGTTCCAACAGTAACGAGAACGTTTTTAGTATCTGATGGTGAGGAAGAAGATACCAGTCTAACCTGAATCTGGTCATTGTTAGATACGGTATTGTTTAGTGCTCTAGTCCATGAACCCCAGTTACCATAACTACTGGTTCCTTCGTCATATATTCTTAGACGATAAGACCAGTCGTTCTCATCAATAACATTAGAACTAACAATCAGTGGTGCCTGTGTTCCAGGATCAAGACCAGTGATTGTAATAACTTCTTCGCCTTCTCTTAGTGGATCAGGATCAGTTGCTAGTCCTGTATATGCAACACCGTCATCGGGATCTGCGGTTGCTGCATATGTGAACAGAGTGTCAGGTTCTGCACCATCAATGTCTCTAAGGAAGAAAGGATCAGGTTCAAAATCCTCAAGCTTAGTCTCAATAACCCAGAAAACAGTAAGCTCGCCAATCTGAATCTCAACTTGAGTGATGTCGTTGAACAGAGGGGGAGCTTCGTAACGAAACTGGATTGACTGTCCCTCTTCAACATACAGCGGACTGGCACTAAACTGATAAGGCATCTGATGTTAAGACTCTTTCCCGTGTAGTATTTAGGTTAAATCTGACGAACGTCATACCAATTAGTTTCAATGTCTGGATCATCATCATCGAACCTAACTTGAATAGGGAAGTTAGATTTAATCTCTGCTGCAACTTCGATGTCAGTAATAATAATAGGATCACTAACAGCAACTGCCTCGTCAGGTGCTTCAACCTGATCTTGTGGTATTTCTTCTAGGTTGTCTGGAATAGTAATGTTATCAGGTAATTCGTCAACAATAACACCAATACTACTATTTTGAACGTTTGATCCACCACCACCTTGAGCAGAAACACTGAATGCAATACCAAATGTTCCATGTAGTGTCCAAGGAACATTGAATGTTGCTGTGTTAGTTATTGCTGCTCCAGACTCATCCGAGTTTGTTCCTGGCAGAGAAATATTTTGTGTAGTAATTACTTGATTACCATTATTTGGATTTCGTTGAGTGTAACTAGCAGTGATGCTTACACCACTGGTTGCATATCTGTATGTAAAATCAATTTCCAAGTCATCACCATAGTTAATCTGCAATGGTGGGTTATATGATAATTCTGGTGGTTGATTAACTCTAACAGTTACACTATCACTATCAGATCCTCCATTACCACTAGCTGATAGTGTATATGTGGTAGTTGTAGTAGGATTGACATCTGTGTTACTTTCAAGCAAAACATTACCAATGCCTCGGTTGATTGATGCATTACTAGCATCACCACTAACAACCCAATCTAAATTTGAAAACTGTCCTCTAGTAATAGATGTTTCATTATTCTGTCCATCTGCTCTCAAATTAGCAACAACTGGTTGATAAACAGTAAGAACAACCTGTGCTGTGTCATTTCCTGCCTGACCAATAGCAGTTAGTGTATAAGTTGTCGTTGAGTTTGGAGAAACATTTGTATCATCTACAGCAGCAACACTACCAATGCCTCGGTTAATACTTTGAGATTCTGAATCTGTTACACTCCACTCTAAGTTTGCAGTTTGTCCTGCAATAATACTATTCTTATTTGATCTAAAATAATTAATCTCAGCAACTTTCAGATCATAAGTTAGTGATCCAAATCCATTGCCACCATTTGTTCCTTGACTAGTTAATGACATGACAGAACTATTGTAGCGAGAACTTCCACCGCTACCACCGCCGCCACCATTGTTACAGTCAGTGCCAGCACCACCGCCACCACCTCCAGTGTGACCGCCACCGCCGCCTCCACCGCCGCCGCCGTCTCCGCCGCCTTTGTTAGCACCAGCAGATCCATTGCTGCGACCAGGATTGTTAGAGGCAGAGAAACCACCAGCGTTTCCACCGCCGCCTCCAGGACGTTGAGGACCACCACAAGAGAAGGATCCACCTCCACCACCACCACCGCCTCCAGCGGTGACTACGCGAGAACCTGAGAGACGAAAAACAGATGCTGCACCACCGCCTGCACCACAACCAGACCACCCACTAGTGCCATCGTCTCCACCTTTGCCACCATTTCCACTACTTCTACCTGCTAAGTTACCACCAGGACCACCAATAGCAGCACCAGATCCACCAGGACCATTAGATCCTACAGCACCAGTATATGCTGCCCAGTTTCTATCTGAGTTAGATGTTGGAATACTGAATGTTCCACGTCTGCCATTACCTGCTCCACCACCAGGACCACCAGAGTCAAATCCGCCAGATCCTCCTCTAGCACCAGCAATTGTCATCACAATGTTTCTAGCACCAGCAGGAATAGTGCCAGAACTACCACCGAATGCAAAGTTTACGTTTACTGTTGATTCTGCCATTAGATTTGTTGAACGTCGTTCCAGCTAGATTCTAAATTAGGATCATCATCATCAAATCTAACCTGAATTGGTAGATTTGATCTGATCTCTACTGGTATATCTATGCCAGTAATTACAATAGGATCACTAACAACAGTGTCTTCATCAGGTGCTTCAACTTCATCAAGTGGGATTTCGTCTTTATTATCAGGAATATTGATATTGTCAGGCAATCTATCAATATTAACAATAATTGTGGCACTTTGAGTTGCAATACCACCTGTTCCAGATATAGAAACAGTGACATCAATAGTTTCAGGACCAAGTGGTGTCCAATCAATTTCTGGTCCTAGATCCTGAACAAGATCTTCTTGAATTGATGCGCTATTGTTAGGAGCTCCATTGACAACAATAGTTTGTGTTGTGCCATCAAAATATCTTTGAATATATGTCGCACTCACAGAACTATTTGCATAGTTAGTCTCTACATTAAGATCAAAATCTACACCCCAGTCAGTATCTGCTGGGAAACTTACTGTCAGTTGTGGTGGTTGATATACTTCCACAACTAGATCAGATGATGCAGTGCCACCTAATCCAGACGTGACAATACTATATGTGGTTGTTTCAGCTGGAGAAACATCTAACTGACTATTGTTCAATACTTCTTGAATTGTAAGACCATCTTGCTGTAAGAATGTTCCATCTCCATTGTCTCCACCTGTCAACCACTCCAGAGTAAGTATTTGACCTGCAAGAAGTTGTGTAGGGTTTGCAGCAGGATTATCACGATCTCTTAGTGTAGCACTAGATTGAATGATAAATTCAACTTCTGCACGTCCTCTTTCACCATCTTCTGCTCTACTGTATGATGTAAACACACCCTGAGGATTTACATTATCTTCTCCTCGATCTCCTTCAGCACCTACAACAACATCGTAGGTTTGACCCAATGAATAATTAGGATGACTTTCTAGAGTTTCTCTATCAATAAACGCACGAACATGAGCAGAACCACCACCACCTGCACCACGGTGAGATGACTTTCTACCTTGTGTTTGAAATGTTTGACTTCTGATATATGTGTTTTTACTTTGACGACAAAAATATGTTTTGATGCTATTAGCAGTTTTGTTTGATGTTCCAGCAAATGTAAATGGACCATTCGTGGATCCACCTGCTGCTTGCTGGGAAAAATTCAGCATCGTAAAAGTATAAAGGTTATTATCATATGGAAAATTAAATGTGATACCATATCGCTTATAAAAACTAGAAGTTGCACATGGAAGTCCACCAGGAGCAGTTTGATTCTCAGTTACAATACTTACATCAGGAGAACTATCAGTGACAATATTAACATCGGAGACATCATTGAAGATGTGTTGCATTGATGAGTAGAATACTACTTGATCGTTAGATCCATCTCCACCATCTCTGCTAGGTAAACCACCTAAAGTTCCACCAATTCCTCCCTCAGGGTCAGTTAAAGAACCAGTAGATGTTGTTGTTTCAGTAATAACTGTTAGATCTTCATCTGGAATATAATATACTGGATTGGGATCAACCAATGTATAGTCTCCTTCTGCCATAGTTAGAGCAAAAGATCTTACAAAAGTTGCTTGTTTTTGAGAAGAGTTTTGACTACTAGTCATCTGAAAAGCAATCTCATACTGATTGTCACCAGTTTTTGCCAATCCTAAAGTTCCAGGAGCAACTTCAATAGAATTATTAGGATCACTAAGACCACTTGCTCTAGTAGTAACATCAAGAACTGTCACCGACATGGTTGGATTAATTAAACCAGTAATATCAACAATATATTTTAGAGTTCCAACAGGGTGTCCCTCTGTTCCACTCAATCCAGGTGCAATATATCTCGAAATACTAATAGAAAAATCGCTTAGTCCTGTGTAAGTAACAGAAGGACCGCTATTAGTAACGTTCGCTGTTTGTCCAGTAAAATTAGTTAGTTCTGTAGAGGTAGTTGCAAATGCTCTATCAGTAATACTTCCATGAGTTCTTTCAAACAAATAAAGAGTAGTTGTAGCTAGTCCTGTAGGAATTTGCGATTCATCTGTATATGCAAATCCCATGATGTCACTAAAAGGTCTATCAGCATCATCTAAGTCACTATCATTATCATCAATAAGACCAGATGTGTCGGGAGGTTGATTAGTAAAGACTGCTCCTAATGATCTTTCAAATGCCCAGTCTGTAGATGGATTTGTAGTTCCTACAAATCTGTCACCAAAATATGTAGATGATGTATTTGTATTCTTATATCTATTGATACTAGTTCTTTCAAATAATGTTGCAGTTGTTGTAGTGACATCACTTCCATCAGGAACTTGACCGTCCGCACCATTAATCAGTGAAACAGATGCATCATAAAATGTCCAATTCCCTCCATCAATACCTTGTCCTCCAATGCCAGCAACATTTTTTGTAGCAGAATTGTCGGCATTTCTACCACCACCGCCGCCAGCTCCAGCAGTAAATCCTAAGAATGAAGTATCTCCTCCGCCACTTCCAGGACGAACAGTGCCATTGTTACCAATGTGCTCACCACCGCCACTACCACCCCACAATCGGATAGTCATGCTAAACATGTCTGAGGGAATCTGGAGAGGTGTAGAACCTACAGATGTAAAATCTTGAAATTGAGGCATTATATGTTCCTAACGTCGTTCCAACTGGTTTCTAAATTGGGATCATCATTGTCAAACCTAACTTGAATCGGTCTGTCAGATTTGATCTCCACTGGAATATCTATGTCAGTAACTAGGATAGGATCACTCAATACAACATCATCTTCTGGAGCACGAACTTCATCTTCAGGTATTTGATCCAGAGAATCTGGGATGTTGAATAGATCAGGTAACTGGTCAATCTCTACATTGACAGTAACTGCTTGAGCAAACACTGTTCCACCACAACCACTAGCAAACAATTGATACACAATTGTTTGTGGTCCAAAGTCATTCCAAGCAATATTTGATTCAAACGTTACAGTATCCTCGGTGTTATCTTCATCTGATGTAGATGTTCCTATGTTACGAGTTTCAGATGTTGTAGCTCCTTCGGTGTTAGTATATGTAATGGTCACACCTGCGCCACTACTAGCATTACTAAAAGTAACGTCCACCGTAAATTGTTGTCCGTAGTCAAGATTGACTGGGAAATTACCAGAAACGGTTGGTATCTGACATACAACAACATCTACAAAATCTTCATCCGTTCCACCAGGACCAGATGCATTCAAAGTATATCGTGTGGTTACGTTTGGTGATACATCTGCATTACTTTCTAGCAAAACTACTCCATTATTAGTAATTGCAGGAGAAATAGTTGCATCTGTAGCATCACCAGTAACTGACCATTGCAGATTTGCGGACTGTCCTACAGTGATAGGATTTGGGACTGCAGTTATATTTGCAACTGTTGGTTCGTAAACTGTGATAATAACAGCTGCCGTTGATGTAGATCCCTGAGCACCACCGAAATTTTTTGCTGTTAGAGTGTAAGTTGTAGTGTCAGTTGGATTGACAACAACACTACCTGTTCCTACACCATTCTCATCAAATACTGTATCAGGAAAAACATTACCAATACCTTGATCAATATCAATCTCATCGACACTAACACCAGTGACTGACCAAGATAATGTTGTTTGTCCAGGTCTAATGTATTGTGTTGGGTTTGCAGTAAACGTAATTGTTGGCGGAGGTGGTGGCAGAACCGTAACAGTAATTGTTCTTTGAGTATTTCCTGCTGGTCCTACTGCAGTTAATTGATAGTTTGTAGTTGCTAATGGGTTTACACTAACAATTCCAGATGGATCAGAAACTTCACCAATACCACTAATGTTAGCACTAGTTGTGTCTCCAAACACAATCCATGACAATGTAGCAGATCCACCATAAGGAATGCTTACAGTATTGACTTCATTGAAGTTAGTTAGAAAGTCTGGATCAGTAGAGAATGCTGCTGATGGTGGAAAGTCAACTGCTTGTTCTGCTGACCATCTCTCACCTCTATCACTAACGGTTAGAACAATTTCGATACCTGCATCAGCACATCGTTCAAAGAAATAATCATATGATGCTCTAACAGTATTCAATGTCATTGAACCAGAGACATCCAACCACACCGCAACATATGATCCTGGTGGTTGTGTATCTAGATTACAAATAGCAAACCAATCTGATCTATTGGCAACATTTTGATTATCTCTATTGACAGTAACAGTGTGAGTTAGTGAATCATTAATGTAACTAGTTGGTCTCAACAGATCAGAAAATTGTCGTCCTGGTTGTAGCAACCAAAACTCTCTACCATTTCCATTGTTGTTAGGATATAGATCTCTAAATCTAGTCCAGTCATTTGCAATCGCCTGAGTGCTACTACTTACACTCTGTGGGTAAGGTGCAGGTGGTGGATTCTGATTGTAATTGTTTCTTGCCTGATTACCAACAGATTCGTCAATAATTGAGATACATTGGGTCCTTGGAATTACCATATCTCAACCTCCTCAGATCTTGATAATGTATGTGACAATGATAAATGGAGTAACTACAGCATCTAGTTTATTGATATTTTCTACCGATACGTTTAGTGTAGTATTAACATTATCTGCAGGAATATCAAATGTCTGATGCTGATATTGGAAGTTATGAATATATTGTGTTGGTTTTGTAATTCTATGGGTGTGTGATGATAGTGCTGTAGTGTTAGTTGCACTTTGCTCTAGAACGTTTCCTGCACCAGAGTTACCACTAGCATTACCACCATCTTTACCATCACCCTCGACAGCATGGTTTGTAGTGTAGTTTAGATAATTTGTATTCGCATTATGAGCATGACCTTGGAAGTTCTCAATGTCTAGGAATGCTGCTTGTGATGTAGTCTCAAACTGAAACTTAGGACTAGATCTGAAGTCATAGGATGCATCCACTGGGATTCCTTGGAAGTTACCAATAAAATCACATGTCAACTGTGTTCCTTCATTACATATAACCTCAACTGCAGGACCCACTCTAGTTTCATCAGTATCACCAACAAAAGTATTCAGATAGTCACCAACTGATCTAGATGGAATGATAACCTTAGATCCAAGATCAGGTAGTTGAAATTGACCCAGATCTCCTGTATCTTGATCTGCTTCTCTAAGTTCTACGTTTGTCTTTCTAAACTTAGAATTTTGACCTACACCTAGAATTTGCGACAATGCAACATAGTCTGCTGCATTCCTAATTGATCCATCACATTTCAAGAAACCAGCAGGAACATGCTCCTGAAAGTTTGCTCCGTTAGGATCATTAAGGTTTGCAAGATATGGGGTCGAATGAACCTGAATAGATCCAATGTAACCACCATAGTGTGACCTGACTTTAGCGTAATTGTTGTTGACTGCCATTTTAGTATGCTCTGATTACATATACTGAAGTCATTCCAGGTTGCGTCGTGTTGAAATTAATCTGGAATACACCAACGTTCCTTGCATTATCTAGATTCAGGTTACCTGCAGGAGCAGTAACATATACGTTCAAACTATTTAATGGTCTTAGACCAGAAAGATCAAATGTCACATCAAATTCATCATGAGTGTGTGCGAGAATAATATCTCTCGATGCAGCAACACCAACTGTTGTTCTATTAAAGTCCCAACCTGCATTACTGTTGAAAGTATCATAGGTGTTGAATGCTGAGGGATCTGCTAAAGCATCATTAGTAGCATCACCTTCATACTCAAGTAGATCTGGATACCAGTTAGTTAGACCATTACTGAATGTAGTTACTTCTTCGCCATTAATACCATAATCAACTCCTTCTCTTTGTCCAGGACCTTTGTTGAATCCAGCAATACCACCAGACAATGCACCTTTCTTTAGACCAACACCTTCATTAAATGTTCTATGCGTTCCTGGTTGTGTCAAAACTGATTTAATAGGAGTCCATGCGACGTTTCTAGGTGTCCAGTTGACTGGTGGGTTCTCTGCGTTAATACCAGCAACAACACGTCCTGGGATACCGCCACCGAAACCAGATCTACCTCTCTCCTGATCACCCATTTCAAACGATAGTTCAAACTCGTTATCATTGGTAACGAAGATGTCGTTATCAGAAGTATCAACCTGTGCGTCAAAGTTATAGTTGATGTTTGACCATGGGATCACACCTTCGCCTGGTTGTGACTCGGGGTCTTTTTTAATAGTGTCAATTCTACCACCATGACCATGACCTTTGATGTGTCCTCTTCCTAGTTTTCTAGGACCGAAGAACATAATACGACTACCTTGACCAGATCCTGTAACAATGGTATTTCCTTGTAGTCTGCCATTATAGTAGTATGAAATCTCTCCACTATCACCAGCAGGTGCTGTTGTTCTCTCATTCAACTCAAACACAACGTCAGTAGCAACGTCGTTAAATCCTGTAGGAACACCTGTGTCTGAGTTTACACCAATATATGGAGTAATTTCTGCTACTGCTGTTGAATCAACGTCAAAAACTCTACCAGTAGGAGATGCTGGACCAAGATAACTTGTCTCCATGTCAACTAGAGGTCTGTTGATTAGAGCAGGAAGAACAATTTCTCCCTGATAATTAGGAAACTCTCCACCAAACGTAGAGACAGATCCTTCTTCAATTGTAGCTACAGTAATCAGAATATCTGATCCACCACCAGAGTTACCAGAAGGAATAGTCAGAACATCACCAACTTCATAGTTGGCACCTTGTGCTAGTCTTTGAATAGTAACTGTTCCACCAACACCATTAGGAGCACCACCACCTTGTGTTCCTGCATCGCCAACAATAACAGCAAAAGTAGCACCGCCACCACTACCATCAATAGGTGAGTAGATGTATGTGTCAGGAATTCTTCCTGCCTCTGTTGATGCGTTGTTAGTAAAGGTATTGATTAGACCTTGAGTAACTGTAGTAGATAGGTTATATGTGTCTCCGATTGCTCTAGCAAGCAATGGAAAGTCTGATGCAGAGACTTGTGTTCCATCGCAAACGATCCAACCATCGGGAATATCCGAGATATTCCCGACCCATGGCATAATTGTTCCGATGGCAGCTGCCTTTGCGGTTCTTATCTGTTGATAGAAAGACATGTGTTTTTATACGTCCATGAGATACCATCCTGCCTTATTTGGATTTGCTCCAGGACCACCATCAGCATCAGAAGTGCCAGCATAAACCAGACCGAATGCTGCGTTTGGTGTTTGAACAACTAGTTCACCACCGTCGTGTGTGAGTGAGAAGTTCTCTCCTAGAGTGTTACCCGTGACAGAAGTTCCTGTGTTGCTGACCGAACCCTGAATCCTTACGAGATTAGGAGCACGAACAACTAGAGACTTGTCGTATGAAAGGATACCACCTATATCTATAATGCGAATCATATCGCCCATTTGAGCGTTCGCAGGTAGTTTGAACAGTGATGTTCCAGAGATGTCAACGAAGTAGTTGACGTTAGCAACAGCGTTAATAATGTTGTTGTTAGCAACAACCCACTTACGTCCACCAGTGCTGGAGAAGTAGTTAGTGATGCCACCGATATTCAGTGAACCATCATCATCTACAGCAAAGACTTCAACGCCGTTCTGGTTAACTTGTAGGTCACCACCGTTGACAGTTAGGTCACCTGCCATTGTGACAGGACCACCGAAGGTAGACATTCCATCGCCAAGGGCAGAGAATGAACCGTAGGTAGTAAAGTCACCCGAAGAGTTGATGAACGTCAGTCGTGGTGTAGTTCCATCAGTTCCGAAGATATTGATGTTACCACCATTCATCGTGAGGTTTCCAGTTGCTGTATCAATCTGGAATGTAGTTCTCAATGGAACGTCAACTGTTGTTCCATCATCCTCGAAGGAAGGACCACCATTAGTGATGGTGAAGAACTCTTGGTTGGGAACAGTAGAACCATTCAGTGTGATGGTGTTCTCTACAGTAAGTGTTCCAGCAATGTTAGTGTTACCAGATGCACCAGCAACAGTAAACTTATTGAATCCAAGTCCTGTGCCAAGGTTACCAGCAAGAGTTGTGTTACCAGTTGTAGACTCAACTTTGAAGTTGGTAACAGCAGGATCACCACCATCGGTAATAATCAAGGACTGAATGTCAGTGCTGACAACATCAGCAATTGCAACGATTTCAGATTGATCGATTCTCAGAAGGTCTAGTGTGGTTAGAACACCACCGAACTCAGCAACACCGATTCTTACGTTGCCACTGGTTCCATCGATACCAGCTCTTGGTTCATCCAGGATACCATCAGGAGTGTTAGGATCGCCATTGAGACCACCAACGTCCTTACCAGTAATGTAGGATGCTGCAGGTTGCTTGTCAAGTTTAGCAATGACACAACCATCAGGGTGATTAGTCCAACCTTCGCCAGTGTTAGGATCACCTGTTCCTTCTTGTGCTCTAGTAACAGAAATTCTGAAACCAGCAGGATCATTGGGGTTAGTGAGGTTGTCTAGACCGACAACACGCATGATCTCAGAATACTGCTGATCTCTCAGGTTAGTAACTGAAGTTCCGCCCTGTGGAGTAACTTCATCAGGAGATGCAGCGTTGCCACGATCCAGGAGGATCAGATCACCGATGTCAAAGTCGGTTGCAGCAGGTGTTGTGAGTGGCAGGATGAAGATGTCGCTAGCGTCAGTAACACCGTTAATATCGAAGGTGATGTCAGGAGCGCCACCGCCACCGAGTTGACTGTCACGAATGGTCAGTGTCTGGTTATCAGCGTATCCAGAACCTGCAGCGACTAGTTCAACAGTAACTGTGCCGTCAAATGCAACGCTAACATCGAATGCAGCACCAGAACCTGTGCCACCATCAGCAAATCTGAAGGTGTAGTTACCAGGAACACGAGCTGCGTCAGGTGCTGCTTGTAGGTTATCGAATGCTCCGATTCTACCACCACCTGCTTGGTCTTGTGATCCACCCCAGAATCTGTTACCTTCAGTATCAAGGAATCTACCAGTGGTAGAATACTTGTAGAAGTCTAGGTTAGGAACGTCAAGTGAACCAAGGTTGTGAAGGTTGATAGGAGTAGAGAATCTACCTCTTACAATCTCAATGATACCAGCAGTTGTTCCACCGTCTAGGATGATGTTGGAATCAACAGTTGCAGATGCTTGAACCTTCAGTGAGTTTCTGATGGTTGTAGATCCACCTAGGGATGCAATCGTGATGTCATTCGCCTTAGTGAATGCTTCAATGACCTGCGTTCTGTCATCATCGAAGAGTCTTGCTCTTCCTGTCTGAGTGAAGATTCTGGAAACACCAGTTCCAGCAGCAACCTTCTGACCGATCTCCAGGTTACCAGCAACAACCGTCTGAGAGGACCCTAGGACGACCTTGGAGTCCGTGTTTGCCCATGCACCACCGATGAAGACCTGTGATGCGTTAGTGGCGTCGTCAGCGACCGATGCGATGTCAACCAGAGCATTAGCAGATTGAGCATGAACACTAAAGATAGATCTTGCAGTGTTGTTACCAATTCTGATTGTCTGGAAGTTAGAGTTACTACCAATAGTGATCGTTTGATCGTTGTTAGTGTTGCTGAACATATCGATCAACTGACCATCACCAGCAAAGTTGATGATGTTTGCGTTGTTGTTGATCAGGTTGAAGGTCTCAGATGTAGTGTTGATATCTCCACCGTCTACACTGATGTCTTGCTCCATCAACCAGTTACCAGTGATTCTACCATCACCGACAACAACTAGGTTACGATCCAGTTCATCGCGTGCTTGTAGTCCTAGGGTTGTGTTGATACCCAGTCTACCACCAGTTTGATAACCGATGCCTTGGTTAGCAGATGCAACGTCTGTAGTTGCAACACGGAGAGTTGCACGTTGCTCTAGATCATTGCTATCACCACCAACCAACAGTGCATTATCCTGAGGAATGAATCCTTGTGTTGTTAGTGCAGCGCCAGTCAGACCCTCACGCTGATCGCTATTGAGGTTGTTGTCATCATAGCGGTTATCAGATACATCACCAGCAGCATCATACTCAACCAGAGTCTTACCACTGATGAATGTTGTTCCGACAACATCCAGGGTTGCTCTTGGTGTTGTGAAGTCATCAACGTTAGCAGTTAGAACAACAGCATGTGCTGCTCTTGCTACAGTGTTGATACCCAGTCTGAAGTCACCACGCTCTTCAGTGTATGTTCTGAGAGTTTCAGCACCCAGGACTCCAGTCTCTTTCCAGTTAGAAACAGAGAAGAGTAGATCAGCACCAGCATTTTGATCTGCCCAGTTGTAAATAGTGCCATTTTCAATTGGTGTGCTGATTCTGAACTTAAGTGTTTGTGCTCCAGGTGAGGTGCTATCGTTCCAATCAACGATCTCCCAGGTTCCGTTAACAACAGGGTTGCTGAAGTTTCTAATTCTGATTTCTGAATTAGACTTGATACCGATAGAATCGTTAGTTTCAGTTGCAATCCAGGTGATGGTCAGGTTCTGTGTGCCATCAGCAGCAATAGTCTGAACAGATGTCTCAGCAGACTTGAACTGGTTGGTTAGAATCCAACCAAGTGAACCACTTTGACCGACAGAGCTGCCCTTGTAGATGATATCTCCAGGTTCTGGATCATTACCACCGTAGGAAACTTCCTGTGATGCATAGAAGTAGTTGGTCTCCTGCCAAGGAACAATGTTGGAAGGTTCACCTGCGAGATAGTTAGTTCTCCAAGTGTAGGACTGACCGTATTGTGCGCCTGGTTTTGGACGTGCATTCAGATAGAAGACTGCTGCCTTAATCTGGTTCTTAGCGATAACGATGTCACCGTCAGATTGTGTTCTCCAGGAACCATTGAACAGTGTAGGATCGTCACCAGCACCGATGTTAGAGAGAACTCTTAGTGCATCACCTTCGCTTGCCTCAACGTTAATCTCAACAGGACCGTTGAGAGTAGACTTACCTGCTACTGTAATAGTAGAGTTGAACGTTACAGGTGAGTCGAACGTTGTAACGAGGGTGCCGATATCCTCATCTTCGTCCTCAGAATCAACTAGTTCTGCAGACTCTAGGAATGTCTCTTCGCCAGTAATAGCGTTGACTTTCTTGTTACCGATGTAGAGGTCACCGTTGGAGTTCAGACCCGTGTAGAAGACGATACCGCCGTCCTCACGCTTCGCTTGAGCATAGAAGTCCTGTTTGTCTGTTAGGACCACTTCCTGGCGCAGTGGGAAACCAGTGGAGTAGTTACCAGGACCGAATCCAAGGTATTCAAACGTGTGGTTACCAGATCTTGCGATAGATGGTCTTCTAAGTTCGATGTAGAGCTTACGCTCTGTTGGGAACTGAGAGTCACCAGAGATAGGAATCAGTCTATCTTCAGAACCAGAGGTTGCGTTACCTTCTTGTGCCTGAATTCTGTTATCGATGATGTCACCGTTAGAATCCGTTGTGCTGTTAGTATACTGGAACTGATCAAGTGCTGCGTTACGGATAATGTCTTGGACCATTTCTTTGGTCTCACTACCCTTAGCATCGTTAACAGTAACTAGACCGTGAACGTAGTTGTCAGCAGCAGAGTATGTCTGAGGAACATCAGTAATAGCAGTATCTCTTACACCAGTCTCGCCATCAACTTGGAACCACAGTGGGTCATTCTTATAGTTGATAGGATACAGTTGGGAGATAGGTTGAGAGAACTTGAAGTTTCTGAAGTTCTCGCCAACACCAGATCCAGTTGGGAATGGAGAGATGTTACCACGTAGGCAAGTCAGGTAGTAGATACCATCTTGCTGGTTAGGAATACGCTTCTGCAGTGTATCGATATCGAAGATGTAGAAGCAATCATCGAAGTCGCCTTGATCTTCGATGGTATCAACGTAGTAAGTGTTCTGACCAGTGTCGTCAGTGATTGTATCACCAGGAGCGATAGTGTAAACGTTAGCACCCTCTACTCTGTAGAGATAGTTGTCACGCTTAGACTTGTCTAGTCGATCTAGATCATCACCGAAGGAGTTAGGAACATCAGTCAGTTGAACGTTAGCACCGTTAGATTGGGTGAAGACAACCGTGCTGTTAGGATCATAGTTGATCTCACCTTGAACATCCTTCAGAACCAGAGTAATCTGTGCGGTGTTTAGATCATTGAACCATGCCTGCAGATATGCAGAACCAGAAGATGCAGCAGTGCCAGCAGTTGTCTCCCAGGTAATTTTGTTGTTATCGTTAGACTGCGTAGCATTTGGTTGGAGGAATCCACCTTGCAGGAAGTTAGTTCTAACAACAGTGAAGATCTCATTCTTGACAGACTGGTTGACGATTGTGTGATCGAACAGAGTCAGTTCTAGGAACTCGTCGGATGAACCAGCAGGAACAACCTTTCTAGCAGACTGAACCGTAGCAGCAATCTTAGAGTCAAACTCAATTGTTTTTGGTGCTAGGTATGGATCATACAGGTTCTGCTGCTCAGGTAGCAGATCAACAACTGATGGGTCAATTGTTCTAATCTGATCAGCAATCAGTTCAGTCTTACTCAAACCAATCTGTTCGTTAGCACCTACAGGGTTGTAGAAAGATGCAACGTTGTTAGGGTTGCCTACAATTGGTTTTAGAAGGACTCTCTGTGGAATCAGACGACGCTTGTCATCAGTTCTAGTCTTGATAACGAAACCATTGAGAGGATCACGAACTGTCTCCAGGTAGTTAGGAACAACATAACGCATTCTGTAGACACGCTCTTCCTTCTCACGCTTATCCTCGACACGGGTGTAGCGTGTATCCAGAGTAGGATCAGTCTTAGTCTGGAAGTCGTTTGCTAGTTCGTTACCACCATGGAATCTAGACAGGATGCTGTAACGGTTATAGTTTGCAGATCCATTGCTAGATTCGTCACGAACATTTAGATACCAGAGACCAGTTTGGTTAGTTGTGGTGGTGAATGTTGGGTCAAATCTCAGTGGAGATGGACGCTTGTTAGCGTAGATATAGAAGTTGTTACCTGTTCCAGAAACAAAGGTCAGTGCTCTATCACCAGATTCTGCATCAGCAGCAGTAGTGTGAAGTGTAACACGCTTGTTAGAAACGTAACGAACAAAGTATTCGGTCTGTGTAGAGATAGTAGAAGCAGATCCACTTAGTTGAGGTAGTGAAGAACCTTGGATGTCATCTGCAAGTCTAACGAATACAACTTGTGGTGTAGTATTAGGAGCAGGAACGTCGAAGATGTGAGCAACATTCGTCTCAATCTCAGAAGCACCAACAACGTTGGACTTATACTTGTGGAGATCATACTTAGTGTCAAGAACAAATGTATTCAGGACAATCTCAACATCAGGATCAACAGAGTCAGTCTCCGAAGAATACATGTAGATACCTGCAGCTGCGTTCTCAGGTGAAGTAGCAAGCATCAGCTTGTTAACTTCAGTGCCATCGAATACACCAGGATAATCTGCAGGAGATACAGCAGTGATCTCGATCTCTAGATCAGGAGCACCAGATCCACCTAATTGACCATCAGTAATAACAACAATATCACCAATCTCGTATCTAGAACCACCATTAGAGATGCCATCAATTGCTGCTGCAGCGTTACCGAACTCGATAGAACCATCCGCATTGACAGATAGGTTGAAGCGCAGACCAGTTCCTCTTGCGAGTGCAGTTCCATCAGTATCAATCTTAGGTTGTGCAACCAGTGAACGATAGATTCCAGGAACAGTTGCTCTAGTTGCGTTTGCAGTTGCAAAGTTAGTTCCTGCTGCTTCGGTAACAGTGATAACGCTATTGCTTACAGAGAAGTTCTCAGGATAGAGATTTCTACCAGGAGCAATGACATAATACTTGGTATTAGTATCGAAACCTTTTGGTAGTCTGATAACACGCTTATCTGGATCTGTGCCTGCCTTAGGACGTGGAACCAGTCTTACAGGTGTTCCTGTCTCCAGATCGTGTGGGTTGGGGTTACCCTGAACACCACCTGTTGCCAGGGTGAATAGAGTTGCGCGAGCAGATAGACCAGTGAGATCAGAAGTTGGTTCAACTCTTGTTACTGCAGTGAATACAGGTAGAGTCTTGTTACCGAGTGCGCCACCGTTAATAGCAGTCGTGATGAGTGCCATTGAAGTAGTGATTGCCTGTGCAACGTCTGCACAAGGTGGTTGAACAAGATTTCCATTTGCATCATACTCAGGAAGAACCTGAGAATCAATTGTCTGAGTCAGACCATGATCACCTTGAACTGTGATTGTCTCCTGACGCATTGCTTCAATTGCCAGATCTCTAGCAATGTTGAATGCAGCAATAGATTCTGCCTCTTCACCTGCAACATGAGCACCAGTCAGATACAGTTCTGCTGCATCGTAAACTCTGTTGTTGCCGCCAAACTTGATGTTGTAAGCAATCGCAGCAAGAGTGTTCTCAACGTCGTCTACACAGGCATCCTCGATGGTCTCACCAGTCGATGCTAGTAGACCTTGACCCAGTTTAGTGCCAGCATATGCAGGATCGTTAGCGACTCTATAAACTGCTTCGGCAGCAATGAAACGCTTGTTAGCGATGATAGCGTTGTATGCATCAGCTTCTCTACCACCAAGTGCAGTGTAACCAGTGTTCAGAACCAGGAAGATTTCATTGAAGTAACCTTCGATGGTGGTTGCAATGTTCTGGCACTCAGGTAGAGGATTGCCGTTACCATCAATCTGAGCATCCTGAGTGATCGTAGGATCAACTGCAGGAGAAATACCAGACCATGCAGGGTTCTCTAGAGTGAAGTAGAGGAATGCACCACTAACACTACCTGTAGCAGTTCTAGTAGAACCAGCGTTCAGTTTAGCACCAGGGATACCCAGTTCGATCTGAGTGTCACTGATAATGTTCTTAATGAACGAGTTCTGTGGAACGTTGGTATAGATTGGTGTGTTGGTAGTGTTGAGAAGACCGTTGGTAAAATCGCTAGGATCATACTCAACAACTCTCATGCCAATCATCAGACCCTGAGTAGAGGGAACATTGACAATTGCAGAACCGCTAAATGTCTCAGCATCTCTAACCAGATAGTCAAAGTTACGCATTGCTGCGATCATGATGTTCTTGACATAATCAAGAGAATCAATCGTCTCGTTTAGTTCACCAGCAATGTATGCAACTTCACCAGCGATGTAGTAACCTTCTGCTGCCTGAATAGAGTTGATGTTGCCACCCAGTCTCAGGTCATTGACAACAGCATCAACGAAGTATCCGATATCTCTCTCACACTTACCAATAGTGATGTTTGGTTTGGTGAGTAGTTCAGGATACTTAGCAATGATATACTGATAACCTTCTGCTTGAATCAGTGCCTTGTTATCTTCAATCTGATTAGCAGCATCCTGTGCCCAGTTGTCAACATTTGCACTGTTAGGTGTCAGTGTTTCAATACCAACTGTAAAGGATTGGAATCCATTTGGTTCTAGAGTCTGAGAGAACTCAATAGGACCAGTTGGTTCAATTGGATAACGTGCAAGGTCAACAGATAGAGTTTCACCAGACTTAGCACCAATTCTGTATCCATTGATAGAAGATGCTGGACGATCATCTGGATCCTCAATGCCATCTCCAGCAAGATATAGTCTGGTGTGGTTAGTTCTAGAGTTGGATCCTTGGACATCCAAAGTATACCACTGGTTGATAACTTCGTTGCTTGAAGATACAACCTCGGGAGGAACAATGTCAGTGATGTATCCACCCTTGTCTTGGTTAAAGGAGAATCCTTTGAAACCAACAGAGTGAAGTGATGTATTACCAAAGTTGGAGTTAGAGTTGGTGATGGACATGTCACCACCACTTTCCATTAGGAAGTGATCGAAGAAACCAACAGCGAAGACCGAAACGCACTGGATGAAGGAGTCATCAGAAGCACGGATGTGGAAGTTTCTCCAGTCAT
>VMBT01000751.1_pt1 | contig 18821 bp, 20 predicted proteins | sample 4404301 | NCBI WGS metagenome assembly VMBT01 (sample SAMN12238535, study PRJNA552566) | marine metagenome | isolation source: Coastal seawater | place: USA: coastal Georgia, Sapelo Island | collected 2008-08/2009-08
CCAATGTTAGTCATGGCTTCGATAGTTAAAAAATCTATATCATTCATTTGTTACACCTATAGCTAGGAAGTCATCAGATCTAAAATCGCTAACTCCTATTAAAACATCTTCCTCTATCATTATAGAAGAAGTTATCCCGTTACTATAGTCATATGTAGGTGTGCGCAGAAATAATGAAAACCCCAATGATTCCAACTCAGCTATGAGGTTTTCATCAAAATCTTCATGCATTAAATATTCTGGGCTCCATTGATGATGATATCTTGGCAAATAAACAGATTCTTGAGCAGATAATTGATATTCATAATAATTTAGTATTACCTGAAGAACTGCGGTGATGATTCTTGAGCCACCTTGTGCACCAGTAATTATAAAGGGTTTATCGTCTTTGAAAACTATAGTGGGTGTCATTGAGCTCAAAGGACGTTTATTTGGCTCTATTTGATTAGCTTGGCTACCCAATAATTCAAAGTAATTAGGTTGATTTGGAGCTGCAGCAAAGTCATCCATCTCATTATTCATTAAGACACCTGTACCCTCAATTATCACTCCTGATCCAAAAGCAGTATTAAGAGTAGTGGTCGTGCTCACAGCGTTGCCTTCACTGTCTATCACTGAATAGTGAGTTGTGTTCTCTTTAAATTTATATTTATAGGGATCGAAGTCTGCTTTTTGTGAAGATTTTTCTCTATTTAACTGAGCTGATAACAAACGTGCATTATCTTTTGATAAAAATAAGCTATAAGGAATATCATAAAAATCAGGATCCCCCATATAAGCTGTACGTAAGGCATAAGCCTTTTGCATAATTTCTGAGGTAATTAAAATATTATTTGGATCATGTGGATTAGTTTTATTTAAATCTTCTTCCTCTAGCATATTGAACATTAATGCCAATAAGAGGCCTCCTGAGGATGGTGGGCCCATAGTTACTATATTTAAATCTTTGTAGTTAAATGAAACAGGCTTTCTATATTTTGCCTTGTAATTCCTCAGATCTGATGAAGATATTAAGCCATTATTTTTTCTCATATCACTGGCAATCAACATAGCTGTTTTGCCTTTATAAAAACCTGCTGCACCAAATCTTGCAATCCTTTCAAGCGTATTAGCTAAATCTGTTTGTACTAGTAGGTCGCCAGCGGATTTTATCTGATCATTGTTAAAAAATATTTCTTTACCATCCTTTGTTTTGGCCAATTTATCAGCGTAATCACTAAGAGTGGTTCCCAATGTTTCTGTAATTACAAATCCTTCTCTAGCGAGCGTAATAGAGGGTTCAATTAATTGTCTCCATGGTAGTTTTCCAAATTTTTGGTGAGCAATAAATAAACCGTAGACAGTTCCAGGTGTGCCTGAGCTTAGATAGGATTCCAGCGCTAATTCTCGATTTACAACACCTTCTGTAATGAACATATCTCTTGTTGCTCGTGCTGGAGCTGTTTCACGATAATCAATAGTGAAGTTTTGATTAGTATTGGCCTCATGAATGACCATAAAACCACCACCGCCAATTGGGGCTGCTTGTGGAAGCACTACCGATAGAGCAAAAGAAATTGCTACCGAGGCATCAATAGCATTACCACCGTTTTGTAGAATTGTATTTCCTACTTCTGTTGCAAGAAAATGTCGTGTTACAACCATTGAATCACTAGCTTGAACAGTTTTTCCTGAAATAGTTGATTCAGAATTAATATTTTGAAATAACGCAAAAAGCAGTACTAGAAGGAAACTTTTATTTAAAGACATCAAAAATGCTCCCTTTTTTCTTAGCATTCGTCCAGTTGTCGTTTAAATGCTTTTTAAAAGTGAATGCAGAATCTTCCTCGACTATTTGCTTATTTCTAATATCGATACCACTTATATCTCGGTAGTCCTCAATTGTTCTTTCTGAGCCAAGTCCATAGGCTCCAGAAAGTTTTCCTTCAATGATATTGTTGATACGAGACTTGCTTTTTTTATGAAAAACATCCCACTTAAGTTTTCTATCTTTTTCTTCATCAGCATGCCAATGAAGAGGTCTCTTAAATTGATCGGTTTCACTAACATAACAATGAAATAAAGGTGTTTTAGGTATATGAAAAATATCATACCCATTTGTAAAGGTTCTTAGCGCAAGAGTAGTTTCCTCTCCTTCAAAATAAAGATGAGGGTCATAAGGCACTTCTTCAACATAGTTTCTCTCACTAAATATAAAACCAGCAGAAAGTAAAAAACCTTTGTAAATCTCTTTAGAGCCTGTTGGTATACCTTTTTGCATTGAAAAATAACCATCCTTAAATACTCGATCTTGATCTAAAACCATGACATGTGTTGAGTCGTCATTTTCTTGTAGTTTTCTGAAATGTCTTTTTTCCATATCCACGACTTCAAAACCACGTGGATATGCTGATATGACGGGCTTATTATGATTTTTCTTTATTATCTTTAAATAATTAAGTAAATATTCATCCCAATCTTTTTCAAATACAGTATGTGAATCTATTTGTAAAAAGTAGCTCTCATCGTTCATTAAAGTTTGAGCCATTGCTCTTGCCCAACAAGGGCCACGTGCATCTGCAGGATCTATGTGCAAATAGGAAATTTGATTGGCTATGCTTGATTTAGAAAAATCTAATTTCATTTTAGACTGATCAATGACACCAAAAAATACATTGTCTTTAAATTTAGCTTGCGTATAAGCACTATTGATGGTGACTGGAAGTAATGCATCTTGATAGGATGCTATTGATATAAATATTTTCATTAATGTTTGGTTATTATTTCGCTATTTTGAATTTTATCAATATCGTAACCAACTTGCTTGGAAATTATGGTAATTAAGTCTTTAGGTTTGTTTTCAAAGATAACTTTTGGATCAGTGTTAACCACAAGCCAACTATTTCTTGATATTTCATAATCTAATTGGCCAGAACTCCAGCCACAGTAACCAAGAGCTAATTTGTAATTACCTTTAAAAAAACCATTTCCAATAGTTTTGATAATATCCATATCGGTAGTGAGATTTAAACCATTCTCAACAGTGAGCGATGACTCGATATTATTCTGATCATGTATTACAAAGAGTTTATTTACATCAACTGGACCACCATTTAAAAGATGTTTATTGTCATCGTTAGCAGGCAGATCTAACGTTTCAAATATTTTAGTTTCTTTAATTGGAATCATTTTATTTACCACAACTCCTAACGCACCATTCTGATCATGTTCAAATATATAAATCAGGGAGTTATAGAAATAATCTTCTTTGTTTCGTTCCTGAAAAAAAATAAATTTATTTACAAAATAAATTTCATCTGCCATAAACTTAGTTTAAAGTTTTCATAGGAAAATTTACAAATGGACCAGACAAAAAACACAACATTATCTGACCTTGAAAATGCTTTCAAAGAGGTAATGGAAACTAACCCACTCTTAGCCCTTCATGATCGTGAACTAAACGGAGTTAATTACAAGGTTTTTGCCAATGCTCCAAAAACCATGCGAGATTTATTTGATGTTATTGGATTACTTAATGGTGACTTTCCATTCATTCATGAGAATGGCAATGAGCATAGCTATTTAGAAGCCATACAAAAAGCAAAGAATTTAGCTGGATTTCTATCAGAAAAGGGGATTAAACCTGGTGATAGCGTCGGTATATGCATGCAGAACTGTACCGAGTGGATAATTGCATATCTAGGCATAGCGGCACATGGAGCAACATGTGTGCCATTAAATAGTTGGTGGCGAAGTGATGAATTAAAATATGGTGTAGAACATAGCGAATTAAAACTTTTATTTGTGGATGAGAAACGCTATCAATACACCCAAGACTTAGACGTATTGCAGGTTTTAAAAACAGATTCTGCTTCTGAAGCCATAACTTTCAATGATGTTCTTCAAAATGCTTGCACTGACTGGCCAGAGGAAAATGCAACAGACGAGGATGTTTCTGTCCTATTGTATACTTCAGGTTCTACAGGATTGCCTAAAGGCGTAATGTTGACACATTTATCAGTAGCTAATGCAATATTAGGTTTTTATACACTTGGTGAATTACGAGGTCTAGTAAAAGGAGAGACACTTCTAGCTGTTGATAATGCAAAAATATTGCTCAACATTCCTCTATTTCATGTAACTGGCTTAATTACAATATTCTTGCTCTCAACTTTAGCAAAACGACAAATTGTCATCATGAATAAATGGGATACATCAGATGCGTTAAATATGATTCAAAGCATGAAAATAACTAATATAAGCGGTGTGCCAACACAATCCTGGGATCTTCTAAATCACCCAAATGTTGATGATTTTGATCTTTCATCTCTCATAGATATTGGTGCTGGCGGAGCTGCTAGACCAGAAGATCAGGTTCAAAGTCTACATGATAAATTTAATCTACCCCTTACCTTTGGATGGGGGATGACAGAAACATGTGCACTGGGTGCAATTAATAGAGGAGATGAGTATCTCGCTAAACCCAATAGCAGTGGTTTAAATGTTCCATATCTAACAGAAGTTGCTGTCACCGATGAGAACTGGAATTTTCTAAACTCTGGAGAAGTTGGTGAGATTGTATTTAAATCACCAACAAATACGATTGGCTATCTAAAAAATAATGAAGAAACAGAGAAAGCTCTTAAAGATGGTTGGTTGCTAACTGGAGATCTGGGCTACATAGATGATGAGGGTTACTTATTTATCGTTGATCGAAAAAAATCATTAATCATTAGAGGTGGTGAAAATATATCAACTCTTGAAGTTGAAAATGCATTAGATCGTCATGCAAACATTCTAGAATCATGTGTTTGTGGAATAGATGACCCTAAGTTTGGTGAAATTGTTGGAGCATATATATATTGCAATGCAGACGTTTCTGAAGAAGCCATTAAAGAATTCTTAAATGAATCAATTGCTGGGTACAAAGTACCAGAAGTTTTGCATATTTCTAAAGACCCTTTACCAAGAATTGCAACAGAAAAAATCGATAGGGTTGGAATTAAAAAAATACTTTCATCACAATAGCAGATAAGATAAATTACGTTCATGGCCAAAAATATTTATATCGTTGAAGACGAACCTGATATTCGTGAAGCACTGGCCTATAACTTTAAAAAAGAAGGTTTCAATACAATCGAATTCTCCAATGGTGAAGATTGTTTACAAGAAATTAATAAGAAGAAACCTGACGTACTTATTCTAGATATTATGCTGCCTGGTATTTCAGGTCTTGATGTTTGTCGTGAGATTAGATCAGATGAAGCTTTATCCAACATAGCAATTATTATGCTCACCGCCAAAGGTGAAGAAATAGATAGAATAGTTGGGTTTGAATTGGGTGCTGATGATTATGTTACAAAACCATTTAGCGTTCGAGAGTTAATACTACGAGTAAAAGTTATCTTAAAGAAACAAAAAGAATCATCACAAAATGGCGGCATTATTACTATTGGACCAATCTCAATTAATCACGATGCACATGAAGTAAAGATCAATGATCAGGAAGTTATTCTTACAGCACTTGAATTTAAACTGCTAGATCATTTATTAAGACGGAAGGGCAGAGTCCAAACTAGAGATCAACTTCTTGGTGATGTATGGGGTTATAGTTCAGAGGTAACAACTAGAACAGTGGATACCCACATAAAGAGGCTAAGAGAAAAACTTGGCGCCACAGGGGATTTAATTCAAACCATTAGAGGTGTTGGCTACAGATTTAACAACATTAGTTAATGGCTAAAATTATTCCAACCTTTAAGTTCTCTAGAATTTTTTTATTGTCTCTAACATTCTTAATTTTTATTACCTTTATCGTAGTAACAATCTTTTCCTCTTTTATTTTTAATAATTCGAGAATCCAGCAGATTGAATCCCTGTATATACAAGCAAAGACAATAGATACATTAATTCCACAGATTGATGAAAAAGATATAAATTTTGATGAAATAGCAGATTCTTTATCAATAACAGATTCAGATAATAACGAACTAAGAATTACAATAATTAATGAAGAATGGCAGGTAATTGGTGATTCTTTAGTTGAACAACAAAATCTTTCCAAGGTTGAATTGCACTCTCCTGAAAATAGAATTGAGATTAGAGATGCAATTAACAGTGCTTATGGGTCTGCTACTAGAAACAGTGAGACCACTGGAGAAGATTTAATCTATGTTGCTATTCTTAGAGATCAAAATGATTTAAGTAAAGGAATAATTCGAGTTGCTCTTCCATTTGACCTATCTGCCTCTCTATTTAATTTTTTTATCATTCCCTTCATCATTTTATTTTTCCTAGTTGTGGCATCATCCAGTTTCTTAAGCTTAAATGTTGAAAATAGTATCCGAAGGGATCTTTCTATTCTGCTAAATAACACCCAAAGAGCACTTAAAGGCAAACCTATAAAAAGGAAAATAAGAAGAGGAGATGAACAGCTTGAATCAATATCCAACACAGTGAATGATATATCTAACCGATTAAATGCAGAAATTGAACAAACGATCGATCAGAGAACTCAATTTGGTACGGTTTTAGACAGCATCAATCAGGGCGTTATTATTTTCAATAAAAATTATAAAGTTAGATTTGCAAATGATATTGCATTAGAGATTTTTGGTAAGCATCAGTTCTTTCTGGGTGAGAAGATAGCTAACAAACAATTGCAATCTATTAACAAGCTTTTAAAAAAGACTAAAGAAAATCTATCTGCAGAAGCTGAAATGACTATAAAAGACAAAAGCTCTGATAAAAACCTTCTTCTTTCTGCAACAACCATGCCATCTACAAATGAATATATCTTGGTCATAAATGATATTTCATCCTTAAGAAAATTAGAAAACTTACGTAAAAATTTATTAACTGATATTTCTCATGAAATTAAGACACCTGTTTCAGTTATTAGAGCAGGATCAGAAACACTTAATTCTGGCGCTTTAGAAGACAAGGAAACTGCTAAAAAGTTTACCCAATCAATTCAAGACAATGCTGAACGTTTGAGTGAAATGATTGAGGATTTGCTTGAACTAGAAAAAATTGAATTTAGTGGCCTGGTTCCAGATAAAAAGAAAATGAATGTCTTGCAGCAAATAAATATCATTATTGATTCATTGCAATCATTAATGTTTGAAAAAAATATACAACTTAACAATTCAATTTCTTCAGAACATGTAATTAAAACTGATAAAGATTCGTTTAGAACTATTCTTTCTAATTTAATTGCAAATGCTATTAAATATTCACCAGATGGATCAACGATTTCATTGAAATCTTCTATTTCAGAGACTGATATAACTATTGAAATAGCTGATGAAGGGTATGGTATCGAGAAACAAAATCTAAACAGAGTTTTCGATAGGTTTTATAGAACCGATAAGGCTCGAGCTCATACAAAAGGTACTGGTCTAGGGCTATCATTGGTTAAGCAACTTACAAACAGATTGGGTGGCAATGTAAGTGTAGAATCTAAAATTAATAAAGGTTCTAAATTTTTTGTTAGATTGCCTCAGAAATAGTAAAATTCCAGCATGGCAAAAGGTGATTTAATAAGACTAGGTCTTTTTAGTATTCTTCTAGTAATAGTTATTGGTTTCTACTCTAACTTAGGAGTACTTTCATTTAATAACGTTAATGTATCTGAGACATTGCCTAAACCAGTTAAAGCAGAACCTACCATCTCAGGCAATAATATTCCTTCTATAACTGCCTCTGTAGACAATGCCAAGAAGTTAAATTTAAATTTTGAACTTGTTGGTATAAGAGGGAATAGCCCGCAAAGCACCATTATTGTTTTAGAAAACAGTCAATATAAATTGATTGAACAAGGAGAAAATATTACAAATCAGTTAGTTTTTTCTCATACAGATGGATCAAGAGCATATTTTTTTGATGGGACAAATTACACTTTCCTTGATATCATTGGCTCTGAGACTGCTTTTGATAAAACCAAAATAAATCAAACAGACAAATAATTATGAATTTTAAGAAGATTATTCTAGCTCTATCTTTGTCCCTAGCTTTAGCGGGGCAAGACCAGAATATATTCTATAAAGATGCAGATATTAAAACCTTTTCACAGGATATAGCTCTGCTTACAAATAAGACTGTTATTCTTGATCCTAGAGTAAAGGGAGTCATATCGGTCTATTCTGATGCCGCTTTAGACACAAATTCAATTTGGGAAGTGTATGTGTCTACTATGGAGGTGCAAGGATATAACGTTCTAAAAGATGGCGATGTATACAGAGTTATTCCTTCACAAGAGGGTGTTAAAAACTTCTCAGAAGATGGTGAATTCTCTGGATCAATATCAACAGAAGTCATCAAATTAAGCTACTCCAGTGCTAAAGAAATTGTGAATGCTGTTAAACCCATAGTGGGTGTTAGGTCTTATATTGTTGCATTACAGAATGATAGAGAAGTTCTAATTGCAGATGATTCAGAAAATCTTCAAAGAGTTAAAGACGTAATTAGAAAATTAGATTCAGATTTAGATACAACTATTTCTGAAATTAAGCTTAACAACCTATCTTCAATTGAAGCTTTGAGGCTAATCACAGCTTTAAAATCTGATATCAATACAAGGTTTGATAAGTTGGCAGTAGCAACATTCCAAGGCTCAAATAAGTTGATTTTAAGTGGTCCACAAGAGATTGTTATTAGAGCAAAACGTATGTTGATGCAGCTAGACAATGACAATGACGTTAGCGATAGCAGCAAAGTTATTTATTTAAATTATTCCAAAGCTGAGGATATTTTAAAAATATTAAATGATGTATCAGGATCCTTTAATCAAGAGCAAAATGCAGACTACAAAACAGTTATAACCTCACATGAAGAAACAAATTCTATTATCATCAGATCAAACCCTCAAACTATCAAAACTCTTGTTTCTATTGTTAAACAGTTAGATATCAGACGTCCTCAAGTATATGTTGAGGCAATTATCGTTGAGATATCAGAAAATTCAGCAAAAGCACTCGGTGTTGATACACTCTATTCTGGTGATGCTACTGGTAACAAACCTATAGCGCTAACTAGATTTCCCTCATCAACTAGTCCTGATTTATTATCAATAATAACTGCAAATACAGATGAATCAGGTATAGGAGCAGCCTCAAGCGCAGCAAATTCACTTCTCAACACTCAAGGCTTCGTAGCTGGTCTTGGGAATCTTACCGAAGGTGAAGACAATTTTGCTATGCTGCTTTCACTATTGAAAGAAGACTTAGATTCAAACATCTTATCTACACCTTCAACCGTAGTTTTGGATAATGAAGAGGCATCATTATTTGATGGACAAGAAATCCCTATAACCACCGGTGAGTCTTTGGGTGCAAATAATTTAACTCCATTTAGGACAACATCGCGACAAGAAATTGGTCTTAAGCTAGATGTAAAACCACAAATTAATGAATCTGATTCAATTGCTTTGTACATCAAACAAGAAGTATCTGGTATCGCTGGAGCTCAGCTTTCAAATACTGGAGATTTAATTACTACTAAAAGTGAGATAGAAACAACAGTTCTTGCCGATGACGGTGAGATTTTAGTACTTGGTGGACTCATTAAAGAAGATGTCCAAGAATCAGTTAACAAAGTACCACTACTGGGTGATCTGCCAATTTTAGGCACACTATTTAGATCTTCTTCTAAGTCAGTAACACGTAGGAACTTAATGGTTTTCTTGAGACCAACAATTTTAAGAGATTCTGTAACAACAAAAGATTTATCAGAGGAAAAGTTCAATCTTGTTAGAGCTAAGCAGCTATTAAAAGAAGAGCAAGATGATAACTAAAAATGAATCTTCCGCTACCTTATAGTTTCTGCAAATTAAATAAAGTTACCCTCACGCAGTCTGACAATATATCTACTTTACATGTATGTGGTTCATTAAATGCGCAAGTTTTATCAAACATAGAGCATTTATTTTTATCTGAAATAGTAAAGGTTGACCACACAGAGGATGAATTTGAATCGCTACTTACTGATCTTTATACCAATAAGTCTGAGGATTTCAGCTTAGATCAAGTAGAAGAACTAGATCTATTAGATATAGCTAACTCTATTTCGCCTTCAGATGATTTGTTGGATGATAAAAATAAAGGCCCAATAATTAAACTTATTAATGCAACCATTACCAAAGCTATAAATGCAAGGGCCTCCGATATTCATCTTGAACCATTTGAAAATAAATTAAGTATTAGATTTAGGGTTGATGGAGTACTAAGAGAAGTTCTTCAATATCAAAAAAATATTACGCAAATGATTATCTCGAGAATAAAAATAATGTCTAAATTAGATATATCAGAGCGAAGACTTCCACAAGATGGACGAATATCGATCAATATTGGAAAAAAAGAAGTAGATTTACGTGTTTCAACTTTGCCATCATCTTTTGGTGAACGTGTTGTCCTGAGAATACTTGAAAAGGACAAAACACATATAAGTTTAAATGATCTTGGTTTTTCTGAAGATATACTTGTTTCATTACGAAAAGCACTATCAAAAAACGAAGGCATTATATTAGTAACAGGACCAACAGGATCAGGAAAGACAACTTCTCTTTATTCTGGGCTTAAAGAAATATCTGATAGATCTCAAAATATTTTAACCATAGAAGACCCTGTTGAGTATGCATTAGAGGGCATTGGTCAAACTCAAGTTAACACAAAGACAGGGCTCACATTTGCAAAAGGCCTTAGAGCTATTTTAAGGCAAGATCCTGATATAGTGATGGTAGGTGAGATCAGAGATAAAGAAACTGCAGAAATAGCTATTCAATCAAGCTTAACTGGTCATTTAGTATTATCTACTGTGCATACAAATAGTGCAGTCAATGCCATTACACGTTTACGAGATATGGGTATTGAGCCTTATTTGCTCTCCTCAAGCATTGTTTATGTATTATCACAAAGATTAGTAAGAAAGTTATGCCCTCATTGCAAAACACAAGATGTGGAATCTCAAAAATCTAAAATTGTTGAAAAATATAATATTTCAAAAAAACTATACAAAGCTGTAGGTTGTGATAAATGTGACAATACAGGATATAAGGGAAGATTAAGCATTGGGGAATATATTGAAGTTGATGAGACTTTAAGTGAGTTAATCTATAAATCTGCATCAGAAAATGAAATTAGCGATTACGTTTATAAGGATTCAAAAAGGATTTTTGAAAATGGTCTTAAGGCATTAGAAAATGGCGATACATCATTGGCTGAAATATTAAGAATTACTGAAGATTAATGGCGACATATAAATATCAAGCATTTGATAAGACTGAAAAAAAGGTAAGTGGAATTATTTCTGCATCAGACACTATTGAAGCCAGAAATATCCTAATTAACAGAGAACTTAATCCACTTAAAATTGTTCCAGGCAAGGAGAACAAGTCTAAAACAAAAATTCCCCAAAAAGAGTTATCAATATTTACAAAACAATTATCAGCGCTATTGAGTGCAGGGACACCTTTAGAAACATCATTATTGCTCTTAAGCCAACAAGCTAAATCAAAATTTACTAATGTCTTGCTAGAAATAAATGATGATATAACTGAAGGTAAAGGCTTAAGCGAATCAATGAAGAAGTTTCCACAAATCTTCGATGATATCTATACTTCAACTATTTTTGCAGGGGAAAGTTCTGCTTCACTACCAGAAGTTTTTAATGATTTGGCGTCCTATCTTGATAAAGAAGCAAAAGTTAGGGCAGAGGTAGTTGGGGCCCTTGTTTATCCAGCAATATTGTTCTTTGTATCACTGGCAGTTATTTACGCCTTACTTACCTTTGTTTTACCCCAAGTTATAGAACAATTTGTTACTTCTAACGTTGCATTACCATCCTTAACCTTAATCTTATTAAATTTTTCAAATATTTTTCCCTACATAGTTGGGAGTGTTTTATTTATTTCCTTAGGTATGTACTTTTACTTAAATTCACCACTTTCTTCAGAAACTATCAAATTACAAGCCTCAAAATACTTGCTTAAAATGCCACTATTTGGCGAGGTAATAATATATGACCAAACAGCACGTTTTTGCTCTTCTATGCGCCTTATGACTAAAGCAGGGTTAAATACTATAGATAGCTTACGTATCGCTAAAGATACCTTTAGAAATAGATATTTAAGGTCTGAAGTTGATATTGTGGTGAATAAGGTGACATCTGGCACTTCATTAAGCCAAGCTTTCTCAAAATCAACGATTTTCCCTAATGTATTTCAACAACTATTAAGTTCTGGTGATATTGGTAGCCAAATAAGTCTAATGTTTGAAAAAATTAAGGATTTTTTAGATCAAGAGGTGCAAACAAGAAGGAATGTACTTCTTACTTTATTGCAACCAATAGTTATATTAACTATGGGAGTATTTGTTATGCTTATAGTGTTAGCAATAATGTTGCCACTATTACAAATGAATAATTTAATATTTACATTATGAAAAAATTAATAAGGAAAGGTTTTACCCTATTAGAATTACTGATAGTGATAGTAATCTTAGGACTACTTGTTTCTTTGGTATCTGTTAATTTCTTGCCTACATTAAGTAACGCATACATTGAAGTAGCCAAACAAGACATAGCTAGATTACAACAAGCTCTTGTAATGTTTAAAATCAATGAGGGTAGGTACCCAACACAGGATCAAGGACTAAACAGTCTGGTAGAAAATCCAGGAGACTTAAGAAACCCTAATAAATATCCATCTGGTGGATACATTAATAAGCTACCAACTGACCCTTGGGGAAATGATTACGTTTATGTTTTCCCTGGTCAAAACAGTGAGTTCGATATTATTTCTTTAGGGGCTGATGGCGCGTTAGGTGGTGAAGGTGAGAATGCGGACATTGGTAACTCAACTGAGTAAAGGTTTCACTCTTCTTGAAATACTCGTTGTATTGTTTGTTATCTCAATAGCTTCATCCTCTTTTTATCTATTATTCAGAGATCCGGTGCAATTCGAATCACTCGAAGCAAAAATAGAACAATACTTAGAATTAAGCATGTATACCGGAAACATCTATGGAATCAGTCAAACAGGAATTTTCCTTAATTATGAGGGCGAATGGATATTAACTGAACAATTTGATTCTTCATATGTAAGATCATATAAAACTAATGGTGTGGCACAGGCCATTGATAAGAATGAACTATATTTGTTTATCTATCCTGGCCAAGAATTATCAGCAACAGCTTTTGAGTTATCTAATGGAGAGACAGTTGAATTATAAGCATCTTAAACAGGGTTTTAGTTTATTAGAGGTTGTTATTTCACTCTTGATCGTATCTATTACGTTTTTAGCATACAGTCAGCTAATCGATCAAAATCTTAAAGCTCAAGATTTAAAACAAACCTTTGTTGAAGAATCAAACTTAAAAGCAAACTTATTGACACTGTATGTTATCGATCCTGATGTAGATGACTATATTGTTCAAGATATGCTTAATGTTGATGATATTGAGCAAACACAATTATCTCGATATCAAAATGTTAGAGAAATAGAGATTAAAATAGAGCATCCTGGTTCTGAAACAACATTGATTATTTACAAATGATTAAACAGGGATTTACTTTAATTGAAATCTTAATTGCTTTATTGGCTGCTTCCATTATATCGATTATGTCATTTGATTATTTATCGAATAGCGTTTTTCTTAAAGAACGGGTTGAACAAAACATCAATCTAAATAACAAGCACTTTAATGCCATAAATATACTAAGGCTTGATTTAATGCAGAGTGTTCCATTTCAAATGAAAGATACTACTGGGAGAGATTTAAATGTGTCATTCATTGGCGGGAAAGATGATCAAATTTTGAAATTTATTACATTGAATAGTTCTGATACATCTAATTCTTATTCAAAACTTAGACGGGTCACCTACATATATAAAGACAATACGCTTAGTCGCCAAACAACCTTAGTGAATAAAGAAGATAAAATATTATCAAATCGTCTTCTGTTGGAAGATATCGATAATTTGGAATTCAAATATGGTCAAGAACCAGAAAATCTATCCAATGAGTGGCCCAATACCAATTCAGCAGAAAATATGAATGCTCCAGAGTACATTTTGATGGAATACACATTGGGCAACAATAAATATACGCAGTTATTTAGTACATTCTGATGAGAAAAGGTTTTGTTTTAATCTCTACATTAGCTCTGATAGTTATTCTCAGCTTTCTCATCCTTGTTATAAGTAGATTAATTTATAATGACACGATTAAATCTACGGTTTATACCAGCTCAATAGAAAAAAGAATTGAATTAATTAATTCAGAGAAATTATTTACCAACACATTGTTAAATAATTCGGAGCTACTTAAAAACTTAACATTTGCTGAATCGCAGTTGAACATATTTGCTAATACCAAATATGAAAATCTTGATATTGAATTATATGACATGACTAATTGTTTTAATCTCAATACTCTGGTGAAGCCTTTCAGAAGTATTTATGTTAAAAATGAAGATAATGGTTTATTTTTTGAAAATTTACTCCTTATTAACAATATAGACAGAACTAAACATAGAGAACTGATCGATCGGCTTTATGATGCCTTGGATAGTGATCGTCTACCAGAACCTTTTGGAGCAGAGGATCTCTTTTACACAACACAAGATGAACTTTCATTAAATCCAGATCAACTGTTTCTACACAAAAGCCAAATTAAAAACTTAGCTATGCTCACTACCTCAGAATTAGAAATGATTTACAAGAATATATGTGCTTTACCTGATAATGATGTGGTTTTTAATATTAATGAATTAAACAATGAAAACTACCAAGTTCTGCTATCTATATATCCAGATCTTTCCCTTAAGGATATTGAAACAATTATTCTCTCAAAGCCAATAGAAGGGTATCAAAACTTTTCTAATCTGCTTGAATTGACCAACATAACAGCTTTTAAACTTACAGAAGATTATTTAACATTCGAGCCTAAATACATACAAATTCTTTACAAAGTAAAATATGAAGATACGTTTTTTAATCTTTTGAGTATAATCACCCTAGAATCAAGGAATAATAATATTATTAGAAGAAGCATTTCAACATGACTTATATATTTTTTACCGACACGTCGTTATCCAAATGTGTCTCAATAACAAATCAAAAAGCTAAATATACTGATTTTTCAAATATTAATTTGAAAGACGATATCCATGTCATCTTGCCTAATGAAATTCTTATGCTCGTCAGCAACGATAACGAGATGACAAATAAATCCAATATTCAAGCCTCAATAATCAATACAATTGCAACTAACTCACTCAAAGATACAGAAAACTTAAAAATATTAAAGACATCTGATAACCATCTTTACCACGTTATTTCAGCAGAAAATCTCTTACAACTAAAGCAAATATTTTCAGCATTTGATGGAAATCTAAAGATTTCATCGGATCTAAGCTATTTCAAAAATTTAAACACAAATGTTGAATTTGAAGGTGCTTGTTATGTTTATGATGAAGGTAAGCCTATTAAACTCTTAAACTCATCCTTCCAGCTTTTAGAAAACGATAAGGAACTTAAAAAACTTAAATTAACTGATTTAACTTTTAATCCATCTGATATGGCAACTTCAGAATTAAACACATTAAACCTAGTTGAAGTGGTCTCACCTAAAAATACAAAAAAATATCTTTATGCATTAGTTGGAATTGTTGTGATACTGAATATTGCTGGGTTGATTAATATCACATCAAATAATAATCAAATTAATTCTATGAATAACACAATTGAGAAGATCTATAATGAGATTTATCCTGATGACAGTTCAACCAATATTCAAGCAAGCATTGCCAATAAGTTGCTTGAATTAAATTCATCTCAGGCATCGACGTTTACTCAGATTAAACAATTAATAAGTAATATTCCTGCTTCTGTAAATGTAGTTGATGTCTATATGGATTTAAATGAATCTCAATCCATACAGATTACTTACCTATTTGAAAATGAAGTTGATGAATCATTATTTATTAATAATTTACAACGCTCAAATATTAAAAATACGATAGAAAGCAGAGAGGAACTACAAGGCTTCACAAAAACATCAATAACTTATGAACTATAAACTATCAAAAAGGGAACAATTCCTCCTAAAATCATTAGGAATTATTGGATTGGTTGCATTTGTTGTTTTTATTGAGACTAAACTGATTGATGGCATTAACCAGTCAAGAAATAATCTTTTCCAATCTTTAGATAAATTTAACCAAACCAAACAATCCTTAGCACAACTTAAAGATTATGAACAAAATATTAAGAATGCACCTCAAGCTATTAAATTTGAAACTTTCCTACGTCAGGAGCAATTAAATTTCATTAAAGATGGCAACGAGTATGCATTAAAACAGCTTGAAGAATCGGCAGTTATCAAAATTTTAAATTATTGTGAGGAACAAAGGATGTCTCCAACATCTTTTCAACTATCCTACGAAACAGATGGGGTTTCTCTTTCAATTGCATTAGATGATTAAATACCTTCTTGTACCATTAGCTATTGGGGGTTTATTATTACTTTCGCTTTTATTTGCTCCAGTATCCATTTATTTGAATCAATTCAAATCACTAATATCACCTTATCAATTTGAATATAGCTATGCAGAGGGAACCATCCTAGAGAGCAATATTGAAGATGTTTATCTAAATGAATACGATTTAGGCACATTTCAGCTTAGCAGTTCATTTACATTCACAGATCTGGAGTTATTAATTTCAACTACAGACAAGTTTATTGGTTCTGCTAAGATTCTGGCTCCATTTGCCTCTATAGCAAAGGCTACATTTAACGTTCAAGAGGCTGAAATTAATTATTTATACAAGACTTCAGAGTTAGGTGAATTTAACATCACAACAACGATAGACAATGCCTCATTTGTCTCGGCACAGTGTGTTGATATTGATGGGACCATAATCATATTAAATGAGTCATTTAGGGATTCGCTGCTTGGAATAATAGATTGTGATAGGGATATTTACTCTGCGGAGCTATTTAATAATAGCAATGACTATATTGGAAAAATAACTCTTATTGATAATGCTTTTGATATCAATATTTCTACTTCGATATTTAAATCAAGAAGGGCTCGTCTTTTGGGTGACTCTATTGGTTTTAAAATTCCTCTCGAATAAGCTTTTGAGCTAATCCATCAGAAATGCTCCAAAATGAGTTTGATATTACTTTAGCTTTAGTTTCTTTAATTATGTAACTGTATATGTTTAATGCGTTTGGAATAATATCTATTCTATCTTCAGGTATATTGAATTCATTTATTAATTGATCGTTGGACAGTGAATTATACTTTTGAGCATAAGAATCAAATAATTTGGTATCAAATTCACTAGAAATTTCATTTGCCTGCATTAATGCCCTTAAATTACCACCTAAACCAACTAATGATTCTATTGAGCTAAATTGTCCAAGCCATGCACCAAGCTCCTTAAATGCTTCAGTTTGTTCTGCTTGACTGTAATTTAATAATCTAACAGCCCCTAATTGAAATGACTTTGCTATATATAAATCACCTTGTTTTACACATATCTCTACACTACCGCCACCTATATCTATAATGGCTTCGGTTTCGTGTGTAAAATCATAATTTTTTAATAGTGATGCCTCGATATCACCAGAGATAACCTTTACATCTATGCCCTGATCTTTAAGTTCTTCAATAATATTATTATTATTTTTTGCATCTCTTAAGGCTGAAGTAGCAATAAAATGGGTTGTAGTGATTCCCTGTTCTTCAAATATATCTTTGTATCTATTTAAAAGAGAGTAGAGCTTCTCACAATTGTCATTAGATAAATATCCATTAGTAAAAACGTCTCGTCCTAACCTTAGTGGTTCCCGATAATAATCTTTAAGTTCCATGTTGTTACTATCAAAAATCTTATATTTGATAGCATTTGAACCAATATCAACAATCGCAATATTCATAAATTAATCAGAAAAGGGTGCAAGTATTTTATATTGCTCATAAGTTAAATTATCGAATAATACACCTTCAATAAAGCATGAGTAATTTCCTAAATCTTCACCCCATTGTGGTGGTTCAAGTGTTACTTTGCCCTCATAATCAAGTGTATTCAAGATGTATCTTAAGGCACTTAACCGAGCAATCATTTTGTTATTCGCATTGATAATGATCCACGGAGCTACATCGGTAGAAGTGATGTCAAACATTTGATTCTTATAAAGTGTGAATACATCCCATTGATTAACCATTAATTGGTCGGACTCTGAAAGTTTCCAGTACTTTAGTTTGCTATTTTTTCGTGCACTTATTCTTCTTTTTTGTTGCTCTTTATCTATAGAAAAATAAAATTTAACAATCTCAGTGCCATTTTTTATAAGTTTTTTCTCCCAGTCATTAACTTTAGTCATGAAATCTTCATATTGTGGCTTTGTGCAGTAGCCAAGTGTTGGTTCAATTAAAGCTCTGGTGTACCAAGATCTATCAAACAGAACAATTTTTCCTGCTTTTGGTAAATGTTTGGACCATCTTCTAAACCAATTTCGCTTTTCATAAGGTGTTGGAATTCCTAAGTGAACATAATCAAAATTAGAAGGAATTAAATGTTCTGAGAAAAAATTAATCGTTGCTGATTTGCCAGCTGTATCTCTGCCTTCAAAGCATATAGCAATCTGTCTTTTATTCTTAATAACATCTTCTTGGAGCTTTAAAAGCTAAACTTGAAGATTATATTTTTCTTTGCGGTATAAATTCGGCGCAAGAGATTTGTAATGTTCAAAATTATATTCAATTATGCTCATGTATTATTCGAAAAAAGACGGTATAGTATAGCAGAGATTACCTTTTTATTTGCATAATG
>VMBT01000752.1_pt1 | contig 18814 bp, 15 predicted proteins | sample 4404301 | NCBI WGS metagenome assembly VMBT01 (sample SAMN12238535, study PRJNA552566) | marine metagenome | isolation source: Coastal seawater | place: USA: coastal Georgia, Sapelo Island | collected 2008-08/2009-08
CTCTTCGGTGTTGGCTTCGACTGGCTGACCCGCAGGCTCAAGGATGCCGAGTACGCCCGGGCGCGGGCCAAGGAAGCGGCTGATCTGGTGGCCTCCCTAGGTCCAGCCTTTATTAAGGCCGGTCAGGCGCTCTCCACCCGCCCCGACATCATTCCGCCACTCCTGCTGGAGGAGCTGGCCGGACTGCAGGACCAACTGCCCGGCTTCGATTCGGGCCTGGCGATGGCCTGCATCGAAGAAGACCTCGGTGCTCCGATTTCAGCGATCTATGCCGAGCTGGAACGGGAGCCGATCTCAGCGGCCTCCCTCGGCCAAGTCCACAGGGGTGTTCTGCTCAGCGGCGAGAAGGTGGCCGTCAAGGTTCAGCGCCCAGGACTGAGGGAACAGATCACCCTGGACCTCTACATCGTCCGGAACATCGCGGCCTGGCTGAACACCAACATCGGCCTGATCCGCTCGGACCTCGTGGCCCTGATCGACGAGCTGGGCAAGCGGGTGTTCGAGGAAATGGACTACTGCAACGAGGCGACCAACGCCGAAACGTTCGCAGAGCTCCACGCCCACAACCCCCGCATCGCTGTGCCCCGGATCTTCCGTGATGCCACGGCCAGGCGCGTGCTGACGATGGAGTGGATCGACGGGGTCAAACTCACCAACCTCGAAGCCGTTCGCGAACTCGGGATCGACCCCGACGACATGGTCACCGTGGGGGTGAACTGCTCCCTGCAGCAACTGCTGGAGCACGGCTTCTTCCACGCCGATCCCCATCCCGGGAACCTGCTGGCCCTGGCCGATGGTCGCCTGGCCTATCTCGACTTCGGAATGATGAGCGAGGTCAGCCGTGAGAGCCGCACCGGCCTGATCCAAGCGGTGGTCCACCTGGTGAACCGCAATTTCGGAAAGCTGAGCAACGACTTCGTCAGCCTGGGCTTCCTGGCGGAGGACGTGAATCTCGAGCCGATCGTTCCGGCCTTTGAGCAGGTCTTTGGCCAAGCCCTGGAAATGGGCGTCAGCCGGATGGACTTCAAAGCCGTCACGGACGACCTCAGCGGTGTGATGTACCGCTTCCCCTTCCGCGTCCCCCCTTACTACGCACTGATCATTCGCTCCCTGGTGACGCTCGAGGGCATCGCCTTGAGCGTCGATCCTGATTTCAAAATCCTGGGTGCGGCCTACCCCTACTTCGCCCGCCGGCTGATGGAGGACCCGGACCCGCAGCTGCGCAACAGCCTCAAGGAAATGCTGTTCGACGGCGACATCTTCCGTTGGCAGCGGCTGGACAACCTGATCAGCAGTGCCGCCAGCGGCAGCCAGTTGGATCTCGAGGGACTGCTCGATCAAGTCCTCGACTTCCTCTTCTCCCCCAAGGCGGGGCTGCTGCGCAACCAACTCGTTGAAGCCGCCGTCGACCAACTCGATGCCCTGGGCTGGCAAACCGCGGTGCGTCTGAGCCAACGCTTGCCTCGGGCCCTGAGGCCACCTGGTCTGCGGGATCGCGTGGCGATCACCGCCAGCGACGTGGAATTGCTCTCCTTGGAGCCCATCCAGCGCCTCGTGGCCATCCTCAACCAACTGCCCGGATTCGATCCGCAATTGCTGCTGAAACGGGTCCCCAGGCTGCTGCAGGAAACCGAACTGCGGCGCATGGGGACAGAGATGGCCAAAGGACTGGCTGAACGCAGCATGGTCAGGCTCGTGCGCGACGTCCTGGTGAGTCCGGCCTAGGGTCACCTCACTGTTTCGAGGCCCCATGCCGACCTGCAAACGCCAGCGCCTCCTCGCTGCAGCGCTTGGCCTGGGCTTGCTCGGTGGGACGCCAGCGCTAGCGGCGGAGAACGTGGTGTTCGTCACCGGGGCCTTCCGGCGTTCGATCCCGGTGGCGGACTTCGAATACTTGGCGGAGACCGATCAGGCCAGGGGTCTGCTCTCGGATCTGCTGAGCTTCACGAAGATGGAGCCCAAGGAGGTCTCCAAGCTGCTGAAGGCGGAGCTCGCGATCCCCTTGGTGCTCACCAGCCGCTTGCTGAACACCCGTCTCGGCGAAGCGATCCTGGCCCGGGTGGCCAAGATCATCTATCCACTCAAAGCCCCTGGAGCAGGCATCCCCGCCCTACGAGCCGGTGTGATCAATGCCCTGGTGGCAGGCGACGACAAGATCAATGCGATCAGCTTCATGCAGGCCTACCCGGTCGATGAGCTGGAGGTCAGCATTCCGGCGCTGATGAACGTGCTCGAAAAAGCCAAATCCATCAGCCAGTTGATCTCCTTCTTTTCCGATTCGCCCCTGGATGGGCTGAGGGGCGACAACAAGGCTGCCCCGTAGATTCGGGTCCAGAGCGTCCCAGCCGACCGTGCCCCTGCTGACTTCCATCCGCCGGCGACTGGGATCGAAGAAAGCAACGATGCAGGACTGGCCGGGCCTGATCGAGGGCTACCGCCGCTGGTTGCCCGTCAGCGACAAGACCCCGGTGATCACCCTGCGGGAAGGGGCCACCCCGCTGATCCCTGCCCCCTCCATTGCTGAGCGGATCGGCAAGGGGGTCAAGGTCTACCTCAAATACGACGGCCTGAACCCCACCGGATCCTTCAAGGACCGGGGCATGACCATGGCCATCTCCAAAGCCAAGGAAGCGGGTTCCGAGGCAGTGATCTGTGCCAGCACCGGCAACACCTCCGCGGCGGCAGCGGCCTATGCCAAGCGCGGTGGCATGCGCGCCTTCGTCCTGATCCCCGATGGCTATGTGGCCCAGGGCAAGCTGGCCCAAGCCCTGCTCTACGGCGCGGAAGTCCTGGCCGTGAAGGGCAACTTTGACCGGGCCCTGGCGATCGTTCGTGAGGTGGCGGACCAATACCCCGTCACGCTGGTGAACTCCCTGAATCCCTACCGACTGCAAGGGCAAAAAACCGCGGCCTTCGAGGTGGTGGATGCCCTCGGCGAGGCCCCGGATTGGCTCTGCATCCCCGTCGGCAACGCCGGCAACATCAGCGCCTACTGGATGGGCTTCAACGAGTACAAGGCAGCCGGCCACAGCCGCAAGCTGCCCCGAATGATGGGCTTCCAGGCGGCCGGTTCAGCCCCCCTGGTCCTCGGCCACACCGTCGAGCAACCCGACACCATCGCCACGGCGATCCGAATCGGAAACCCGGTCAACAAGGAGAACGCGCTGAAGGCCCGGGCTGAAAGCAACGGCGACTTCATGGCCGTCACCGACGCCGAAATCATCGAGGCCTACAAGTTGCTCGGCAGTGGCGAAGGCGTCTTCTGCGAGCCCGCCAGCGCAGCCTCCGTCGCCGGTCTGATCAAACGGCGCGACGAAGTCCCTGCAGGCGCCACGGTGGTCTGTGTCCTCACAGGCAACGGCCTGAAGGACCCGACAACCGCAATCGAGCACAACGACTCCAAGTTCCATACCGGACTCGATGCCGACACCGCCAAGGTGGCCCAAGTGATGGGCTTCTAAGCCCTCTCAACTCCATTCAGAGGACCTTGCCCGGCCACAAGCCGGGCTTTTTTGCGCCCAAGACGGCGAACCAATCCAAAAAGCGACTGCCCACAACCTGTGGAAAGGAGGCTGGAAAAAACGAGATCCGGAAACCATCGACTCTCGCTTGTTTTTCCACAATTCCTGGAAAAGGAGGAAAGGGCTCCAATGGTCCGCAGTCCAGATCCTGGTTCCACAGGCCTGCGGGAAGCGAAACCCTTTGCAGTCAATAGGAGTTGGTGATTTCCCAGGGTTTCCCCAAGACCTACGACTACGGATTGGGTTTTCTTTCTTCTTGATCCTTTAATCCTTAATCGGTCGTCTGGGGATTGCCGGGGAACCCGATCGCTCGACCCGTTGCGCTTCCGCTTGGGTTGTGGAAGCGTGGAGGCCCCTTCAGTCCTGCCATGAAGCTGGTCTGCTCCCAGGCCGAACTGAGTTCCAGTCTTCAACTGGTGAGCAGGGCTGTTGCCGCACGTCCCACCCATCCGGTCCTTGCGAATGTGCTGCTGACCGCAGATGCCGGAACGGGTCGCCTGAGCTTGACGGGATTCGATCTGAGCCTGGGCATCCAGACCAGCCTGAGCGCCTCAGTCGCCACCAGCGGTGCCATCACCCTTCCCGCCCGGCTGTTTGGTGAGATCGTTTCGCGGATGCCGGCCGATAGCCCGATCACCCTCAGCTGCGAAGACGGCAGTGAGCAGGTCGAGTTGACCAGCCTCTCGGGCAGTTATCAGATGCGGGGGATGCCCGCCGATGATTTTCCTGAGCTCCCTCTGGCTCAAGCGGGAACTCCGATCAAGTTGGATCCCGAGGTCCTCATCAAAGGTTTGCGCGCAACCCTCTTCGCCAGTAGTGGTGATGAGGCCAAGCAGCTGCTGACCGGTGTTCACCTGGGCTTGGATCAGAACGGTCTGGAATGCGCCGCCACTGATGGCCACCGTCTGGCCGTCCTGCGTCTGCAGAACGCCTCCAGCAGTGAGGCGGAGCTGGATGTGACGGTGCCCGCCCGCTCCCTGCGGGAGTTGGAGCGGTTGCTCTCCAGCCGCGGCGGCAGCGATGCCGTGAGCCTCTTCTGTGATCGCGGTCAGGTGGTCTTCCAATGGGCTGACCAGGTCCTGACCAGCCGCAGCCTCGATGGCACCTACCCCAACTACCGGCAGCTGATCCCCGAAAGCTTCGGTCGCCAGCTTCAGGTCGATCGCAAGGGTCTCCTGAGCGCCCTGGAGCGTGTGGCGGTCTTGGCCGATCAACACAACAACGTCGTCAAACTCACGAGCGACCCCGCAGCCGGTCAGCTGTCCATCAGTGCCGATGCGCAAGACGTGGGCAGTGGCTCAGAGGCCATCGGAGCCCAGGTCAGCGGCGACGCCATCCAGATCGCCTTCAACGTCCGCTACGTCCTGGAAGGCCTGAAGGCCATGGGCTGCGAGCAGGTCCAGCTCCAGTGCAATGCCCCCACTACTCCGGTGGTTCTGGCTCCCCAAGACGACTCCAGCTTCACCTACTTGGTGATGCCGGTTCAGATCCGCCAGTGAGCCTCCCCGAACAGCTGCTGCTCAGCGAATTGCTGCGCCGCCGCGTTCGCTGCGATCAAGGCCTCGACCATGGGGTTGGTGTCGCCGCTTGGATGCACCCTCCGGTGCATCGGCTCCTTGGCTGGTTCTCCAAGCCATCCGCCTTGGGTGATCGCCGTGAGGTCTGGCGCCTGAATCAGTTGTGCGGTCTGGCGGAACTGGAGCTCTTTGTCCGTGGGGATGCGGCTGCGACCGAAATCGCCACCATGGATCGCTTGCCCACCTTGATCGAGGCGACTCTCCTCGGCCAAGACGGCGAACCCCTGGGGCAGATCGCTGATGCGGCCGTCGATCTCAGCAGTGGTCAGATCCTCCACTACCTGGTGTCCCGCAGTGATCCGAGACTGCCCGGCACCAGTCGTTGGCGCTTGGCCCCCGCGCGCATCAACGATCAACAACCCGGAACGGTTTTCACGTCCCTGTCGGGTCTGGATGACCTTCCCCTGGCGAAAGCCAGTGTTCGTCAGGAGTTCCTGCGTCGCTCCAGGCGTTGGCGCGAGCAGATGCAGGAGGAAACCTCCCGCTGGCGCGATCAAGTCCAGAACGCCGGCGATCGTTTCGAAGAGCGGCTCGAGGGGTGGTTGGAGGAACCCCCCTGGGATGAGCGGGAACCAGACCTGGACCGCCCAGCGCGATCCCAGGAGGCCTGGGATGACTGGACTGAAACGGATGAGCCACAGCCCCGCCGCCACCAGGACGATCCCTGGGTTTGAGAGGGGGTGAGTCGCTCAGCGAGACTGGAATGATCTCGCTCCCTGGTCCGTGGTCGCAGCCCCTGACTACTCCGTTGCTGACGCGCTGAAAAAGGAGAACCTCAGCCAAGCCGACTACGACGAGATTTGCCGCCGCCTCGGCCGAGCCCCCAACCGAGCTGAGCTCGGCATGTTCGGTGTGATGTGGTCTGAGCACTGTTGTTATCGCAATTCCAGACCCCTGCTGCAGGGCTTCCCCACGACCGGCCCGCGGATCCTGGTGGGACCCGGTGAGAACGCGGGCGTCGTTGACCTTGGAGAAGGCCAACGCCTGGCCTTCAAGATCGAGAGCCACAACCACCCCTCAGCGGTGGAGCCGTTTCAAGGCGCCGCAACGGGCGTGGGCGGCATCCTGCGGGACATCTTCACCATGGGTGCCCGCCCGATTGCCCTGCTGAATGCCCTCCGCTTTGGCCCGCTGGAGGACGAGCGCAACGTCGGCCTGATGGAGGGTGTGGTGGCGGGCATTGCCCACTACGGCAATTGCGTCGGTGTGCCCACGGTGGGCGGTGAGGTGGCCTTTGACGCCAGCTATTCCGGCAACCCCCTGGTCAACGCCATGGCCCTGGGCTTGATGGAGACCGAGACGATCGTCTGCTCCGGGGCCGAGGGCGTCGGCTTCCCGGTGGTCTACGTCGGCAGCACAACCGGCCGCGATGGCATGGGCGGCGCCAGCTTTGCGTCGGCGGAACTCACGGAAGCCTCCCTGGACGATCGTCCGGCCGTGCAGGTCGGCGATCCCTTTTTGGAGAAAGGCCTGATTGAGGCCTGCCTCGATGCCTTCCAGAGCGGTGATGTTGTCGCGGCGCAGGACATGGGAGCCGCAGGTTTGACCTGCAGTTGCTCAGAGATGGCCGCCAAGGGCGGTCTGGGCATTGAGCTGGATCTCGATCGCGTGCCCGCCAGAGAGGCCGGGATGACCCCCTACGAGTTCCTGCTGAGCGAGTCCCAGGAGCGGATGCTGTTCGTGGTGAAGCCCGGGCGGGAAGCGGCGCTGATGGAGCGCTTCACCCGTTGGGGCCTGCAGGCTGCTGTGGTGGGCCGCGTCCTTGAGGACAACATCGTTCGGGTGCTCCAGAACGGCGCAGTCGCCGCTGAGGTGCCCGCCAGTGCCCTGGCGGATGACACCCCGATCAACCGCCATGAACTGCTGAGTGAGCCTCCAGCGCCCATTCAGGAGCACTGGCGCTGGTCTGAGGACCAGCTCCCGTCCGCATCCCCCTCGGGGATCAACGGTCAGAGCTGGAGCGAGACGCTGCTGACCCTGCTGGACGATCCCACGATCGCCTCCAAGCGCTGGGTCTACCGCCAGTACGACCACCAGGTGCAGGCCAACACGGTCGTTCCCCCGGGCGGCGCCGATGCGGCGGCAGGCTGAAACCCAGGCCGCGACTCGCGGCGTGGCGGCGGTGGTGGATTGCCCCAACCGTTGGGTGGCCTTGGATCCAGAGCGGGGCGGGATGGCGGCCGTGGCCGAGGCCGCCCGCAACCTCAGCTGCGTGGGCGCTGAGCCCCTGGCGGTGACCGACAACCTCAACTTCCCCTCCCCAGAGACTGCAACGGGCTATTGGCAGTTGGCCATGGCCTGCCGCGGTCTCTCCACCGCCTGCTCGGCCCTGGATACCCCGGTGACCGGCGGCAACGTCTCTCTCTACAACGAGACGCGGATGCCCGATGGCTCGATGCTGCCGATCCATCCGACCCCGGTGGTGGGCATGGTCGGCTTGGTCCATGACCTCAGCCAGGTCCGTGGCCAGGCCTGGCAGGACGCCGGCGATGTGATCTGGATGCTCGGTGTTCCTTTGGAAGCCGGAGAGACTCCAGCCGATGGCCGCTTGGGCCTGGCCGGCACGAGCTACCTCGAGCGAATCCATGGAGCCGTGACGGGGCGCCCGCCGGAGATCGACCTGGAGCTGGAGCGCTCGGTTCAGGCGTTCCTGCGCCAGGCCATCACCCAGGGTCTGGTGAAGTCGGCCCATGACCTCAGCGATGGCGGTCTGGCCGTGGCTGCTGCGGAGTGCTGCATGGCCTCTGGCTTGGGTGCCCACCTGGAACTTCCCTCCAGCGCCGCTCGCCTCGATCGCCTGCTGTTTGCCGAAGGCGGCGCCCGCATCTTGGTCAGCGTCTCCCCGGCTCAAACGGTCGCTTGGCAGGAGGCTGTGGATGCCAGCGGCATTCCGGCGCAGTGCCTCGGTGTGGTGGAGGACGACAGTGAGCTCTCGATCACCCAGGCGGGCTCGAACCTGCTCACCACGCCCATTGCCCAGATGCGTGAGCGCTTTGAGCAGGCGATTCCGCGGCGCATGGGCGTCGACCTGCCTCCGACGGCTTGAGGAGAACCCTGATGCACAATGTTGAAGGAAATCTGAAGCTGGGACTTGCTGTGACGGACGCCACGCCCAGCCTCGATCGACCGGACAAGCCGGAAGAGGCCTGCGGCGTGTTTGCGGTGCTGGCCAGTGACCAGCCGGTGGCCAACCTCACCTACTTCGGCCTGTACGCCCTTCAGCACCGCGGTCAGGAATCGGCGGGCATCGCCGTCTTTGACGCGGAACCCGGCAGTGCCCCCAAGGTGCGGCTGCACAAGGACATGGGCCTGGTGAGCAAGGTGTTCACCCCCGAAGTCCTCGAGCGCCTCCCCGGCCAGCTCGCCATCGGCCACAACCGCTATTCCACGACGGGTTCGAGCAAGGCCTGCAACGCCCAGCCGGTGTTGCTCAACACCCGGCTGGGCCCGATGGCCTTTGCCCACAACGGCAACCTGGTGAACGCCGGGGAACTGCGGACGGCCCTGGCCAGCGATCTCCCCGAAGCGGAATTCACCTCGACGACCGATTCAGAGCTGATCGCCTTTGCGATTCAGCAGGCCGTGAATGCCGGCAGCGATTGGGACAGTGCCATTCGCTCCGCAGCGGCCCGTTGCCGAGGCGCCTTCAGCTTGGTGATCGGTACCCCCGAAGGTCTGTTTGCCCTGCGTGACGGCCATGGCATCCGCCCCCTGGTGTTTGGTCACATGGGCGAGCTCAGCGAAGCTCGCTGGGTGGTGAGCAGCGAGACCTGCGGCCTGGACATCATTGGCTCGAGCTTCGATGGGGACATCGAGCCCGGCGAAATCGTCCACTTCCGTCTCGGTGAGTCCGAGCCCGTCCGCAGCCGCTGGGTGGAGGAGCCCTCCAAGCTCTGCGTCTTCGAGATGATCTATTTCGCCAGGCCCGACAGCCGTTTCTTCGGCGAATCCCTCTACAGCTACCGGGTTCGCATCGGCGAGGTGTTAGCCCGCGAAACCCCGATCGAAGCGGACATCGTCATCGGTGTTCCTGACTCCGGGATCCCCGCCGCGATTGGCTATTCCCAGTACAGCGGCATCCCCTTCGGTGACGGCCTGATCAAAAACCGCTACGTCGGCCGCACCTTCATTCAGCCCACCCAGGCCATGCGCGAAGCCGGTATTCGCGTCAAGCTCAACCCCCTGCCGGATGTCCTAGCCGGCAAGCGCGTGGTGGTGATCGATGACTCGATCGTCCGCGGCACCACGAGCCGCAAGTTGGTGGCGGCAATCCGCGATGCCGGTGCGACCGAGGTGCACATGCGCATCAGCTCACCGCCGGTGACCCACCCCTGCTTCTACGGGATCGACACCGATACCCAGGACCAGCTGATCGCGGCCCGACTGACCCTCGAGGAGATCTCCGCCCACTTGGGCGTGGATTCCCTGGCCTACCTGAGCAAAGAGGGCATGGTTGAGGCGGCCCACGCCAACGCCGAGAACTTCTGCACCGCCTGCTTCGACGGCGCCTATCCGATTGAGATGGACTCCTCCGTTAGCGGCAGCAAGCTGATGCTTGAGCCTGCTGGCATCGCCGCAACGGTCTAAACCGGCGCCTCGGTTCCCTGGGCCTGGTGCTTTACCTCGCCCCCGAGGCCGAAGGCGTCGTGAATCACCTGCAGGGCTTTGATGCCCTCCCCTTCGGGAACCACACAGCTGGTGCGGATCTCGCTGGTGGCGATCATCTCGATGTTGATCTGAGCATCCGCCAGCGCACGGAACATCCGACCGGCCGTTCCAGCGGTGCAGGGCATGCCCGCACCGACGGCACTGATCCGAGCGATCGCCATTCCTTCCTCAAAGCTGGCGCCGGGCCACTGATTCAGCAGCGGTTGCAGGGCGGTTCGCGCCCGGCTCAGGTCCTCGCGCTTGAGGCAGAAGCCCATGTCGCGGCTGAGTTGTTCCCCTGAGCCATGGGTGCGCTCGGACTGCACGATGGCGTCCAGGCTCACCCCGGCGTCCGCAAGAGCACGGCAAACCGCCGCGGCCGTTCCCGGCTTATCGGGAATGCGCCGCACGGCGACTTGGGCTTGGTCCCGATCAAGGGCCACACCGCGCACCTCCGGTTGACCCGCTCCAGAGGGGGCCGGGTTGAGATGCAGCTGCCGCTCGTTCAGTTCAAAGCAGTGGGCTGCCGCCTGCAGGGCCTTGTTGCCTTGATGCCCGGCGACCAGGCAGCTCACCTTGACTTCGCTGGTGGCGATCAGGCGCAGGTTGATGCCCCCTTTGGCCAGGGTGTCGAACAGGCGTGCTGCGACCCCCGGACGGCCCATGATTCCGGCGCCAGCGATGCTGAGCTTGGCCATCCCGGCCTGGGTGCTCAGGGTGGCGCCGGCCGCGGCGGCATCCATGGCGTCCAAGACGTTTTGGCAGACCGCCTTGGCCTCCTCCAGTTGTGCCTCAGCCACGGTGAAGGCGATGTCGTTGCTGCTGCCTTCGTGGGTGGACTGCACGATCAGATCCACGCTCAAGCCCGCATTCGAGAGCGCTTCAAACAGTTGAGCCGCGACTCCCGGGCGATCGGGGACATGGGAGAGGGCGAGCACGGCCTGATCCGTCTCCAGCTCCGCGCCATCGACGGGCTTGCCCAGCTCCAGGCCCTCACCGCTACCGCGATGGCTGGTGCTGTCGCTGGTGAGCAACGTGCCCGGTGCATTGCTCCAACTGGAGCGCACCACCAAGGGCACGCCGTAGTTGCGGGCGATCTCGACGGCGCGGGGATGCAAGACAGCGGCTCCCAGGCTCGCCAGCTCGAGCATCTCGTCGCAGGTCACCGTCTCCATTAACTGGGCATCGGCCACCTTGCGGGGATCGGTGGTTAGGACGCCGGGGACGTCGGTGTAGATCTCGCAGGCATCGGCTCCGATCGCCGCGGCCAGGGCCACAGCGGAGGTGTCTGAGCCGCCGCGGCCCAGTGTGGTGATCTCGGGAACCCCTGAGAGGCTGTTGCTGGTGCCCTGGAATCCGGCGACCACAACGACGTTTCCGTCATCCAGCAGCCGGCGCACCCGCTCGGTTTTGATCTCCAGGATCCGGGCGCGGCCGTGGGCGGATTCGGTCAGGATCCCCACCTGGGGTCCGGTCATCGAGACCGCCGGGATGCCCTCGGCATGGAGGGCCATCGAGAGCAGCGCGATCGAGACCTGCTCCCCGGTGGCCAGCAGCATGTCCATCTCCCGCTGGGGCGGGTTGCTGCTGATGGCCTGGGCGAGCCCGGTGAGTTCATCGGTGGTGTGCCCCATGGCCGAGACCACGATCACCAGATCGTTGCCGTCCTCTTTGCTGGCGGCAATGCGCTTGGCCACAGCCTGGATGCGCTCCACATCGGCCACGGAGGTGCCGCCGAATTTCTGGACCAGCAGGGCCATGGGTGGGCGCAAGTGCGTGATCGACGATTGTCCTATGGCGTCAGTAGGAACCCGTCGCGGAAGGCATCACCGGGGTCGGCGCCGCGCTTGAGGCTGGCCTCCACCTGCAGGAGCTGACTGAGTAGAGCGAGGAAGCGTTCGGGTTTGCGGCCTCGGATCTGTTTGCGCATCACGTAGATCCGCTTGGGATTGCCAATGCCGGCGGCTTTAGCGATGGCATTGACATCGTTCTCCCCCTGCTGATCCAGCAGGCTCACCCAAAGCCAACCGCGGATTTGCCCGCAGAGGGTGGCCACGATCCGTAGGGCGGGCTCATTGGCGGCCAGCAGCACATCCACCAGCGCCACGGCTGCTGCAGGTTGTCCAGCCAGCAGGGCATCACCCACCTGCAGGGCATTGGTGGCCTGGCTGCCGATCAGGGCGTCCACGGCTTGGGCTGTGATGGCCTGGCCTGCTCCGGCGTAGAGGGAGAGTTTTTCCAGTTCGCTCGCCAGCCTGGCGCTGTCGCTGCCGATGGCATCGCTCAGCGCTTGCGCGGCCTCGGGCTGCAGTGTCAGGCCCAGCTCCTGGGCTGTGCGTTGCACCAGTTCCACTTGCCCTGATCCATCCCAGATCGCCGGCAGTTGGAAGCTGCGCTCCTGGGCTTCGCCGCTTTTGACCAGTTTTTGCAGGGCCTTGGTGGTCTTGAGCCGCCCATCCGGTTTGGCGGCGTTCACCAACACCAGATGGCACTGCTCCGCCACCAGATTGAGGCTGGCCTCCAGCTGCTCCGCCAGATCAGCCGGGCACTGATTGCAGAAGGGGCTGCGCTGCAACACGATCACCCGATCGCCGCCGCCGAAGGGGGCCGTTCGGGCTTCCTCCAGGGCTTGAGCGGCCTGATTGGCATCGTTGCCGTCCAGACGGCTGAGGTTGATGCTCTGCCAGGAGGGATCGACCTGGTTCTTGACCAGTGCTTCGACGGCCCGGCTGCGCGCGGCTTCGTCGTCGCCCCAGATCAGATGGATCGGCATGGCAGCACAGGGTGCAGTGCAGTTTGCGCCAGATCCCCATCGGCTGTGACCAACACAGCCACCTCGTTCTGAATTGCTGTGGCCAGTTCGATCGCGTGCTGGAGCTCCAGTTCCGGTTCCTGTTGCTGGAGACGGCTGGCGGCCAGGGCGAGATCCCCATCGAGCGGTACCTGCCGCCACTGCCTGGGGTTTGCAAAGGCGGCGCCGTAGCGCAAGGCCAGGGCTTCATCCCCTTGGCAGAGGGCAGTCTCCATGACCTGCATCAGGCTGATGCTGCTGATCACCCCTTGCCAGCTGCCTTGGGCGATGCCCTGAAGGACGGGCTCCAGCACCCGGCTGGTTTGCGGGTCGTCGTTCAGAAAAGCCACAAGGGCACTGCCGTCTAGCCCGATGCGGCTGCCGGGGCCGAGTTGTCTGGCTTGAAAGCGAGCTTTTGCACCGGCTGCCCCAGGCGTTCGCTGCTGGGCGCTGCGCTCCTTGGCGCTTCCCTTGAGGCTCAGCAGGTTCTCCATCGCTTCTTGGCTGCTGGGACCACCCGCCGCGTCCTGCAAGGGGACGATGGCCGCCAGATCCTGGCGGTGGCGTTGGATCACCAGCCGCTCGCCCTTCGAGGCGCGCACCAGCAGTTCTGGGAAGCGCTGACGGGCTTCCTGTACGCCAAAACGCTCTGCCGACATCGCACTGCACAGTCTGTACAGAGTCTGTCAGCCGGGCATGCTGATCCCCATGGGATTCGACCATCCGATCTTCAGCGAGAGCCTGCGTCTGATCGAAGCGGCCTTGCCTGAAGGGGCTCTAGAGGGTTTATCGGTTCCCGAACGGGATGTGGTGCTGCGCCTCATTCACAGCAGCGGCGACCTCAGCTTGGTTCGGGGGGTGTCGTTTTCAGCTCAGGCCTGTGAACTCGGTCTCGCGGCACTCCGTGCCCAGGCGCCGGTCCTGACGGACACCGCCATGGCAGCGGCGGCGGTGGCTCCGATGGCAAAGCGGACCTTTGGCAACGTCGTGCGCAGCGTGCTCGATTGGGCCCCCGAACGGGCTCCCGAGGGCGGGACCCGAGCGGCGGTGGGGATGCAAGAGGCCTTGCGCGCCCATCCGGGCGCAGTGGTCTTGATTGGCAGTGCACCAACGGCCTTGGAGCTGCTGTTGGAGCAGGTCCGTACCGCCCAGGTGGCAGCGCCTGCCTTGGTGATTGGCATGCCCGTTGGCTTCGTGGGCGTGGCGGAGAGCAAGCGCCATCTCGCCGCCAGCGACTTAGCTCAGATCCGTCTCGACGGCAGCCGCGGCGGTGCTGGCTTGGTGGGTGCGGCGCTGAACGCCCTGTTGCGCCGGGCTTGGTTGGATCAGGCGGCGTCCGCTTGAACGCTGACGTGGCTGTTGGCTTCAATCCGGCTCAAGACCTGGCGGGCCCGTAGCACCACGGGGGCCGGCACGCCGGCGAGTCGAGCGGCCTCGATGCCGTAGCTCCGGTTGGCGCCGCCGCTGACGACCCGGTGCAGGAAGCGCAGGGTTGAACCGGTGTCCTCCACCAGCACTTGAGCGTTCTCGACGTTGCTGCGCTGCTCGGCCAGCTCGTTGAGCTCGTGATAGTGGGTCGCAAAGATGCTGCGGGCGCCGATATCGCCTGAGAGGTACTCGGCCACGGCCCAGGCGATCGAGAGGCCATCGAAGGTGGCGGTTCCTCGGCCGATCTCATCCAGCAGCACCAGCGATTGACTGCTGGCGTGGTGAAGGATGTTGGCGGTCTCGGCCATTTCGACCATGAAGGTGGATTGGCCGGCCGCCAGGTCATCCCCTGCTCCAACCCGGGTGAAGATCCGATCGGCGATGCCCAGTCGCGCCGCGTCAGCTGGGATCCAACTGCCGATCTGAGCCATCAGCTGCAGCAGTCCGGTCTGGCGCAAGTAGCAGCTCTTGCCGCTGGCGTTGGGCCCGGTGAGCACCACCAGGTCGCAGCCCTCCCCAAGGCTGACGTCGTTGGGCGTGAACGGTTCCTCCACCAGCAGTTGCTCCACCACGGGGTGGCGTCCCCCCTGGATCTCCAGGCAGCGGCTGTCGGGGACCAGTTGCGGTTTGCAGTACCTGGAGGTGGCCGCCACCTCTGCCAGCGACGCCAGAGCATCCAGTTCGGCCACCAGCCGCGCTGCGAAGCGAATCGGACCGGCCTGCTCGCCTACGCGCTGACGCAGCTGGCAGAACAGCTCGTACTCCCGCTGGGCCGCCCGAGCTTTGAGCTGGAAGATCCGTCCCTCACGGTTTTTCAGCTCGGGGGTGACAAAGCGTTCCTCGTTGGCCAGGGTCTGCCGGCGAATCCAGTGGTCCGGCACGTCCTTGGCTTTGGACTTACTGACGGAGAGGAAGTAGCCAAAGGTGCGGTGGTACTGGAGCTTGAGGGTGCTGATCCCGCTGTTCAGCCGTTCCGCCTGCTCCTGCTCGGCCAGCCAGGCGTCCTGGTCGTCCAGTTGGTTGCGCAGGCCATCGAGTTGTGGGTCCACACCGTCGTGGATCAGACCGCCTTCCGTCAGGGTCAACGGTGGGGTGTCCAGCAACTGGTGCCGCAGCTCAGCAGCCAGGGCCTCAAGTTCGCTCCACGGCCTCGCCAGGGCCACAAGGGGTGCACTGGTGACCTTGCCCAGTAGGCCAGCGAGGGCGGGGAGTCGCTCCAGGCCATCGGCCAGGGCCACGAGATCTCGGGCAGATGCGGTTCCCGCGCCGGCCCGTCCGGCGAGTCGCTCGAGATCGCCCATGGGCCTGAGCAGGCGGCGAACCCCCAGCCGCAAGCTGCGGGCCTGACTGCCGCTCACCAGTTCGCCAATCGCGTCTTGGCGGGAGCGGATCAGTTCCAGATCCACCAGGGGAGCCTCGATCCAGCGCCGCAGGCAACGGCCCCCCATGGCCGTCATCGTCCGGTCCAGGGCCCAGAGCAGGGACCCCTGCAGTCCACCTCCCAATTGGGTCTTGGTCAGCTCGAGGTTGCGGCGGGTGGCTGCATCGAGCACCAGCTGGTCGCCGGCAGTCCATGTCGTGGGCAGCTCGAGGGGGATCTCGCAGCCCGGTTGGGTATCGCTGAGGTAGCGCAACAGACCACCGGCAGCGCGCAGGGCCAAGGGTTGTTCCCCCAACCCCAAGCCATCGACGCTGGCCAGCGCAAAGCGCGCCAACACGGTGGCTTTCGACTCGTTCAGGGCGAAGGGGGTGCGGCTGAGGGGCGTCAGCTGCAGGGATGCAGGACACCAAGCAGGGCGTTCACTTCCGTCTTCAGGTGCTGGCCAGAGCACTTCAGCGGCTTCCACCTGCAGGAGTTCCTGGTGCAGTTGGTCACTGCCCTCCCGTTCAGTCACCCGGAATTCGCCCGTGCTCACATCGGCGATGGCCAGGCCCCAACGCTGTTGCTCAGAGACCACCGCGCAGAGCCAGTTGTTGCGGCGGGCCGTGAGCATCCCCTCCTCCAGCACCGTGCCTGGGGTCAGCACCCGTGTGATTTCTCGTTTGAGCAGCGCTGGTTTTCCGCCGTTTTTGCTGCGCTCAGCGGCCTCTTCCACCTGGTCGCAGAGGGCAACGCTGAAGCCGCGCCCGACGAGGTCGGCGCAGTAGCGCTCGGCGGCGTGATGGGGAATGCCGGCCATCGGCACCCGTCCGATTGCTTTGCCGCCCTCTTTTCCCGTCAGGGTTAGCTCCAGCAGGCGGGAGAGGGCAATGGCGTCTTCGAAAAAGCACTCGAAGAAGTCCCCGAGCCGGTAGAGCAGCACCCGTTCGGGATGCTCTGCCTTGAGTTCGACGTAGTGGCGCAGCATCGGTGTGAGCTGCTCGAGGTCCACCAGGCTGTGGTGGTGCCAGGCCGGCAGGTCGTCGCTGTTGCTGCGGTCCTCAGTGACGACCTCTTCTTGTTCCTGAGCGGCGCTTTGCCGAACCCGCGGTCTGGACTGGGCATCCCGCTCGAGGGCCTCGTGATCCAGCTCGGAGTCAGCTTCTTTGGTTTGGATCGTTGCTGGCTCTGGCTCAAGCCCGAACAGCGAGCCCTGCAGCGCCAACTCGGTTTGGTCGGCCACAGGCAGGCTGTCTTCAACGCGGCCAGATCGTAGGCGCGCCACAACTTGTGAAGGAACCCTGGGGGCCTCCAACCTGCGTGGGAGGATTTGCCAACTGACAGGACGCCACCCCCAGTTCCATGACGATCCTCAACACCCTTTCAGTCCTGGCCCTGGTGGTGATGTCCTTCGCTCTGATCGTGGCGGTTCCCGTGCTGTACGCGAGCGATGACACCAGCGGCCGCTCCAACCGCCTGATCCTGCTGGGCAGCATCGCGTGGGTTGCTCTGGTGCTGGTCAACTGGGGCATGAGCTTCTTCGTCGCTTGATATCCGTCTGCTTAGGCTGAGCAGATCGCGAGCTCAGCTGACGTGACCGTTTTTGAAGGCCAGTTTTCCGGCGCGTCTGGATTGCGGGTTGCCGTTGTTGTTGCCCGCTTTAACGATTTAGTGACGGCCAAGCTGCTGAGCGGCTGCCTCGATTGCCTCTCCCGTCACGGGATTGATACGTCCGATAGCAGCGCCCAGTTGGATGTGGCCTGGGTTCCAGGCAGCTTTGAGATCCCTTTGGTGGCTCAGCGCCTGGCCCAATCCGGTCGCTACCAAGTGGTGATCACCCTGGGAGCTGTGATCCGCGGCGACACCCCCCACTTCGATGTGGTGGTCTCAGAGGTCAGCAAAGGTGTTGCGGCAGTTAGCCGCGACTCCGGCGTGCCGGTGATCTTTGGTGTCCTCACCACCGACACGATGCAGCAGGCCTTGGAGCGGGCCGGCATCAAGAGCAATTTGGGCTGGAGCTATGGCCTGCAGGCCATTGAGATGGGCAGCCTGATGGCCGCTTTGCCCAAGGCTTAGTTGTCCCGGCGCATCAGCCGTTGTCCCGCGACCTCTTCAAAGCCCAGCTGCCTGTAGAAGCCGGCGCTGTTGGTGGTCATCAGATAGACCCGCTCCACTCCCTTGAGCTGCGGAGAATTGGCTAGGGCCTCCACCAGTAGCCGGCCTAGACCCTTGCCCTGCAGGTCTTCAGGGATGACGACATCCCACAGAACGGCGCGATAGATCCCATCGCTTGTGGCGCGCCCAAAGCCCACGAGGCGTTTGCCTTGCCAGAGGCTGGCGACGGCTGCACTGCCCTGGAGCATGCGCTGCAGATCATTGATGGAGCGGTTCTCTGCCCAGAAGGCGTGTTGGTTGAACAGCCGCTGCAGCTTGAACAGGCCGCGGGTGGGCCTCCAGCCTGGTCCCATGCCGAGCCAGCGCAGTCCTGGAGCACCCGGGGCATGCAGGATCAGCCTGGTCCCTTCCATGCCAACATCCTCCCAGCGGGCGGACAACCTTGGCTCAGGAGCGCAAGGGCATCATTCTCGCCGGTGGTTCGGGGACGCGGCTTCACCCGATTACCCAGGCGGTGAGCAAGCAGCTGCTGCCCGTCTACGACAAGCCGATGATCTATTACCCCCTCAGCACCTTGATGCTGGCGGGGATTCGTGAGGTCTTGGTGATCACCACCCCCCACGATCAAGCCGCATTCCAGCGCTTGCTTGGGGATGGCTCGGCTTGGGGCATGGAGATCTGTTATGCGGTGCAGCCCAGCCCCGACGGCTTAGCCCAGGCGTTTTTGATTGGTGAGGACTTCCTCGCTGGTGCTCCGGCGGCTCTTGTTCTCGGGGACAACCTCTTCCACGGCCATGACCTGCTGTTTCAGCTGCGCAGCACCAACGCAACCGCCCAGGGGGCCACGGTCTTTGCCTATCCGGTCCGGGATCCGGAGCGCTACGGCGTCGTGGAGTTTTCCACAGATGGCCAGGTCCTGAGCATTGAGGAGAAACCCGCCAAGCCCAAGTCCCGCTACGCGGTGACGGGCCTCTACTTCTATGACGACTCCGTGGTGGAGCGCGCGAAGCAGGTGGTCCCCTCAGCGCGGGGTGAGCTGGAGATCACGGATCTCAACGGTCAGTACCTGCGGGATGGCCAGCTGCAGGTGGAGCTCATGGGCCGTGGCATGGCATGGCTCGACACCGGTACCTGCGACTCACTCCACGAGGCCGGCAGCTACATCCGCACCCTCGAGCATCGCCAGGGCTTGAAGGTGGGCTGCCCCGAGGAGGTGGCCTGGCGCATGGGCTGGATCAGCGGCGATCAGCTCGCGGCCCTGGCTCAGCCCCTGCGCAAAAGCGGCTACGGCGAGTATCTGCTGCAGCTTCTGGAGTTTGCCAATGCAGGCTGAGCGCCTAGCGACGGCGGCCGGAGTCCAGCTATCCGGCCCCCT
>VMBT01000753.1_pt1 | contig 18719 bp, 17 predicted proteins | sample 4404301 | NCBI WGS metagenome assembly VMBT01 (sample SAMN12238535, study PRJNA552566) | marine metagenome | isolation source: Coastal seawater | place: USA: coastal Georgia, Sapelo Island | collected 2008-08/2009-08
TCGTGTCGTTCATTTATAACCTCTGTATCGCATCCCTGACGTCCTGTCTGTACTGACAAATCTCGGTACGTTTTAGGCGGGGAATAGCTTTAAACATAGAATATATATAGCACAAATAAGCTTCAAATAAAGCTCTGCCGCTTTGAACGAACCTATCCTTCCAGATACTGTCAGGCCGCAGCCAATGTAATGACCAAACCTTTTTTATAATCGGCGATTGCCAAAGCCAGAACTTAGAGTGAAACTGCGAATACTCCAGCGAGGCTAAAGATATGCGCAGTTCTAAAATGATCCATATAATTTCGGCCCACGCAGAAGGCGAAGTTGGGGATGTGATCGTCGCAGGGGCCTTGCCGCCGCCCGGGGAAACAATCTGGGAGCAAAGCCGATACATCGCAAGCGATGGAAGATTACGCAATTTCGTGCTGAACGAACCCCGTGGCGGAGTGTTTCGTCATGTGAACCTTTTGGTACCGCCAAAACATCCTGACGCGGATGCGGCATTTATCATCATGGAACCCGAAGACACCCCCCCTATGTCCGGATCAAACTCGATCTGTGTAGCGACGGTTTTGCTGGACAGCGGACTTGTGGAAATGACAGAACCAGAAACATCACTCATCCTCGAAGCTCCAGGTGGGCTTGTTCGGGTAAGGGCCGCCTGTCATGATGGAAAAGCACAAAATATCACCGTGCAAAACCTCCCCTCTTTTGCGGACAAACTTGACACACCGCTCGAAGTCGAAGGGCATGGCACAGTAACGGTCGACACTGCCTTTGGCGGGGATAGTTTTGTGATCGTGGATGCAAAGGCGCTCGGATTTTCTCTTGCAGAAGACGAAGCGGGGGACCTCGCCCGACTGGGAATGAAAATCACCGCCGCCGCCAACGGACAACTTGGCTTTCAGCATCCCAGCCTCATAGACTGGAGACATATTTCATTCTGCCTCTTTGCTGGACCGTTAGAACAGGATGCCAATGGACTCGCTGCGAAATCTGCCATTGCCATCCGGCCCGGAAAAATCGACCGTTCCCCAACCGGTACAGCTGTTTCTGCACGCATGGCTGTTCTGCACGCGCGTGGTCTGCTGGCAAAAGGGCAAAGCTTGACGGCCACCTCCATCATCGGATCCCAATTCATAGGGCGCATTAGCGATTCATTTACGCTCTACAACAGACCTGCAATTATTCCCGAGATATCGGGACGGGCATGGATCACGGGCACCTATCAATTGATGCTGGATCCAGAGGATCCATGGCCCGAAGGATACCGGCTAAGCGATACTTGGGGCGCGGCGTAAAATCACGTGACGGGCAAGGCTGTCGTTTTGAATACTGTTCGCAGGGCAAAAGAAGACTGCATTTGTGCAACCCCGGGCAATCGCGTGAGGTGCTGGCGATGAATTCGCGCAAAATCTTCGGTGTTTTCAGCCACGACTTTTAGAATATAATCTGCCGTTCCTGCCATCAGATGACACTCCAGCACATCCGGAATCCGCGCGACCGCCTTTTCAAAATTGTCCAAAACCTCATCCGCCTGAGCCGACAGCCTGATCTCCACAAAAACTGTGGTTGGCAGGCCAATTTTACGCGCGTTCAGCAGCGCAACATATTGTTTTATATAACCATCCTTTTCCAAACGCTGTACACGACGATGACAGGCAGAGGGAGATAGATTTACCAGTTCAGCCAGCTCAGCATTGGAGATTCTGCCCTGATTCTGGAGCGCATTCAAAATCGCACGATCTATTGTATCTAACATCATCTTTGCACATTTCTTTCTTATTTTAATATTATTACGCAAGATATTTCGAAAATGATTATAAAACAACGCAGTATTTTCAAAACAATTGTTTCACCATTTCGCTAGACTAAGGCCAAAGAAGGAGAGAGACATGAAAATTGGTTGCCCAAAAGAAATCAAACCACAAGAATTCCGTGTTGGACTTACGCCCGCGGCTGTTTTCGAATTGACGCGTAATGGCCATAGCGTATTGGTCGAAACAAATGCTGGCGTTGGCGCCGGATTTAGCGATCAGGATTACATCAACGCCGGTGCCGCGATTGCAGAGACTGCACCGGAGGTTTTCGCCGCAAGCGATATGATCGTTAAGGTTAAAGAGCCACAAGCGATTGAACGCAAAATGTTGCGCGAAGGACAGCTCTTGTTCACCTATCTGCACTTAGCGCCCGACCCCGAACAGACCAAAGATCTGTTAGACAGCGGTTGCACAGCAATTGCATATGAAACCGTGACAGATGCCAATGGCGGCTTGCCCTTGCTGGCCCCTATGTCAGAGGTGGCCGGACGGCTTGCACCACAAGTGGGGGCTTGGACGTTGCAAAAGGCAAATGGTGGGCGCGGCGTCCTGCTTGGTGGCGTACCGGGCGTCGGAGCGGGCAAAGTTCTTGTCATCGGTGGCGGGGTTGTCGGCACCCATGCGGCCCGCGTGGCTGCTGGAATGGGCGCAGATGTCACAGTATTGGACCGATCTCTACCCCGTCTTCGTTACCTTGATGATGTCTTTGCAGGGACATTTAAAAACGCATACGCCAGTGCTGCATTGACCGCGGAATTGGCGGTCTCTGCCGATTTGATCATAGGTGCGGTCCTTGTTCCGGGTGCCGCGGCACCAAAACTGATCAATAAAGCACAGCTCAGCTCCCTCAAACCAGGCGCGGCACTTGTCGATGTGGCGATTGATCAGGGCGGGTGCTTTGAAACCTCACGCGCAACAACACATGAAGATCCCATTTATGAGGTTGACGGCATCATGCATTACTGCGTTGCCAATATGCCCGGTGCGGTATCGCGCACCTCCACGATTGCGCTTGGAAACGCGACACTCCCATTTGTTCTGGCGCTCGCAAACAAGGGTTGGAAACAAGCCTGTTCAGATGATGTCCATCTTTTGAATGGCCTTAACGTGCACGCAGGCCGCCTGACCTATCAGGCAGTCGGAGACGCGCTTGGCATTCCAACCATCGCCCCAGATCTTACCCTGCGCACCGCAGCCTAAAAGAAAAAACGGCTCAGAAAATCATTTCTGAGCCGTCAACCCGTTGGGGATCTTTCTGAAAGATCCCCATTTACCCAAAACCTACCGTTTCAACGCATCGCGAATTTCCGTTAAGAGGTCAATTTCGCTTGGCCCAGCAGGGGCCACTTTGACGACAGCCTCGTCCTTTTTGGCAGAGGCTTCTTTTACGCGATTTACATAACGTACAAGCATAAACACAACAAAAGCGATGATCAGGAAATTGATGATCGCCATTATAAAAGCACCATAAGCAAATACAGCGGCACCTGCTTCGCGAGCGGCCTCCAAAGTGGCAAAATCCCCCTCTCCTCGCAAAACAACAAAGAGGTTTGTGAAATCAACACCCCCGAGGAAAAGTCCAATGATCGGATTGATCAAATCGCCAACCAAAGATTGCACGATCGCAGTAAAGGCCGCACCAATGATGATCCCGACGGCCATATCCATTACATTGCCTTTTGCAATGAAATCTTTGAATTCGTTTAACATTTCATCCCTTTCTTGAAACCCGAAAACATGGGTTATCAACGCAATAGAAACTTAGATTGCAAAGGTCGCACCCAGTTCCTCCTGTGTTACAAAACAGCCAATACTTAATTTATGATAAAGTCGCCAAGGGGAATTATTCAAAATTCTGCTCATATCTTTGCGCTTTAGCTGCAGGCAAAGCAAAGTTTAACCAGCCAAAACATGGCTGGGCGGCACAATGAGGTAAGGTGTGATCACCGACCGTTCACGCGCTCGGCAGCGTTCCGTTCAGCACATAATTCAAAATTTCAACAACCTGATTGGGGCTTTCCACCACGGCAAGTGCCGCGGCATCCACCTCCTTGAGAGCATGTTGATGTTCAGCACCATGCATAACGACAAGCGATTTTCCAAGCGCGGCAGCATATCCCGCATCAAAGGCCGCATTCCATTGTTTGTATTTCTCGCCAAATCGCACGACCACAATATCGGCATCCTCAATTCCTTTTCGGGTACGGATCGCGTTCAGCCTTGCCCCTTTATTGTCATGCCAGAATTTATCCACCTCGGGCCCCATGATTGCGACACCGCAATCGTCACTTGCTTCGTGATCTGTCACGGGACCTGTAAAGATGACATTCAAATCATTGGCTCCCGACACAATTTGATCGCGCCAGTCGGTATGGATTTCCCCTGAAAGGTAAACTGTAAGCATACTCTATCCCTCTTTGTTTGTCCGGCGCCGATCAAACACGCAATTCGCCGCCCGTGGCTTTGGTGACTTTTTCAATGACTTTATCGCTGAGCGCTTTGATGTCTTCTTCTTTGAGCGTGGCCTGCGTCGGTTGCAACCGCACCGTAATCGCCAAGGATTTCTTATCCGCTCCAAGAGAGCCGCCTTTAAATTCATCAAAGAGACGCACAGAGGCTATCAGGTCTTTGTCTGCGCCAGAAGCCGCATTGATCAGAGTGAGCGCATCGACAGATTGATCCACCACAAAGGCAAAATCACGTTCAACCGCCTGCAAATCGTTAAGATGCAATGCAGGGCGTGTGGCGATCGTTTGCCGCGGCATTGGAATATTCTCGGGCCAGATTGTGAAGGCGACAGCGGGGCCTTTCACGTCCATATCGCGCAGGATTTTCGGGTGCAGTTCCCCAAAGACCGCGAGCATTTTTTTCGGTCCAAGGCAAATGCGTCCATGACGGCCGGGATGCCACCATGACGCCCCTTCCCGCAAAACTTGCATTTTCGCCGGCGCCCCCAGCGCCGCAAGGACCGCTTCCACATCCGCTTTTGCGTCAAAGACATCGACCGCGCGGTTTTCTCCATGCACGTCTTTGGGGCCCGTGCGTCCGATCAAAAGACCCGCGACCTGAAGATGTTGCTCCTCTGGTTCGCCCCCATGAAAAGCAGGACCAACTTCAAACAGCGCCATATCCGAAAACCCGCGATCCTGATTGCGCTGCGCGGCCTGTAAAAGCCCCGCCAAAAGATCGGGGCGCATATGGCTCATTTCAGAACTGATGGGGTTTTCCAATTTTGTCACATCCTGCCCGCCGCCAAAGAGACTGGCAGAGGCATGATCAATAAAGGAATAGGTCACACATTCATTATACCCAAGCGCCGCAATAGCACGGCGCGCAATCTGTTCACGCTTTTGCATGGGTGAGAGAATTTGTTTTGGCACGCCCGCTGTGCTGCGTCGAAGCGGTTGGCCCTGAAGTTTGCTGAGCGACGCGATGCGCGCCACCTCTTCAACAAGATCGGCTTCGCCCAAAATATCAGGACGCCACGAGGGAACATGGGCCATATCCCCGTCGAGCGAAAATCCCAGATCGCTTAGCGTTTTACGTTGAACATCTGGATCAATAACCATTCCGACCAAAGACTGTACGCGATCTGTATCCAGACGGTAGGCGCGCGAATGATCTGGCATTTCACCCGCGATGAAAACCTCTGACGGCTCTCCTCCACAAAGTTCCATGATCATCTTGGTTGCCGCATCAATCCCTTTGGGGGTCCATAAGGGGTCAATCCCCCGTTCAAATCTGTAGCGCGCGTCTGAATTGATCTTGAGCGCGCGGCCGGTATAGGCGGTGCGGATCGGATCAAAAAAGGCCCCTTCAAGAAAGACATTGACCGTCTCATCCGTACATCCCGAATGGATGCCTCCCATAATGCCACCGAGGCTTTCCACGCCATTGGCATCGGAAATCACCGTCATTCCTTCGCTCATCGTGTAAGTTTTGTCATCCAGTGCTTCAAATGTTTCTCCTCCGGCCGCACGATGGACGCGCAAGGCATTACCGGCCACTTTGTCCGCATCAAACACGTGGAGGGGCCGGTTGTTGTCAAAGGTGAAAAAGTTGGTCACATCCACAAGTGCCGAAATCGGACGGAGCCCGATGGCCTTGAGCCGGTCCTGCAACCACCGAGGACTTGGACCGTTCTTCACGCCTTTGATTACGCGACCATAAAACACAGAACATTGATCGCGGGTATCCTCATCAATGCTGACGCTCACGGGACAAGGAAAGTTCCCTTGGATCGGGTCAATCTGTTCTTTTTTCAGCACCCCAATCCCGCGGGCTGCCAAATCACGCGCGATGCCGCGGACACCCAAAGCATCGGGACGGTTTGGCGTTATGGCAATTTCAATCACAGTATCGACTTTGGCAGGGTCATGGGCGGCCAGCCAATCTGTAAACCGCTCGCCGACCTCGCCAGAGGGCAATTCAATGATCCCGTCGTGCTCATCAGACAGTTCCATTTCCCGTTCAGAACACATCATGCCAAAGCTTTCGATGCCTCGAATTTTGCCAACGCCTATGGTCGTATCAATCCCCGGCACATAGGTGCCCGGTTTGGCAACGACCACCGTGATTCCTGCCCGCGCGTTGGGAGCGCCGCATATGATCTGCGTGGAGCCTTCGTCCGTCTCCACCTGACAAACGCGCAGCTTGTCCGCATCGGGATGTTTTTCGGCCCGCGTCACTTTGCCAATCGTAAAATCGCGAAGCCGTTCTGCGGGATTACTTACCTCTTCAACCTCAAGACCAAGGTCAGTCAAGGCGTATAGGATGTCTGCGACAGAGGCATCCGTTTCAAGATGTTCTTTCAGCCAGGAGAGAGTGAATTTCATGACGATATCCTGTCTTTTACATGCATAAGCCAATTGGCCAGTTCGCGCGTGCGTTCTTTGGGGTGAAGCGCCGCGCATGTTGTTCCGAGCCGCTCTGCGGCCCGAGCATCGCGTTCCCCTGCCTCCAGATCGTCGATGAGGGCAGTCTGTGCAGAAAATACGCTATTTCCGGTTCTCAGGGATTTTGCGATGGAGGTTGCAGAACATTCCGGATGATACTGCGCCCCCCAGAAATCGACCCCCTCAGCACGATAGGAAAAAGATTGAACCGGTGAATGATCATTTTCCGCCAAGAGCACGGCCCCTTTGGGAAGCCTCTCGACTTCGTCGCGGTGAATGCAGGGGACGGCATAGACGTCGGTTCGCCCGTCGAGGGCGGGATGGGATTTGCCGGCCTCCGTCTTGCGGGTGTCTCTGGCGACACCAACTTCCAATCCATTGGGAGACGGGCGCACAGACCCGCCAAGGACCACGGCGGCCAGTTGCATGCCATTGCAGCTTCCCCAGACCGGCAGACCCGATTGAAACACATGCTCCATTACTTCGCGTAAAGGAGCAGCCTCTTTGGCATCGACACTCCAATTGACGCCCGATCCTGTAAAAACCACACCGTCAATATCGTCCAATTTTTCGAGGTGGAATTTTGTGGCATAGGGTTCTGCAACCTGACATTTCACCGAAGGCTCTAGCTCTGCAAAAGCGGCTTTGAATTGATCACAAGCACGATATCCCTGCGCGGCAATCAAATCCGGCGGATTGCTTTCAACGATCAAGATTTTTGCCCCGCTCACCGCGCCAGTCCCCCATGCAATGTGGGCTGGTCCAAGGCTGCAAACCCGTAATGGCGCAACCAGCGCAAATCGCTGTCAAAAAAGGATCTCAAATCCGGAATACCGTATTTCAACATGGCAATCCGGTCGATCCCCATGCCAAAGGCGAAGCCCTGCCATTGTTCTGGATCAATGCCACCAGCGGCCAGCACTTTGGGATGCACCATTCCGCTGCCAAGGATTTCCATCCAATCGTCACCTTCGCCCACGCGCAATTGCCCGTCAGCCCATGAACAGCGCAAATCCACCTCTGCAGAGGGTTCCGTAAATGGAAAATGGGAGGCGCGAAAGCGCAGTTCCACATTATCCACGTTGAAAAAGGCTTTGACAAATTCCTCAAGTGTCCATTTGAGGTTCGCCATTGAGATATCTTTGTCCACAGCCAGCCCTTCGACCTGATGGAACATCGGCGTATGGGTCTGATCATAATCTGCCCGATATACCCCACCGGGACAAATGACACGGACCGGTGCGCCGGTTTTTTCCATGGTTCTGATCTGCACAGGGCTGGTATGTGTGCGCAAAACATGCGGAGCGCGATTGTCCCCTTCACCGCGATGCATGTAAAAGGTATCCATTTCCGCCCGTGCAGGGTGATGGCCCGGAATGTTGAGAGCGTCAAAATTATACCAGTCGCTGTCTATGCGCGGTCCCTCAGCCACGGCAAAGCCCATATCGGCAAAAATTGCTGTGACCTCTTCCGTCACTTGGCTGACGGGATGGATCGTGCCCTGCCCCCGTCGGCGGGCCGGCAAAGTCACGTCTAACCATTCGCTGCGCAACCGTTCTTCGAGCGCGGCATCGGCAAGGGAGGCTTTACGTGCGGCGAGCGCGGAATTGATCTCATCTTTGAGGGCATTGAGTGCCGGTCCGGCAACCTGGCGTTCCTCAGGAGACATTTTTCCAAGTTCGCGCATTTTTAGCGCAACTTCGCCCTTTTTGCCCACGGCTGCGATGCGCACATCTTCAAGTGCTGCTTCATCGGCAGCTTCAGCAATCGCATTTATAAATTTCGCGCGCAGCTCTTCCATTTTGACCCTCCGCTTCTTCAGGGTTTAGCTATCATATTTGCCCCGCAGCGCAAGGCGGAAGGCCGTGATTGGCCCCATTCTTTGGCTTTGTCGCAGATCCATTCTTCAGAATTGCGCAATGATCTTTAACCCAGCCCTCTCAAAACAAAAAGCCGCGCTCAAAAAACGCGGCTTTCAAACATTTTGTGAATCTTATGATTAAGACAGTGCCGCTTTTGCCTGAGACACGATGGCACCAAAAGCCTCTGGTTCGTGAACAGCCAGATCAGCCAGAACTTTGCGGTCAACTTCTATCCCTGCCAAATTCAGACCGTTAATGAAACGGGAATATGTCAGAGCCTCATCATGACTGCGCACAGCCGCATTGATACGCTGGATCCACAAAGCGCGGAAATTGCGCTTGCGGTTGTGACGGTCGCGGGTTGCGTATTGGTTCGCCTTATCGACGGCCTGCGCTGCGACTTTGAATGTGTTCTTGCGACGACCATAATAGCCTTTGGCTTGATCGATGATTTTCTTGTGACGGGCGTGGGTTACTGTACCACCTTTAACGCGTGACATCTCTTAACTCTCCTTAGCGCGAATAGGGCATCATCGACTTGACGATTTTTTCGTCAGGCGCCGACATGACGGTTGTTCCGCGCGCTTGGCGGATGAATTTCGTTGTGCGTTTGATCATTCCGTGACGCTTTCCAGCTTGCGCAGATTTCACGCGTCCACTTGCTGTCACCTTGAACCGCTTCTTGCAGCTCGACTTTGTCTTCATTTTAGGCATTTCCGTCTCCTGTCTTTCAGATACGCTTACGCGCGACTCGGCATGCCACTTCGCCGGTCCCGCAACAGACCTGCCGTATAAGGTGCATTCGCGCGAGAGGCAAGGCGAAAGTTCTATTCAGGATCCATCGAATAGATCTGCCGTTCATCGCAGGGCGCCACACGCAGAATATTGGTGGTTCCCGGCACGTTAAAGGGCACACCTGCCATGATAACCAATTGATCATCCGCGCTCGCATAGCCTTCGGCGAGAGCAGCACGCACGGCGGAAACAACGGCTTCTTTAAAGCGGTTTTTTGGCCCCGTCATCACGCAGTTTGTACCCCAGCTCAATGCAAGGCGGCGCGCCGTGCGCATAACAGAGGTCATCGCCAAAATGGGTACCCTTGGTCTTTCGCGTGCAGTCAAAAGCGCGGTTGTGCCAGACTCTGTGTAACAACAGATACCTTTAATTTGGGTGGTTTCGGCGATCTCGCGGGCCGCTGCCACAATACCTTCAGCAATTGTAGAACGATTTGCCGTTCGGGTGGCTTCTATCATGCTGGTATAGGTGGGATCATTTTCAACTTCGACAGCCACATTGTTCATAGTCGTGACAGCCTCGATAGGAAATGACCCCGCAGCAGATTCCGCCGACAGCATGATTGCATCCGCACCCTCATAAATCGCATTGGCAACGTCTGAAACTTCAGCGCGCGTAGGCATCGGGCTTTCGATCATTGACTCCAACATCTGTGTCGCCACTATAACCGGCTTGGCAACCTCGCGACAGCGCAGTACAAGGCGTTTCTGGATAGGGGGAACGTTTTGCACGGGCAGTTCGACACCCAAATCGCCCCGCGCCACCATGATCCCGTCAGAAACATTCAGGATTTCTTCAAAATGTTGCACAGCCGAAGGTTTTTCGATCTTTGACAGGATCGCCGCGCGGCCATCGGCAAGTTCGCGCGCCTCCATCAAATCCTGCGGTCTTTGCACAAAGGACAGCGCCAGCCAGTCCACGCCAAGATTACAGACAAATTCAAGATCTGTCTTATCCTTTTCCGACAGCGCCGCAAGCGGGAGCACCACATCAGGAACATTAACGCCCTTACGATCAGAAATCATTCCACCGGCAATTACCGTACATTGGGCGAATTCTGGCCCACAGCTTTCAACCCGAAGTCTGATTTTCCCATCATTAATCAACAGATGCGCACCGGCTTTGAGGGCTGCAAAAATTTCAGGATGTGGCAATTGAACGCGCTCAGCACTGCCCGGAGCATCCTCAAGATCCAATCGGAATGACGCGCCTTCCTCTAAGTCCACAGGCCCCTCGCCAAATACGCCAACGCGAAGCTTCGGGCCTTGAAGGTCCGCAAGAATCCCGATGGGACTGTTGAATTCCTTTTCGACCTGACGGATCAGCCTGTGTCGTTCTGTGATATCGTCATGGGTGCCATGGCTCATGTTCAGACGGAACACGTCCGCACCTGCAAGATGCAATTCCTTGATCATTTCATAACTTGAAGACGCAGGCCCCAGGGTCGCCACTATTTTAACATTCCGATCCCGCTTCATTTCGTCTCCTGTGTCTCTCATTTGATGCATTCATGCATTTTTCGAGCAATGTACGGCCTTCTAAATGCCACTACTGATAGCGCTCTCATTACAGACTGAGGAAAGTATCGCCAAGGGCTTTCTTCAGAATAACGTTCAATTTGGCGTTTTGGTTCTTGAGTATGACGGAAATGATTATATGTCTGAGGGAAACTAATTGACCGGAAGGGCCCATAATGGATGATCAAACCCGAATTGAATTAGAAGCGGCTGCCTTTCGCACACTGCGCGCCCACCTGATGGAAAAGCGCACCGATGTTCAAAACATCGACCTGATGAATATGGCTGGGTTTTGCCGCAACTGTCTTTCTCGCTGGTATCAGGAGGCTGCCAATGAAAAAGGGATTGAGATGTCCAAAGATGAAGCCCGCGAAATTTTCTACGGCATGAGCATGGACGAATGGAAAGCCCAGTATCAGACTGACGCAAACGACGTGCAAAAGGCAGACTTCCAAAAAGCCTTTGATGAAAACGTCAAAAAATGAGGCGCACCAAGGTCAGGTTTTGGCCTTGATAACCTGAAGGAGGGGCAAAAGCGTCGACATATCCGGACCATGGGCCTGCCCCGTGAGTGCCAAGCGCAACGGCATGAAAAGCGATTTACCCTTACGCCCTGTGGCCTCTTTGACAGCCTGTGTCCAATTGCTCCAAGTGTCAGCTGAAAAAGGGCCCTCAGGCAAGAGGGCCAAAGCCTCTTTCACAAAGTCCTTGTCCTCAGCTGAAATGACCGGTTCTGCGCCTTCGCTGCAGAGTGTCCACCAAGGCGACAGATCATTAAGCGTCGTGATATTGTCGCGTACAACGGTCCAAAATGCGTCTGCACGATCCTCTGGCACCCCTGCATCCGCTACGGCATGGGCAACAGCCTCAAGGGGGAGGCTTTGTAAATATCGTGCAGTCAGGGGAAAGAGATCGTCTTTGTCAAATTTGGTTGGCGCAGACCCGAAATGGGACAGGTCAAATCCCTCGGCCACCGCGGCGAGATCGCTTTGGAGTTCAACAGGTTGAGAAGATCCGAGCCGCGCCATCAGGCTAATCAGGGCTTCTGGCACAATGCCTTCTTTGCGCATATCTCGCAGAGACAAGGTCCCAAGGCGTTTTGACAGGCCCTCTCCTTGCGGGCCGGTCAAAAGCGAATGATGGGCAAACGTGGGAACTGTGCCACCAAGAGCATCCATCATCTGGATTTGGGTCGCGGTATTCGTCACATGGTCAGATCCGCGCACCACATGGGTGATCCCCATTTCCACATCATCCACGACTGAGGCCAAGGTATAAAGGTACTGGCCATCTCCGCGGATCAGCACGGGGTCTGACACGCTCGCCGCGTCAATTGAGATATCACCCAAAATCCCATCGCGCCATTCAATGCGGGTATGACTGAGTTTAAAGCGCCAATGCCCCTGCCCCCGCTCTGCCCGCAGAGCGTCTTTTTCCGAAGCGCTGAGCGCCAATGCGGCGCGGTCATATACCGGCGGCTTACCCATATTGAGCTGCTTCTTACGCTTCAGGTCCAATTCTGTAGGTGTTTCAAAACATTCATAAAGCAGCCCCATCTCTCGCAGCCGGTCAGCCGCTGCATCGTAGCGTGCAAGGCGGTCTGATTGCCGTTCGATCCGATCCCATGTCAGGCCAAGCCATGTGAGGTCTTCTTTGGTGGCCTCTACATATTCCTCTTTCGAGCGTTCCGCATCCGTGTCATCAATGCGCAAAATGAACGTGCCGCCCAATTTACGCGACAGCAAGTAATTCATCAGCGCGGCGCGAAAATTGCCGATGTGTAAGTAGCCGGTTGGGGATGGCGCAAAGCGGGTGGTGGTCATCTGGGATCTCCTATCGGGGCGACCTTTTCCACAGAGGCAAAGATTTGTCCAGATCTAGGCCGCATCTTAGCAATTTACCTTATGCAAAAAACCTGATCTAGTCAGCAAAACTCCGTAAAAAAGGACGGATTATGTCAAAGGCGATTGTCGTGATTGGAGCGGGAATTTGTGGGGCCGCTTGTGCACTTTGGCTGCGCCGTTCTGGCCATGATGTTCTTCTTCTTGATAAATCCGAACCAGGCATGGGTGCCTCTTATGGTAACGCAGGGCTTTTGGCCCAATGGGCCATTGTTCCGATGAATGAACCGGGGATTTGGAAAAACCTGCCCCGCTATCTGATCGACCCGATGAGCCCGCTTTTTGTGAAATGGCGCTATCTCCCCCAGCTCGCACCTTGGCTTGTTGAGTTCCTGAAAAATGCCAGATCAACGACAAGCAACCGCACGTCAGAGGCGCTTGTACCGCTTTTATCAGATGCTGTTGAGCAACATAAATCTCTGACGGAAGGCACCAAATCACAAACTTGGATCGCAGACAGCAAATTCAGCTACGCCTATCGTCATCGTGACTCTTTTGATGCTGACGCATTTGGTTGGGCCATCAAGGCGGATGCAGGCATGATACCGGAGGTATTAACAGGACCGCAGGTGCAGGAAGAGGAACCCATTTGTGGACCAATGATCCAATGTCTTGCCGTGCTGAGCGGTCAGGGGCATATTTTAAATCCCCTCGGTTATGTGCGCAGCTTGGTCGATGCCTTCAAAGAGATGGGGGGCAGATATCTTCAGGCCGATGTGCTCGACTTTGAACGCGACGGCAAAAAGGTGCGTGCCGTGATCACCGACAAGGGGCGTATTGAGTGCGACAAAGCCGTTTTGACCGCAGGGATTTGGTCAAAACCCCTGATGGCAAAACTGGGCTTGAAGGTGCCGCTGGAAACGGAACGGGGCTACCATGTGATGTATAAAGCCCCATCTGAAATGCCGCGCAATCCGATGATGATGACCATCGGGAAATTTGGGGTTACCCCCATGTCCGAAGGGTTGCGGTGTGCAGGTACTGTGGAATTGGGCGGCATAAAACTCGGACCCAGCAAAGCGCCCATTCGCCTTATCCGGCGGCGTGTGGCAGAAGTCTTTCCCAATTTAACCTATCAAAGCAGCGAAGAATGGATGGGGTTTCGCCCCTCCACCCCTGACAGCCTTCCCTTGATCGGGGAAATCGCCCAAAGCGGGATTTATACCGCCTTTGGACACCAACATGTTGGCCTGACTGCTGGGGCCAAAACGGGACGGTTGATTTCGGATCTGATCGCACAGAGACTGCCCAATATAGATATGTCTCCCTATGATCCCAACCGTTACGCTGCACGATGATGAGAGTTGACTTTCTGAACTAACGTCTGTTGCGCGACGAACGAATTGAAATCAGTCGTATTTACGTTGATCTTCAATCACCAGACCATCACGGGGCAAACTGCCGACTGGAAAAATTTCGATTGTTCCTTTGAGCTTCAGATGCGTTTTTACGAGATCCTCAAAAACACTTGCCTCGCCGGCAGAGGTTTCGATTTGTACGGTCATTGCGTCCATATCGCCCTCACGCGTGGCTATGACGCGTGCACGCGTGATCGCCTCATGGGAGGCCACAAGTGCCGCCACCTGTTCGGGACGGACAAACATGCCCTTGATTTTTGTTGTCTGATCCGCGCGTCCCATCCACCCTTTGATCCGCATGTTTGTGCGACCGCAAGGACTTTGCCCTGATAATACGGCACTCAGATCTCCGGTTGCGAACCGGATCAATGGATAATCTGGGTTAAGCGTCGTCACAATGACTTCGCCAACCTCCCCCTCTGGAACGGGGGTTCCTGTGCCGGGGGTGACAATTTCAACAATCACGCCCTCATCCACAATCATTCCCTCCATGGCAGGGCTTTCATAAGCGATGTTACCCAAGTCAGCGGTCGCATAGCATTGCAGACAGGCGATGCCCCGATCTGCATATTCCTGCCGCAATGATGGAAATAATGCACCGCCGCCGACAACGGCTTTTGTTATCGACAAGCGTTCCCCCATCTCTGCCGCCTTGTCCAAAATCACCTTGAGATAATCAGGCGTTCCTGCATATGCGGTTGTTCCGATATCTACTGCTGCCCGAACCTGCAAATCAGTTTGGCCTACGCCTGCAGGCAGGACCGCCGCCCCGACAGCGCGCGCGCCACTTTCGAAAATCATACCTGCAGGGGTCAAATGATATCCGAAACAATTCTGGACAATATCACCTTTCCCGACACCTGCTGCATGTGCAAAACGCCCCATGCGCCACCAGTCATGCTCCACCCCGCCGGGTTCATAGATCGGCCCCGGAGATTGGAAAATATGCGCAAAATCGCTAAGTGCGCGCGCATTATACCCACCAAGCGTCTGCCCCGGTTTTTGAGCATTCGAAAGATCCGATTTCCGCAATATCGGCAGCTTTGCAAGGTCGTCCAGTGACAAAATGCCATCGGCCCCGACCGAAGACAAACTCTCTTGATAGCCCGAAAGCGTTTTTGCCTGCGCAACCTGTACCCGCAGTGCTGCCAGATTTTCGTCTAACCGCTGGTCCGCTGTTCGTGTTTCCAGCGCATCGAAAAAGCTCATCCCATCATCCTTATAAAATATCTGCGGCACAGCAATTTTTATGACTGTGATGCTTTATCTGACTTTGTTCTGCTCGCTTTAGTTCAACCAACGCTTGCGCCGACGATAACTGCGCGTGTCGCGAAACGATTTGCGTCCCTCATCAGACATTCCCAGATAAAACTCTTTCACATCTGGATTTTCGCGCAATTCAGCCGCGGGTCCATCCATAACAACGCGGCCCGATTCTAGAATATAGCCGTAGTGCGCGTACCGCAGTGCGACGTTTGTATTCTGTTCCGCTAGTAAAAAGGTCACGCCTTCTTTTTCATTAAGGTCTTTCACAATTTGAAAGATTTCCTCAACCAATTGGGGAGCAAGACCCATAGATGGTTCATCGAGCAACACCGTTTCAGGTTTTGACATCAAGGCCCGCCCTATGGCAACCATTTGCTGTTCTCCACCCGATGTATATCCTGCCAAAGATTTGCGACGCTCTTTCAGGCGCGGAAAGTAAGAATATACGAGGTCCAAATTCTGGTTCAATTCCGCTCGCCCGATTTTGCGTGTGTAGGCACCCGTCAACAGGTTTTCCTCAACAGTGAGGTGTCCAAAACAATGACGCCCTTCCATGACTTGAATAACGCCTTTACGCACCAAATCCGCTGGTGACAAACCTGCAACGGCAGCACCACGATACTTGACAGAGCCTTTGGTAATTTCACCGCGCTCAGATAAGAGCAAATTTGAGATTGACTTAAGCGTTGTGGACTTCCCTGCGCCATTTCCGCCCAAAAGCGCCGTGATACCGCCTTTGGGAACCTTCAGGCTGACGCCCTTTAGAACCAGTATGACGTGATTGTAAATCACTTCAACATTACTGACTTCCAGCAATATATCTTCTGTATTTGCACTGTCCAACATCATGTAAGCCCCAGATTTCCCAAAAATGCGCGGTCCGTTTGAAGACCGCGCATCCATCTTTCAACTCCTTAGCCGCAGGTTTGACCCTGCCACTCTGGTTTGTCTGCTTTATAAGCGGCTGCCGCTTCTTCCAAAAGTGGCTTCACAACATCTGCCATAGGTGCGATCGGATCTGAAATTTTTACGAAATCTGATCCGTTCCACTGTTGGAAAAAGACAGAGCCGCCCCCTTCGTGGTCGACACAATCACCTTTAAGGTCACCGGTAAACCCAGCAAGCCCAAGCTCTCCGAGACGGGCCTGATCAAGTACAAAATTTTCCAGCCCCATCCGCATATCAGCGCCAGAAATGCTCTTTTTACCGGTCATCTTCTGTGCTGCAGAAATTGCTTCTGCAACGATTACAGCATTATAGACCCCACGGTTATAAAGAACATTACCCACAGTCGATGGATCTGCCTGTGAATTTCCAGCTTCTACAACATATTTGATAATGTCTTGGATCGCGGGGAAGTCTGTGCCGATACCAGAGAAGTTCGCACCGATGTAGCCTTTACCAGTTTCACCAACTGGCACAAGGTCAGCATGCGCTGATGACCACCAGTTGCCGATGAAACGGTCCATTGGGAAACGGATTTTTGCCGCTTCTTTGATTGCGGTCGCATTCATCGCGCCCCAACCCCACATGATCATCCAGTCAGGACGCTCTTTGCGGACGTTGAGCCATTGAGCAGACTGAGCCTGCATCTCTTTACCCGCAACTGGGAACATCGCCAATTCAAAACCCATTTCCGGGGCCAATTGCTCAAGAAGCGGAATTGGCTCGCGTCCATATCCGGCATCAAGGTAGATGAAGCCTATTTTCTTGCCTTTGAGGCCGCCATTCTGATCGATATATTTCAGGATGGAAGACATCTGTGACCAGTAAGAGGTCGGGTAAGTAAAGGTCCAAGGGAAAGTCTCCCCAACACCCGCCGCAGAAAGCCCATATCCCATTGACAGAACGGGGATTTCATCGACCGGTGCTTTGGGGATCAGCTGAAGCGTGATACCGGTAGACAGCGGGTTATAAACCAACGCACCTTTACCTTTTGTTGCCTCATAGCATTCCACGCCTTTTTGCGCGTTATAGGCAGTTTCGCATTCTTCCAGAACCACTTTTGCACCGCCGATACCGCCGTCGCGCGCATTCAGCATTTCTAAGTAATCGTGAAACCCGTTTGCAAAGGGAATTCCGCCCCCAGCGAAAGGACCCGTACGGTAAGACAGCATCGGGATGAAAAGCTCATCTTCCGCTTGCGCCGCGTTAATCGATGCTGTGATGGCAACTGCTGCCGTCAAAGCACCTGTGATCAGTTTTTTCAACATTTTCACTCTCCCAGTTAGTTGTGGCTTTGTCAGCCATTGAAAATTTGGAACCATTTCTTTTTGCCGTTGGTCAGGCTCCTACAAACCAACCGCTCAGAACGGCCTAATGTGCGAAAGGCCATATCCGAAGTTTTTGTTTTCCCAGTTGCCACAAACGCGCCAAACCGTGGGGTTCTTTGATCAAGATGAACACAATCAACGCGCCGATGGCAACAAGTGAAACGTTTTCCATGATTATCGGATCTATATCGAACAAACGTTTTCCCATTTCTTTCATCAAAATAGGGAACGTCCAGATGAACGCCGCGCCCATATAAGACCCCGTGATTGATCCGAGCCCTCCAAAAATCACCATAAAGAGATACAGGAAAGAGTGGTTTACATCAAAGCTTTCAACCTCTGCTGCTCCAAGCCAGACAAAAACCATGAGCGCTCCGGAGACTCCACAATAATAAGAAGACACCGCAAAAGCTGACAGTTTAGTCCGCAACGGACGAACACCGATTAATTCCGCCGCAATGTCCATATCACGGATCATCATCCAGCCCCGCCCAATGCGCCCGCGCACCAAGTTCCCTGCGATGATCGTCAAGAGGATCAGAAATCCTAAAACCACCAGATAACGCGTTGCTGGCTCTGCCGCGGCCCCTGTCACAATCACACCAAAAACTTCTCGTTGGGGCACTTCGATTGCGCCTGATGGATTATAATTGTAAAGCCATTCAATACGAATAAAGCACCACTCCAGAAAAAACTGCGCCGCAAGCGTGGCAACAACAAGGTAAAACCCCTTAATCCGAAGGCTAGGCAACCCGAACATTGCCCCCACTGCTGCGGATACAAATCCGCTTGCCAATATTATGATTATAATATTCACATCGGGGAAATAGGTCGTCAATTTGTAACAGGCGTATGCCCCAACCCCCATAAAGGCCCCCGTTCCAAGACTAATCTGACCGGTAAACCCAACCAAAATATTCAGTCCAATAGCGGTGATTGTAAAAATCACCACAGGGATCATGATCGCATTCATCGCAAAGGTATATTCCAACCCCGGCAGGCCAAAAAAGGGAACGTAAAAAAGCGCAATCG
>VMBT01000755.1_pt1 | contig 18708 bp, 17 predicted proteins | sample 4404301 | NCBI WGS metagenome assembly VMBT01 (sample SAMN12238535, study PRJNA552566) | marine metagenome | isolation source: Coastal seawater | place: USA: coastal Georgia, Sapelo Island | collected 2008-08/2009-08
AAGTTATCCACAGAAAATTCATTAACTTATCCTGTAGATATCTTGTTAGTTTTTTCGTAGACTAGTTGTCTATTAGGAGGAACTAGGATTGGAATTTTGGAATAAATGCTCGGAGAAACTTGAAAACAAGCTCTCACAAGAAGATTTTAACACCTGGATCAGACCCCTTAAAGGCAATTTAAATAAAAATACTTTAGAAATAGTTGCACCCAATGATTTTATTCTCAACTACGTAGAAACAAACCTCTCAGATGAAATCATGGAAATGATTAAATCACAATCAAAAAAAGACATAAGTCTGGTTTTTAAAACATTAACAAAGGAAACATTTGTTGATAAATATAGTAATAATAAGAAATCTGAAGACACCAAACTAGTTCCATCTTATGTTTTTGATACCTTTGTTGAGGGTAAATCAAATCATGTGGCTCTGGCAGCATCAAAACAGGTTGCCTTAAACCCAAAGGGTGATTACAACCCATTATTCATTTATGGTGGTGTTGGCCTTGGTAAGACCCACTTAATGCACGCTGTTGGAAACGAGATCCTTAAAAACGAACCAAATAAAAGAATTGTTTATGTTCACTCAGAAAAGTTTGTGTCTGATATGGTTAAAGCGCTTCAGCTTGGAGCCATGAACGAATTTAAATCTTTTTATAGAAACGCTGATGCCCTTTTAATCGATGACATACAGTTTTTTGCAGGAAAAGAGCAGTCACAAGAAGAATTCTTTCATACATTCAACGCTTTATTAGATAGAAACAATCAAATGATACTCACCTGTGACAAATACCCAAAAGAAATTGATGGTTTAGAGGAAAGACTGAAATCAAGGCTTGGTTGGGGGTTGCCTGTAATTATTGATCCACCCGAGCTAGAAACTAGAGCTGCGGTACTTCTACAAAAAGCATCTTCAATGGGTGTTTCTCTACCAAATGACTGCGCAATATATATTGCACAAAGAATAAGGTCAAACATAAGGGAGCTCGAAGGCGCTCTTAAAAGAGTTGTTGCCAATGCAAAGTTTACCAATCAGCAAATAGACCTTGCTCTTGTTAAAGATGCCCTTAAAGATCTTTTTGTAATTTCTGCAAAAATGGTCAGTATTGAAAATATACAAAAGACAGTGGCCGAGTATTACAACATCAAGCTTTCAGACCTTTTGTCTAAAAGAAGAAGTCGCTCTATAACAAGACCGAGACAGCTTGCTATGGCTTTAACAAAAGAGCTTACAAGGCACAGCCTTCCAGAAATAGGCGAAGCTTTTAACGGAAGGGACCACACCACAGTCTTGCATGCATGTAAAAAAATTGCGGAACTTAGAAAAGAAAGCCCCTCACACGAAGAGGATTATAGAAACTTAACAAGAGCACTAACCAATTAAACATGGATTTTTATATTACCAAAGAAGAGATAGTTTCATCTCTTAATGCAACACTTGGGGTTGTAGAAAAACGTCAAACCCTCCCAATTCTTGCAAACGTTCTTTTTGAGGTTGATGAATCAACCTTAAGACTCACAGCAACGGATTTAGAATCAGAAATATCAACCATTTCAACAATATCTAATTTTAAAAGTGGAGGAAGGACAACAGCCCCAGCAAAAAAACTCAGCGAGCTTTGTAGATTGTTTAAAGAGGGAGATGAGATTCATTTTTTTCTTGATGGAGACAACCTAAAGATAGAAACAAGCTCTGGTAAATATAATTTATCTACATTGCCAAGTGAAGATTTTCCTGTTTTTGAAAAAGAAGAGGGCGGAAACACCGTAAATATCACAGGACCAAACTTAAAGGCGTTGATATACAAAACATCTTTTGCTATGGGTAATCAGGACTGGAGACATTACCTAAATGGTTTATATATTTCAGTTGAGGACAACAATATCACAAGCGTGGCAACGGATGCACATAGATTGGCTCTAGCCACAGCGCCCCTAAACGAAGGGGTTTCAGAACAAATTACCGGAATCGTTCCAAGAAAATCAATTAATGAAATAGGTAAGATTGTGAGCGATAGTAGCGAAAATATTTTATTACAACTAACACCTAACTCCATTAATGTTAATGTTGCTGGCACCACCTTTTCTAGCAAATTAATTGAAGGCAAATTCCCAGATTATGAACAAGTGATTCCTAGCGGAGAAAGCTCAACCCTATCCATTAACAAGAAAGACCTCTCAGAAAGTCTTAGTAGAGTAAGCGTTCTTTCTAGTGAAAAGTTTAGAGGCGTAAGGATGATAACGTCAGAAAACCAAATTAACATTTCTGCTAATAACCCAGAAAAAGAACAGGCAGAAGAAAGTATTAATTGTTCTTACACTGGTGAAAGTATTGATATAGCATTTAATGTTAATTATATCCAAGAAATTTTATCTTCAATTGATGGTGAAAGTGTTGAGGTACATTTTTTTGGTTCTGATAAGAGCTGCCTCATCACAAACCCAGGCTCAGATGACTTTAAATATGTTGTGATGCCATTATTAATTTAATTGCTTAAAATTAAATTTCTAGTTTTAATAAACTCAAATGATTAGCGAATTAAAACTGAATAATTTTAGGTGCTTTGAAACATCAATAATAAATTTATCTCCTGGAATTAACTTCTTTTATGGGCCAAACGGTTCTGGTAAAACTTCTATACTAGAGGCCATATATATGTGCTCAAGCGGAAAATCGTTTAAAAGCAGTAACATAAAATCATTAATATCTTTTGATCAAGATTTCTTTAGTATCAATGCATATGATTCTAACAAAGGCTATACACTTAATTTAGTTAAAGGCCGCGCAAGCCCTATTTCAATAAAAATTAATAATACAAAATCCACAACTTCAGCATTATTAAAAGAATTCCCAGCAACAGCGATTCACAACAACACATTCTCATTTGCAAATGCATCACCTGACTTTAGAAGAAAGATTTTAGATAGATCACTTTTTGTATCAAACCCAAACTTCTCTGAAACATGGTTTGGCTTTTACAGGTCACTAAAACAAAGAAACAGCTCTCTTAAAAAGGGGCTTATTGATAATATTGATGCTTGGAATCAAAAAGTTTCTGAAGAAGGGGTCGCTTTAGATATAAATAGAATCACTTTCTTTGAAGACTCATTATCAGAACTAAATAGTATTTTTAGCAGGCTAAAACCGAGTCAAATGGTAGATAAACTAAACAAAGTCAATATTGAATTTTTTTCTGGGTGGGATAAAGAAAATGAACTATATGAGCTTTTAACTCAAAACCTAAAAAAAGATTCATTCAGCAAAACCACAACCCAAGGACCCCACAAAGCAGACATAAAAATATTAATTAAAGGCATGGATGCTAAGCAAATTTTGTCACGCGGAGAACAAAAAATTCTTTCAATTTTATGGTGTTGCTCTCAAAACGAAGTGTTAAGAAAAAAATATAATATTGATGCAACATTAATCATTGACGACATAAAATCTGAGCTCGATAACGCAACATTTGAAGTGTTTTTAAACCTCTTAAATTTTTTAGATAATCAGGTTATCTTTTCCTGTATAGATGACCATTTTAGTAGTAAAATAAACCCTAATTATAAGGACTTCAAAAAGTTCCACGTGGAACAATTAAGATAGGGTATATGCCAAAAAAAGCAGAAGAACAAAGCTACGATTCCTCTAACATTCAAGTACTAAAAGGCCTAGAAGCGGTAAAGAAAAGACCGGGCATGTATATAGGTGATACAGATGATGGGTCTGGACTTCACCATATGGTTTTTGAAGTTCTTGATAATTGTATAGATGAGGCAATGGCTGGACATTGTTCTGATATAAACGTAATAGTTAACAAGGATGGATCAGTTACTGTAAAAGATAATGGAAGAGGCATTCCTGTTGATGTTCACAAGAAAGAAGGAATATCTGCAGCTGAATTAATTTTAACAACACTTCATTCTGGAGGTAAGTTTGACGACAACAGCTACAAAGTTTCTGGAGGCCTACACGGCGTAGGTGTTTCTGTTGTAAATGCTTTATCCGACAAACTTTTATTAAAAGTTTGTAGAGATGGTGGCGAATATTTTCAAGAATATAGCGGTGGAAAACCTAAGGCTAAACTTAAAAAAGTTAAAGCATCTAAAGAAAACGGGACAGAAATAACGTTCTATCCATCAGCTTCTATTTTTACTTCTATTGATTTTGACATAGATAGAATTCACAAAAGAATTCAAGAGCTATCTTTCTTAAATGCTGGTGTATCTATTAATGTTACAGACGAAAGAACAGGAAAGTCTAAAAAATTTAAAAACACAGGCGGCCTTTCTAGCTATGTTACTCACCTTAAAGGGAGAAAGCAGCAAGTGTCAGATATATTTGAATGTTCTGCTGTAGAAAATGAGGTTGGTGTTGAAATTGCTCTGCAGTGGACAGACTCCTATTCTGAAAATGTGCTTTGCTATACCAACAACATTCCTCAAAAAGATGGTGGGACTCATTTAGCTGGGTTTAGAGGAAGCTTAACTAGAGTTTTAAAGGCCTTTATAAAAAAAGAAAATGCTAAAAAAACTCCAACAGACCTACTTGGAGAAGATGTTAGGGAGGGTATTACTGCAATTATTTCTGTAAAAGTGCCTGACCCTAAATTTTCATCACAAACAAAAGAAAAGCTTGTTTCTTCTGAGGTTGAAAGTGTTGTGAGTACTGTCTTTAGCAAATATTTCAATGAGTATCTTCTTGAAAACCCTAAAGATGCCATGGCAATTTATAGCAAAGTTGCAGAAGCTGCTCTTGCTAGAGAGGCTGCTCGTAAAGCGCGTGAAATGACAAGAAGAAAAGGTGTTCTTGAGATAGCTGGTTTGCCGGGGAAATTAGCAGACTGTCAAGAAAAAGATCCTACTCTTTCTGAAATCTATATTGTTGAGGGTGATTCAGCGGGCGGCTCTGCTAAACAAGGAAGAAATAGAAAAAATCAAGCGATACTTCCTCTAAAAGGAAAAATTATTAATGTAGAGAAAGCAAGAATCGACAAAGTATTAGGTTCACAAGAAGTTGGCACTTTGATAAAAGCCCTTGGCTGTGGAATTGGTAAAGAAGATTTTGATATCGAAAAGCTTAGATACCATAGAATTATAATTATGACCGATGCAGATGTAGACGGCTCACATATAAGAACCCTTTTATTAACTTTCTTCTATAGACAAATGTTTGAGATTGTTGATAGGGGCCATGTATATATTGCATTACCACCCCTTTATAAGATAACAAAAGGAAAAGAGTTTGTTTACGCATCAGATGAAGACCAAAAAGAAAAAGCAATTAAAGATTTATCAAAATCTGGTACAAGAGGCCTTGAAGTTCAAAGATATAAAGGTTTAGGAGAAATGAACCCTGAACAACTTTGGACTACAACAATGGATCCAGAGCACAGAAGAATGATGAGGGTTGATATAAAAGATGTTGTCGATGCTAACGAATCATTTGAAGTTCTCATGGGTGATGAAGTAGAGCCTCGAAGAGAGTTTATAGATGCAAATGCTCTTTCTGTAACCGATCTTGATATCTAAGAAATCTCTCTATAAGAATTTTTTATCCATAAATAAGCATTTTCAGTCAATTCTTTAGCACTTTCGCCAGTTATAGGCGCCCCTATCTTAACTATTACTTTTCCAGGTTTTTTTATAAATTTTTTATTTTGCCAATACTTGCCAGAATTATGGCATATCGGAAGAATGGGCTTACCACTCTTGCTAGCCAAAACCCCACAACTATTAGCAAACGGTTGTATTCCTTTCTCTGGCGATATCCTTGTGCCTTCAGGAAAGAGAATCACTGAAAAACCATTTTTAAGCTTTAAAACTCCTTTATCAATAACTTTTTTTAAACTACTAAACTTATTAGCTCGATTTAATGTTATTGGTTTCATGCATCTTAATGCCCAACCAAAAAAAGGAATGTACAGAAGCTCTTTTTTTATAATGCTAGTTGATGGCAATAAAAGTGTTTGTAAATAGAATGACTCCCACTGCCCTTGGTGATTGGCTACTACAATACAAGGACAATCGGGTATATTTTCTTTGCCCTCAATAACCCAAGTGACACCACACATTATTCTTAACAACCACAGAACAAACCAAATCCACAATGCTCCAAAAGCCTGTAGTTTTTTAGTTGATAAAAAGAAATATAGGATAATTATCGAAATTGATATTGGAATAAGACTTAAATAAAAGACAGTATTAAATATAACACTACCTAGTAATGCCATTATTTATTCATTTATGCACTTTATTAGATATTCTGGTAAAGCATCAATAGATATTCTTTCTTGCTTCATTGTATCCCTATCTCTAACTGTAGCTGTATTGTCTTCTAAGCTCTCAAAATCTATTGTAATGCATAATGGCGTACCAATTTCATCATGTCTTCGATAACCTTTACCTATATTACCTGTATTTTCTAAAACAACCCTCCCTATGTTTAAGCTTTGCAATCTCTTTTTTAAATCAGAGGCTTTACTAACCAGTTCTGCATTGTTTTTTTTCAACGGAATTACAGCGGCTTTTATGGGCGAAAGATGTGGTTTAAGCTTTAAAACAATTCTTTCTTTGCCCTCGCCCAAATCTTCAACATTATATGCTTCATTCATGATCGCCAAAACACCTCTATCTACACCAGCAGAAGGCTCTATAACATAAGGAACCACCCATTTCTTTGATTCTATGTCTTGAATTGCCAATCTTGTATTTGAATTATTGTTTGGCATGACTTTAGCAGATATATTAAGTTCATCCTGGTTTTTTGTATGTGAGCCTAAGTCAAAATCTGTTCTATTCGCTATACCCTCCAATTCTTCAAGCCCATGAGGAAACTTGTACATAATATCAATTGTGCCCTTTGAATAATGTGCTAACTCATCATTAGGCACATCGTAGAGCTCTATATTATTTTTTGGCACACCCTGTTTTTCCCACCAATCAAGCCTCTTTTTAACCCATGTCTTATGCCAATCCTCATCAGTTCCTGGCTTTACAAAAAACTCTAACTCCATTTGTTCAAACTCTCTAACTCTGAAAATAAAATTTCTAGGCGTTATTTCATTCCTAAATGCTTTGCCTATTTGTGCAATGCCAAAAGGTAATGTTTTCGAAGATGAATCAACAACGTTTTTAAAATTTGTAAATATTTGTTGTGCGGTTTCAGGCCTTAAGTATGCAAATGAAGTACCATCGTCTATTGGTCCAACGTTTGTTTTAAACATAAGGTTAAACTGTCGCGCTTCAGTAAAATCACATTTACCCTTATTGCAGTTTTCAGGTAGTTGATCTTCTCTAAACCTTGATTTACATGTTTTACAGTCAACCATGGGGTCTGAGAAAGTATCTTCATGACCAGAATACTTTAAAACTGTTGGGTTTGATAATATAGAGGCATCTAAACCTTCAATATTATCGTTTTCATAGACCATAGACGACCACCAAGCACTTTTTAGGTTATTTTTTAGTTCTACACCTAAAGGGCCATAGTCATACATGCCCTGCAATCCTCCATATATTTCCCCAGATTGAAAGATAAAACCTCTTCTTTTACACAAAGATACTAAATCATCCATTGTTTTTGCAGTCAAAGCATTCTCCTAATCCATAAAATGGAACATATGTCTAATTTAATATAAATAAACTATTTATAAAAAATTAAATCTATAACTATAAAAATCAATTAAGATTATATATCAAACGCTGGATAAGTAATCACAATGAAGCCTATATTTTACATAGTATCTCTAATCCCAATATCTATAGTTAGAGCTGTTTTATCGACTATGTCTAAAACTGGTTTATATAAGCTATCAAATGCTTACAAAGTAACATTGCGAAATTTAAAGATGAGTTATATAAACCTAAGCCAAAACCAGCTTGAAAAACTTGCATTAGAAAGTTTTATAGAAACATTGGTAAGTGGCTATGAAACCATTCAGTCATGGAGTAGGCCAATTCATAATTCAGGAAAAAAGATATTTAGAGTAGAGAATAATTTTCTTCTTAATAAATATATTAACGATGGGAATGGTGTTGCCGTAATTGCGATCCATAATAGAAGTGTAGATATGTTACTCAAATGGATTAATACAAAAAGTGAAACAACCACACTTTATAAAAAAGTTAAAATTAAAGCGCTTGATCGTTTTGTAAAAAAACAAAGAGAAGGGAAAAGCAACAAGGTATATGAAACCAACATGAACGGAGTAAGAAAAATATTTCAAGCATTTAAAGCTGGAAAAACCATATGCATAGCTGCTGATCAAGTTCCACAAAGAGGCATGGGTGAATATGTAAAACTTTTTAATAACGATGCCTATACAACAACGCTAGCCTCATCAATGTTATATAAAACAAAGAAACCTGGTGTATTTATTTGTCTTAACTCATTTGGCAATAATAGGCTTGGCATTACAATCAAACCCACAAAAAAAGGCATATATAAAGATAGTGAGTACAAACTATCACTTAATAAAAGTATTGAAGAATTAATTAATATAAACCCAATAGATTATTCCTGGGAATACAAACGCTATAGAAGACCTCCATCCGGAGAAGACCCATATTCAGACATCTAAATTATTTTTGCCAGAAGATTGGTGTGAATAAAACAAGAAGAGTAAAAATTTCAAGTCTTCCTAGTATCATTGCAAAAGATAATATCCCCTTACCAACCGTCGAAACAGAATTATATGTTTGAGCAACCTCACCAAGACCGGGACCAAGATTATTTAAGCACGCACCAATAGCTGAAAACGCCGATTGAAAATCAAGGCCTGTAGCAACCAGCCCTAATAACAAAATAATGAAAGATATTACGTATATTGAAAAGAAACCCCATACAGATGCAGCAACATCATTTTCGACACTCTTAGTACCAATTTTCAAAGTTATAACAGCATTTGGATGAATCATTTTCTTGAGATTAATATATGCATAATTAATCATTATGAGCACTCTCCAGGATTTAATACCTCCCCCAACGGAACCAGAACATGCTCCAATAAAAGCCCCAATTAAGAAAAGAAAACCTATTGATGGACTCCACTGATTTGTGTCACCTATTGAAAAACCTGTTGTAGTTACAATTGATACTGAGTGAAAAAGTAATTCTCTAATACTGGCCTGTTCTTGGGTTGAAATATAATTCATTAAAACAGATAGCAAGAATATGATTGCCATTATTGAGATAAAGAATCTAAGTTCTGGATCATATAAATATTTAAGAGGTTTTTTCATATAAAAAGCAAAATAATGCAATGTGAAACTAAGTGCAGACAAAAGCATAAAAAATATACAAACAGCCTCAATCATTCCATTATTAAAGTAACCAATGCTCTGGTCATATGTAGAAAAACCACCAATTGAGACCGTGCTTAAACTATGTGATATTGCATCAAATGCATTCATTCCTGCAAAGAAATAAAAAAGAGCACAACTGACAGTAAGTAAAAGATATATAAGCCACAAAGCTTGAGCTGTTTCCTTTATTCTTGGTGTTAGTTTTTGGTCATTCATGGCTCCAGGTATTTCTGTTTTATAAAGCTGACCACCTCCAATACCCAACAAAGGCATAACTGCAATAGCTAGAACTATTAAACCCATGCCGCCCATCCACTGAAGTAGCTGCCTGTAAAGCAACAATGACTCGGGAAGGGTACTCAAATTTGATATTACAGTTGCGCCAGTAGTTGTTATACCAGACATTGATTCAAAAAAAGAATCAATAAAAGTCATACCGCTTAACATAAATGGAATAGAGCCAGCAGATGACAACACAACCCAGAAAAGAGTTATTACCAAGAAACCATCTTTATGGCTCATATCTTCAACAGTATTCCTTGATATTAACCACCCAATGAAGCCAACTATAAAAACAATCAAAAATGTAATAACAAAGACTGACATGGCTCCGTCTTCATAAATTAGAGATGTAATTATTGGAAATATAAATGAAGTGCTAAAAAACATCACCAAGATGCTGAATAGCTTTAATAAAGGCTTCAGGTTCATTGGCTTATTTAAAAAGCACCTCTACTTCATTAATTTTGTTTTTATCAGATAAAAATATTACCAAGTGATCGTTAAGTGTTAATTCAACACTTGAGCTTGGCATTATAAGCTCACCATGTCTTATAATTGCTGCAATTGCTGTTCCCTCGGGCAAAGGGATGTCTTTAATAGGTTTTCCAAACAAAGGTGAGGTAAATTCATTAGCATGAACAATGCCCTCAATAGCCTCTGCGCCTGTATTTACTTTTAAAATCACGTCTTGAGCCACATCACTTTCTCTAAGATCTTGAAGAACAGATGATACGGTAAGCCTGTAAGGCGCTATGTAGACATCAATGAAGCCAGGTACAAGACCTAAATAAGATGGGTTATTCAGTATAATCATGGTTTTCTTTGCACCCATTTTTTTAGCAAGCAGCGAAGACATGACATTTGTCTCGTCATCATCAGTTAAAGCACAAAATATATCAATATTTGCAATATTTTCACTTTTTAAAAGAGATTCATCTGTTGCTGAGCCATTTAGAACTATTGTTTTCTCTAATTCTTTTGATAATACCTTGCATCGCTCATTATTAGAGTCAATTAGCTTTACGTTATAGTCTTTTTCAATATCTTTTGCTAAAGAAAAGCCTACTTTTCCACCGCCCACAATCATAATTCTGGAATATTGCTCCTCATGGTCCCTAAATTCATCAACAATTGGCCCTATATTAGATTCAGACGATATAAAGTAGACTTCGTCATTCTCTTTAATAATAGTATCTCCTGAGGGTATAAAAGGATTTCCTTTTCTGTATATGGAGGCCACAAAAGCATCAATATCTGGCATATCTTCTTTAATGCCTTTAAGCTCTCTTCCAACAAGCTTCCCTTTTTTCTTTGCCTTAACTGAAACTAGCTTAACTTTTCCATTAGCAAAACTTTCTATTTGATTTGCTCCGGGGTGATCTATTAACTCTTTTAAATGAGTTGTTATTTCATCTTCAGGGCTGATAGGTATATCAATTACCCCTTCACCAAATATATCTAGTTTTCCAAAATAAGAGTTATCTCTGAAACGACATATAGTCTTTTTAACATCAAAGGCTTTTTTTGCAATTTGACAAGCAACGATATTCACTTCGTCGTTAGATGTTACAGCAAGAACAATTGTGTCTTCATCAAGGCCAGATTTTTTTAATGTATTAAGATGAGAAGCAGACCCCTCAACAGTCATAATATCTAACTTATCTTCAAGCTCAGATAGTTTGTTTTTGTTTTCATCAACTATACAAACTTCATAGTTAGAATTAGATAAATTTCTTGCAAGACTGCTACCAATTCTTCCAGCACCCAATATTACAATTTTCATATTTGATAAATTAAACCTCTTTTAATGTAATTAAAAGACTTCCTGGTAAATTAAATTATTTGATAAAGAACTCTTTATACGAATTAAAAGCATCTGTTGAGCTTATAATATTTTTATTTGGAAATTGTAAGTGAGTAATTACTATTGTTTTATCTGCTGTTTTTGCTGTTAATAATGATTTATCAAATTTAAAAATTTCATTGTCTAAACATGTATTATTTTTATCTAAAACGTACATCCCTTTAATTTTCACAATTGTATTCTTATGTTCAAATGCTATACCTGGCCACTCATAATATGCTCTAAATTTGTTATAAATTTCATCAGACGACATTTCAAAATTTATCAATGAATCTTGTTTAATAATTTTTTTACAATAAGTAGACGCTTCATTATTTTGCTTTAACAAGCCAAAATTATTTTGGTTAACGTTCGATAATACAGTGAATATATTTTCTATAGCCAAATTACATAAATCTTCTTCAAGTGTTACTTTGTTATGATCATCACGCACTTGCATTTCATATTTATCTATACAATCACCCTCATCTAATTTATTGTTCATTTTGATAAAAGTAATACCAGTTTTTTCATCACCATTCAAAAGACAAGACTGAATTGGAGATGCACCTCTGTATTTTGGAAGAAGTGAGTAGTGAACATTAATTGGCATCACTTTTGGGCTTGCCAACATCCAGTTTGGAAGTATTTTTCCATATGCTGCTACAACCAAAAAATCAAAGTCTAGTTTTAATAGAGTTTCTTTAAATTCTGCTGAATTCAAATCATCAGGCTTGAAGATCGGAAGGTTGGCCTCAAAAGCAGCAAGAGATACATGTGATTGTTTTATTTTATTACCTCTTTTTTGAGCTACATCTGGTTTTGTTATAACGCCGATAATATTCATGCGCTCATTGTTACACAATGATTGCAGCAGTTTGGCTGAGGGTTCGGGTGTTCCAGCAAATAAAATATTCATAAAATCGCTTAAAATCTCTAAATTTCGCTCAAAATCTCTTTATTTCTTACTTTGAAAGCTTTTTCCTAATTCTATCGCGTTTAATAGGACTTATATAATCAACCATTAATTTACCTTCTAAATGGTCTATTTCATGTTGTATGCATATAGTTAGAAGCCCATCTGGAGTATCTTGGTGTAATTCACCCGATAGATCCTGCCATTTAAGCTCTATTTTATCTGGTCTTATGATTTCTTCACTAAATCCCGGAACTGAAAGACACCCTTCTTCAAAAGATGCAAGTGATTCTTTATTTAATATCTTGTATTCAGGATTAATAAAAACTCTTGGTTCATTCCTTTCTTCACTTAAATCCATAACTATTACACGGATATGCCTGTTTACTTGAGTTGCTGCAAGACCAATTCCATTATCTTCATACATTGTATGAAGCATATCCTTAGTAAGTTTTTCTAGACTTTTGTCGAATTTTTCAACTTTTTTAGCAACAGTTCTCAGCCTTGGATCTGGAAATTTTAAAATTTTTAGTTTTTCTGCCATCAAATCACTATTTTTTTATATATTCCGCCATTATAATCTCTTTGTATTATTAACAACTATTTATTTTAAAAATTATGACTAATTCAACCACAGATGTAGCGATAATAATGGGTTCAGACTCTGATTTGCCTATTGTAGAAGCTAGTTTTGCTATTTTGGACTCTTTTGGCGTTAAATACACAAAAAACGTGATGTCTGCGCACAGAACACCTCATGAGGTCATGGAATTGATTAAAACCTCTGAAAACAACGGATGTAAGGTATTTATAGCTGCTGCAGGTATGGCAGCCCACCTTGCTGGAGCTGTTGCAGCACACTCAACAAGGCCTGTTATAGGTATTCCTATAGAATCAGGCGGAATGGGCGGAATGGACTCTTTGCTATCAACAGCTATGATGCCTCCTGGTGTTCCAGTTGCTACAGTTGCTGTGGGGAAAGCTGGCGCAAAAAATAGCGCAATTCTAGCAGTTCAGATTTTAGCTACTTCAGATGATGGCTTGGCAGCAAAACTTTCAGAATATAAAAGTAATATGCGTGACGAGGTTCTAAAAAAAGATCAGGCACTTAATTCCTAATTGCATAAAAAATCATTAAATCTTTTATCTTCGGCCAATCATTTGGCTGAAGGTAAGATTTTAATTCATCCTACAGAAGGCATCTGGGGAATAGGTTGCGACGCACTTAACAAAAAAAGTTTTTTAAGAATATATGATCTTAAAAAAAGACCAAAAAATAAAAGTTTTATTTTATTAATAGATTCCCTCCATACCGTCTCAAAATATATAAATCAACTATCAGTTGAGGAACTAAATTTTATTGATACAGTGTGGCCTGGACCAACGACATTGCTAATAGATTATAACGAAAAATTGCCAGAGCATTTACAAAACGTAAGTGGCAAAATAGCACTAAGAGTGAGTAATCACTATCCTATAAAATCACTATTAAAAGCATTTAATGGAATAATGGTTTCAACATCAGCAAATATTTCTGGGCAAGATAACTTAAATAATATTGATGAAATTATGAATGTTTTCAACGAGTCTGACGTAGCTTATTTTGATGATAAACTAGGCGATAATAATAAACCTTCAAGAATAATTGACCTTCATACTAGAGCTGTAATTAGAGATTAATATGATTAAAAATCTAGAAAAAATATTTACTGATTCTCAGGCAGAGATAATCAAATCATTTACTGATCTAGAAAAATCTAAAAACGCAAAGATTGTATGTGATTCATGGAAGAGACCTGAGGGAGGTGGCGGCAAAACATTCATAATTCAAGGTGGTAATTTTTTTGATAATTGCGCAGTAAATTTTTCCTCCATTAAGGGAAAAAAACTTCCGAAAGCAGCTCTTGGAAACCTGATAACGAAATCTTCAAATTACGGATATCAGGCTATGGGCGTATCTGTTATATCACACCCAAAAAACCCCAATGTGCCAACCAGCCACATGAACATTAGATTGTTTTGTATTTTAGACAAAAAAAATAATATTAAAGATTGGTGGTCAGGTGGTGGCTATGATTTAACACCTTTTCTGCCCTATAAAAGTGATTGTAAAAAATGGCATAAAGATGCAAAAACTTTTTTAGACGGATATAACAAAACTCTCTATAAAAAATTCTCAAAAAATTGTAATGAATACTTTTATATACCTCACAGGAATGAAAGAAGGGGCATAGGAGGCATTTTTTTTGACAATTTTAAACAATTAGGCCTTGAAAAGACTCTGTTACTTTTGTCTGATACTGCCAGCCAATATAAAAATTCATACACAACACTTGCGAACCTTAGGAGACAAAAAAAATATACCAAGTCACAAAAAGATTTTCAGTTGTTGAGAAGAGGAAGATATGCTGAGTTTAATCTTGTTTATGACAGGGGGACTGCATTTGGTCTTCAATCAAATGGAAGAATAGAGTCCATACTTGCATCATTGCCAAGCGATGTTAAATGGTCTTATAAAAAGACAAAAGAGCACGAAGCTATGGAGAAAAGATTACTAAAATTTATAGATACGGATTGGAATGTCTAAGATATTTAAATTAGGTGTTATTGGAAACCCCATTGAACATTCGTTGTCTCCTTTTATTCATTCAAGATTTGCTAGGAAGGAAGGACTTAATTTAGATTACAAAGCATATAGAGTAGAGCAAGGGGATTTTAATGGTTTTATCTCCGAGTTTTTTTCAGATAAATATGCAAAGGGATTGAACGTTACCCTGCCATTAAAAAATCTTGCTGCAACAAACATTAAAGGCAACATCAGTAATGAAGCAAAATTTATAAATGCAGTAAACACAATAATAAAAAAAGATAAGCAATTTTTCCTAGAGTCAACTGATGGCTCAGGTTTTATTGATGACTTATATAAAAAATCTATTAACCCTGAAGGAAAAAAAATATTGATTCTTGGTGCTGGCTCTGCTGTTGAAAGTATTTTATATAAACTATACAACTCCAGACCTGAACATATAACCATTATTAATAGAACGAAAGAAAAAGCAGAAATTCTTTGTGCAAATTATAAAAATCAAGAGGTTATTACAACTTCTATGAAAGACTCAAAGTATGATCTTGTTATTAATGGAAGTTCAGCGGGATTGACAGGTGAATTTTCTGCTCCATCTGACATACCAGTATCTCAGTCAACTGTTTTTTACGACTTAAACTATTCACTAGCAAAAACCCCTTTTTGTGAGTGGGCCGAAGAATACTCTAATCAGGTTTATGATGGTATTGGAATGCTAGTGAATCAAGCAGCCCTATCATTCAATCACTGGTTTGGCACCATTCCTGAAACAAATTCAGTAATAAAAGATATTGAGGGCCTTTCAAAATGAAAAAAATGGTCCAATTCATAGCCGGGGCTAAATGTCCCAAATGTGGTGCTCAAGACACCATTGCTATCAATGCAGACAATGATCTAATCTATTGTGTAAAGTGTGACTTTTCAGAAGAAAGACCTAAGGCAGCAGCTGAGAAAAATGAGCTTATAAACGTCATAAATATGCAAGATTATAAAGCTTCTAAAAGCTAGTAAAAAAACGCACAAAAAGATATCATATGCACCGAAAAAGTACGTACATAATTTTGTTTTAATTATAGATATACCTTATAATTGCATATAACCAAATTTTATTTTGTAAAGCACACACATAGGATAAAAAAATGTCTTTGAAATATTTTCATAATCTTCATTTAAAGATTTTTTCAGCATTGTTTGTTTTCGCATCTCCAATGCATGCAGACTGGTTCGCCTTGAATATGACAAGAGGCGTAACTGACATTAGTAACGAGGTATTTGAACTGCATATGCTTATCTTTTGGATATGCGTAGTAATTGGCGTAGTTGTATTTAGCGTTATGTTCTATTCCATGTATGCACATACAAAGAAAAAAAATCCAGTAGCAGCTTCTTTTCATGAAAATCATAAACTTGAAATAGCATGGACCATAGTTCCATTTTTGATTCTTATCGCTATGGCCGTTCCTGCTTCAAAGACCTTAGTAAAAATTTACGATGATGAAGCTGGAGATGTAAACATACAGGTTACTGGTTATCAGTGGAAATGGCAGTACAACTATCTTGAAGATGATATAAGTTTCTTTTCAAATCTCTCGACTGATATGGATGAGATTAACAATCTTGTTCCTAAAGGAGAGCACTACCTTCAAGAGGTAGACGAGATGGTCGTAATACCTGCTGGCAAAAAAGTAAGATTCTTGATTACAGCAAATGACGTAATTCATTCGTGGTGGATGCCAGCTTTTGCAATTAAACAAGATGCAATACCAGGTTTCGTGAATACTGCTTGGACTAAAGTTGACAAGCCAGGTGTATATCGAGGCAAGTGTACTGAGCTATGTGGCAAGAATCATGGGTTTATGCCTATTGTTGTAAAGGTGGTTGAACAAGAAGAGTACAACCAATGGGTAGACGAAAAAAAACAAGCAGCTATTAAAATGGCAGAGCTCACTACGAAAGATTGGACAGCGCAAGAATTAGTTGAAAGAGGTGAAAGCGTATATGCAGTTAACTGTGTTGCATGCCACCAAACAAACGGACAAGGTATTCCAGGAATATTTCCTGCATTGGCTGGTAGCGATATTGTTATGAACCAAAAAGATAAAAATATTGAGATATTGATGGAAGGTGTTCAAGGAGCTGCAATGAATTCGTTTAGCTATTTATCTGAAGTAGAGCTGGCAGCTGTAATTACATATACCCGTCAGTCATGGGGAAATGCTGAAAACGGAGACGGCGAAATAGTAGTTCCAAAAGATATCGTAGATTATAAAAAACCAAAGATTTAATATTAAAGAGAGTAAGTAAATATGAGCGCAGTAATAGAAAATCATCACGACGATCATCATCATGGTCCGGCAAAGGGCTTGACCAGATGGTTATACACAACTAACCATAAAGATATAGGTACTTTATATCTATGGTTTAGTTTTGCTATGTTCCTAATTGGTGGGGCAATGGCATTGGTTATAAGAGCTGAATTGTTTCAGCCGGGCATGCAAATAGTTGAACCAGAATTTTATAATCAAATGATCACACTGCATGGGTTGATAATGATTTTTGGCGGTGTCATGCCAGCTTTTGTTGGCTTAGCAAACTGGCTAGTTCCAATGATGATTGGTGCCCCAGATATGGCTTTGCCAAGAATGAATAATTTAAGTTTTTGGATATTGCCTTTTGCTTTCTTTATTTTATTATCATCTTTGTTTATGGAGGGTGGAGCACCTAACTTCGGTTGGACATTCTATGCACCTTTATCAACAACGTATGCACCTCCTAGTGTTACTTTCTTTATTTTCTCAGTTCATATAATGGGAGCCTCATCAATTATGGGAGCTATTAATGTAGTAGTAACTATTATGAACATGAGAGCTCCAGGCGTTACGTTAATGAAAATGCCTTTGTTTGTATGGTCTTGGCTCATAACAGCCTATTTATTAATAGCCGTTATGCCAGTACTTGCTGGCGCAGTTACCATGATGTTAATGGATATACATTTTGGAACCAGTTTCTTTAATGCAGCAGGTGGTGGTGATCCTGTTTTATTTCAGCATATCTTCTGGTTCTTTGGTCACCCAGAGGTTTATATTATGATTCTGCCCGCCTTTGGAATTGTTTCTCATATAATTGAAACTTTTTCTAGGAAGCAGCTCTTTGGATATTCATCTATGGTTTGGGCGATGCTCTCGATTGCAATATTATCTTTTGTTGTTTGGGCTCATCACATGTTTACTGTTGGTTTGCCTCTCGCAGCAGAGTTATTTTTTATGTGGGCAACAATGTTAATTGCTGTTCCAACGGGAGTTAAAGTTTTTAACTGGGTTGCAACGATGTTTAAAGGATCGCTTACATTTGAAACCCCAATGCTTTTTGCAATTGCATTTGTTGTGTTATTTACTATTGGTGGTTTATCAGGTCTGATGCTTGCCATAGTGCCGGCTGATTTCCAATATCACGATACATATTTTGTTGTAGCTCACTTCCACTATGTATTAGTTCCTGGAGCTATTTTCTCAATAATGGCAGCTGTCTATTACTGGATACCAAAATGGTCTGGAAATATGTACGATGAAAGATTGGGCAAACTTCATTTCTGGTTATCGTTTATTGGTGTTAATGTTACCTTCTTCCCACAGCACTTTATTGGGCTCGCAGGTATGCCTAGAAGATATCCAGATTATGCACTGCAATTTGCAGACTGGAACATGGTTTCCTCTGTTGGAGCTTTCTTATTTGGTGTTTCTCAAATTTTATTCTTATTTATAGTTGTTAAGACTGTGATGGGTG